>Ga0065711_1048769_pt1 | contig 11641 bp, 7 predicted proteins | sample Hoacrofraction12_FD_59098 | JGI IMG/M metagenome (GOLD analysis project Ga0065711, IMG submission 59098) | Hoatzin crop microbial communities from Cojedes, Venezuela - Epithelial fraction 12 v2 (version 2) | ecosystem: Host-associated > Birds > Digestive system > Esophagus > Crop | place... | reverse complement strand
TTTGGGGGGGGGGGTTAGGATAGATTTGCTAAAATTGCTCTAATACTGGATCATGTTTAGTTAGAATTCTGGGAAACAAGTAATAAAATAATCATTCCACTGTTCTGGAGCTTTGCTGTAGAGTGTCGTAATTTCAAAAATAGATGACTAGACTATGAAGATTTGAATGTTCTGGTGAAGTTTTGCAGCAACAAAAGCATATCTGTATTAGATTGCAACCTTTGTGAATGAAGTTGCTACCAAACCTTTAGTTTAGATTCCAAAACAGATACAGATTCAGCACAATGACTTTTGTATACTATATTTAGGTTTTTATTTTCTTTCATTATGAGAAATACCACCCTGCTCGATGACTGGTCTCATTGCCTCGAGTAGAGATACTCATAGTTGCAAACGTTAAATTAATAATATATACTTTTGAGGGAATATGTCAGTCTTCTCTATGAAAAGAATCATTGAGGATTATGACAGTGAATACCTATCAGTTGTAAAAGATTACTTAAGAAAACGCACAAGGAAGTTGGCATGCCTAGAAAGAAGGGCAAAGCTGGCTATGAAAAGCAGAAGGTGTCTTTCAGAAACCTGAACTGCCTCCAGAAGAGGAAAAGAGAAAAGATCACAACTCTTGCAGTTTAAATGTGCATTGCAAACCCTTTTTTCACTTCCTATATGAGTTTACACAGGTACCATGCTCATAATATATTGTGCAGTGAGGCCTTTGTTTTGCTGGATTTTCCAGAGATCAGAATAAATTCACATGGGGGATGTTTGCTTTCATGCGGATAGTCCCTGCTCTGATTTGTGCTGTCAGAAGGCATGGTGCTACCAGAGTACAGCAACAGAACTCTTAAGAGCTGGATCACAACTCCAGCAGTGCTGGCCAAGGGGCTCCACAGCTTCTAAATCTTTGTACCTTGAATTTAAAACAAAACACACAAAAACACCAACAAAAACAAACCACCCCTTCCCACCCCCAAAAAACTCCCCAAACCTCAAAATACCACCTTTGTCAAGAGCAGAACAGAATTTCAGGTAGCTGTCATTTTGCTGTAAAGGAAATAACTGCAACAATGAATAAAACACAGTAGATAATAATCCATACTTCAGGGCTTTCCAGTCGACTTCACACTCCTTTTGCTTTGGACCCAATTCAGATCCAGGAGCAGGGAGGAGAATACTGAAGAAAAAAAATACCAAACACCCAAAAAATCTGTAGTTACTCTAGAACTCATGTAAAAGTGGCTAATGGTAAACTCGCCTGCGGTGCACTGATGAGCATGTAGGGTTGCTTCAGTGTGTTAATTGTCCAGCTTGTTAAATAATAATAGCCACAGTAATCCAGTCAAGATTCTTTTATAACAGCTTTTTTGTTTCATATTTGCAATCTGGTTATGTATTCTGAGGTATATAATCTCAGAAATACTCTGGTGCTGCAGGTTCTGGCAGCTGTATTTGCTGGATTGAGAAGGGGGACAATATGGGAATGCCTTCCAGTGTGTCAATTGTATGTGGAATATTGAGAATGTAAGATTATTAAAATTCGCTATATCAGTAGCTGATTTCTATTGTACAAGTAATGGATCTCCAGTGTAGGAAAAAAAAAATTTTAATCTTTCTGCATTGTACCCCAAAGAGTATGCCATGAAGAGCTGTGAATTTAGCTTCAGTACTTGATTGATTCATTCTAGCTGAAAACTGAGCTGGATGTTCAGAATTAATTTATGCTGGAATCTCACTGCTTCCCAAGTAAAATTATTCAGAAGTGAAGGTTTCATTACTTGGCTGTTTTCTTCACAGACTGCTGCTGATTAACCAGAGCTTTAAGATTTTCTTTCTGTGTCTGATGAAGCTATTTTTGCTTCTTCAAAGTAAAACCTGCTGAGATGGAGTGGCAAAAGCACTGATGGTATAAATGGCACACTGTGTCAGCTCTTACCTCAATCAACTTTAAATAAACATTTGTTTCAAATGGTGAACCAATTAACGTAAACACAAAGTATCAAAATCAGCTCTGGAATGAGCCCGTGCCTGTCTACTGACTCCAGCTGGTTTATACCAGTACTGAATATGAACACAATTCCTGTCTGTCTGATAACTGGTAAGGTTTTCAGATGAACCTCCCTTCAGACAGACATTGGTAGAAGACGATCTAACAACAGGAGAAGGGATAAAATACTGGGAACAGTACTGGGAAAATGAATCGACAGCTCAGAGTTGGGCAGGGACCATTGGAAACAGAAGTAATATTACTATGCTGAGACTTGTTTTGTAGGAAGACTGATGAAACCAGGAGGAGTTTTCCAACATGCTGTTCTAGCTAACATGAAGTCTTAATAGAAGACATTTTGAGAGAGGAATTCTGTAAGGGCAGCTCAATATAAGAGGTGAAGGATTATGCTCTATGTTATATATACTGTAATGTATCAAAAGTTTCCACAAGTTTAAAGGTTTTTTCAGGAGAATGTGTAACGCTCGGTCAAACACAGATTAGTCTGACCCTTTGTAACCAAATGGGCTTCGTACACTTAGTGTGCTTTCCTGGACTCCTTAGAGCTTCAAAATTTAGCCATCTCTCATCTACATAGACAATTATTTAAAGGCTGGCTTCAATTTGCTTTTTCAGCTGTGAACAATTTCAAGATTTCGAACAGGGAAAAAGAAGTACCCAGAAGTAGAACCATGGGTTAAAAGTGTTTTAAACACTGTGGTGCTAGTGGCTTCAGCAATAGATGCTTCAGTACTATTTAATGATTCTTACTGTGCGAAAATGAACTTTACACTTTAATATGGATTTTCAACCAGAATAGCCCTTTTTAATCAGCAGAAAGATGTTGAACTCAAATGTTTTTCACTTCTGTGCAATAGGCAGAGCTGGAGTTCTGCATTATTTTTGGAGCAGAGCCCTTAAATTCAGTCACTGCGAGGTGCTATGTTTATTCTGTAGAAAACTCTGGCCAGAGCTGTGTCCACTAAGAACTTTTCCAGTCTCCCAGTTGCTCTGTGTTTCAGATGTCTGCCATGCCACTTTGGGAAAAGAGCTATTTCTGTAAAAAACCCACAAAATAACACTCTTTTGAAAAAAAATCAAAGAATGATTGCTTTTTTTTAAAAAAAAAGCAGTACTCTTACCATCCCACTGGCTGTCTAGTTAGGCACCTTGTTATTACTGCTGTGTTGGAAGTAAAAGCAATAGTTCCTATTTTTTGTGTAACAGATGACTGATTTATGTATACCAGATCAGAAAAATGTGCGCAAAGGGTGGGGAGTTGATTTTTTTTTTCCTTTGTCTCTGCCCTTGGGTTTTAATATATGTCATTAAGACATACCGAAAAAGAATTTAGGTTTGTAAATGAAAGGAAGCTTCCAGTTTAGCTCAGTAAATTTGGATTCTGGACTAGTCAAAGAAGCATTTTCACAGGAAAGGCTTGCTACCTCTTTTGAAAGTAACATGAATGTTGTGAGCCGTTGTCTGGAACACCTTCATTTTCCTCAGTCCATCTTACACACAGTCTGCTCCAGGTAGAAATGTTTTGCTATATGAATCTTAGAATAAATGGGATAAATTTGGGGTAATCTTCTAAAACATAGTATTTAATGTTTTTTTCTCCCGTCTACTGCTAAACTGTTCAGTGTGTAGTCAAACAATTTTCACAGTAGTCCTTCCCAGCAATCACATATTCAGCACAGCTGAACAGTTTCGTCTCACTTAACTCAATGCATTATGACTAAGCAACTACTGCACAGTGAAGAATGAATTGTTTGCTTGATCTGTAGTTCCATATTAAAAGCAAATGCACTTCTAGAAAATATAAGTTTTATCCATAACAAAGGAAGGTATCCTGAAGCCTCAATGAAAAGCCAAATAAAACATATTTAAAATTATAACAGGAAGACTCTAACTTGTTGACCATACCAGTACAGTGAAAACTTTATTGAAAAATCAACTTATCATGCTATTTATAATAACAACAAGCTGTATTTTGAATCCTTCATCAAAATACTGTTTCATTTTGCAAAGCTAGCCAAGGGAACTGAAGTTTGCATATTAAGTACAAATATCACAGAGTTTTAAAATTTTTTTAAATTGCAAATTGTTACATATTCTCTATGTCCCAACACATGGTTATATAAATGGAGGATGCAGGGCTTGAATCTCATCTTGTATAGAGGTCTTTTACAAACAAGCCCTTGTAAAATCAAGGATGGTTCAGTCATGGATTACAGTAAGAATATAAATGATTAATATTAATTTATGTACAGAATACGGTCTTCATTGTTCTGCTTTATATGATGACCATATATATTAGCTTTCTGTACACTGCATTATTTACAGTACGTGATATACCTTCATTGCCATACTTCTTTTTTATTCAGTGACATTTTTCCTTCTTTCATTCAGTTTTATCTCTAGTCATAAAAAGTAATCTATATTTAATATGTCTGTATCCAGCCAGGGGATTAAAGATCTAAAAATATTTTTACTCCAGCATGTGCCTGCAGGCTTGTATTTCATTGCATTCACTGTCAGAGCAGAGAAGGATGTGGTCGGGAGGAAATTGGCTAGTCTTTTGATCAGACAGAACATTACTTGAATCATTTTAAGAGCTGACGAGGAAAGGTTTTTTTTCCCCAGACCAAATTTGCTTTTCTGAACAAGGCAGCTTACATTTAAATGTTGTTAATAAATAATATCCTGTCTCTCAAACAACTCTCTAATAGCTGTACATATATCCTAAGGGAGAGTGGCTTGGAAGTATTCCTTATTAGTGTCTAAAAAGTTCTATTAAGTGTACTGTGAGCTCTAGAAATTTACTTATAGAATAGAAATGAGTGAAGGATGTATAGGCTATTTATCTCCTATTGAACTGCGTGTTGAGAAATTAATGATTACTAAGTACCTGTACTCAGTGCTGGTGGGGCCACGCCAGGTCTACTGTGTCCAGTTCTGGGCTGCCCACTACAATAGAGAGATCAAGCTACTGGAGAGAGTCCAACAAACAGCCATGAAGATGATTAAGGGATGGGACCATCTCTCCTGTGAGGAAAGGCTGAGAGAGCTGGGACTGTGTTTGGCCTAGAAGAGAGAAGGCTCATGGGGACCTCGTCAATGTGCATAAATCTCTGAAGGGAGGGTGTAAAGAAGACAGAATTAGGCTCTTTTCTGTGGTGCCCAGTGACAGGACAGGAGGCAGTGGGTACAAACTGAAACATAGGAGGTTCTGTCTGAATGTAAGGAAACAGTCTTTTACTCTTTTTTTTTTCTTTTCTTACTGTGTGAGTGACTGAGCACTGGAACAAGTTAGCCAGAGATGGAGTCTCCATCCATCAAGATGCTCAAAAGCTGTCTGGACATGGTTCTGGGCAACCAGCTATAAGTGACCCTGCTCGAGAAGGAGGGTCGACAAGATGACCTCCAGAGGTCCCTTCCAACCTCAACCATTCACTAATTCTGTGAGCAAAAGCTTTCTCTCTGCACTCTCCATTAGGATGGTTGCGGATAGTGTTTCATGCTCAGTTAAGCTGACAGACTGTCTGCTTCAGTGCATCGGGCATCCTCGTTTCATGGTTTGGTAAGACTTCTGCACGTTGTCTGTACTAGTGGCAACATGTCTCACTCAGCTTTATGATGCACAGGGGTAGAAACTTGGCATAGGAACTGCACTGAAGGGCCTCATGCAGAAAGGCTGTAATCTTGATTAAGTTCTTTGTGAATACTTACACTAAAAGTTTTATTGTAAAAAAAAAAATCTAAAAAGGAAAAAAAATTACTTGAGGCTAAGATTCTACATCTCCTGCAACAAATGTATATTCAGCCTTTTCTGCCTTTAGTAATTCCCAAGTTTTACTTTTCATACCATGTAGATTTGTGACTAGAATTCTGAAAATATTGACTATGATTGAGGCAGTTGTGAGCAAAGAGAAAATCATGTTTGACCTGGTGAGCATGGGTTTAGAGGTGTAAAATATTATTTTGAACTGTAGACTGATTGTATAAACAGATACACTTGTCATCTCAATGAGTTGTTGCCATTCTAGTGGAAAAAGATCCAAATACTCTGTTTTTATCTTTCTACCTGAATGTCGGTAAGGTTCCTTGTTATATTTTACTATGTTTTTAATATATATATTTTTTTATATATTGTATTTTACAAGTTTTTAATGTTTATTCACAAAACATGTTAATGACTAAAATTGTAGAAGAAAGACTTGAAAATAGGAATAAATATTTGATGGGTCTTGCTGAAAATATGTATCTGTATAGATTGCTGGTTTTTAGAAATTCATTCTGTGTATACAGAGGGGACTGCTCTGAAGAACTGTATTGATTTAAACAATATAAACTTGAAACAACATGATAATTCTGTGCATTGCTGTGCTTAGTGAAACAAATGGTTAACTCCCTGTTCTTCATACCCTCCCCAAAAATCCTTAAATATATTTGCAGAATGTTACATTTTTATTTATGCCATGGGCCCATGAAAATCAATCACACTACTCATGTAAGTGCAGTTTTCTGGATCAGTTTCCAGTTGTTGGCAGATTAACGTAGTAAACTCTACTGAAGTCACAGGCAATTGCTCGTGGTTGCTCTTGCTTGCTTAGTGATGAAGCAGAAATACGGTGGGAACCAAAGCTCACCTGTTGCTGACCTTGATAGGAGGATGAGTGAATTAAGGTAACAGCTTGAAAGATGGTGTCAGAGATATAAGGGCAGGAGCAGTGCTGTTGCAGCAGATCCTAAATAAGAAACTGGCAGTTTTTTGCAGACGGCCAAATGAATGTGACACTTGTGAGGCTGTTTCTGTTCATGATTGTGTTCCCCTACCTGGATTTCACAAAGAACTGGACCTCACAAAGACCAGTACTGTCTGCATTGGTCTCTGAAGGCTGACTCTGGAGTCCCAAGAAGGTTCAAGAAAGGATTCAAGTAGTCACTATTCATTAAGTAACCTATATGTAAATACTGTAAACTTGGTGAATGGTTTTTTGACTGAATAATAATGATTTTTTTTTTCTTTCCCATTCAGGACCTTAAATCACTACTCTCTGTTGGTACGAGTATAAAAGATAGCAGAGTGTAACAGAGTTCTCCTCACCTTTCAGGCATGTTCCATATAGCAGAAGGGAGCCAACAAAATATGTCAGGATAACCGCTCTGAAGCTGCATATTTAATTAACCCTGTCAAAGACAAAGATTGTCTCACCCACTTTCCCTGAAATTAGTAAGAGATGCAGCCCCATGCAAATACTTTAAAAATGAGCTATAGAACTATTTCGTAGTGAATTTTATCCAAGTGGTTTGTCTTTGAGTTCATTCAGCCTTGTATGATTTTACAGTTCATCAAAAAACCCCTGTAATTGCATAGATCACTTGTCTTGAAATGTTACAGGTGCTTTTTACGTGCTTCAGTTTTGCTCCTTTTTGGAGGAAGGTCACTTTTCTTGCTGTTCCTATATTGATAGCTGCAAATGATATGTGCATGCCTGGTTACCGGTGTAGCTGGAGTCCTAGGGAAACACAAGGGTACTGAACCCGCTGCTTGATATTTGGAATGTGAAAAGAATGCCACTTTTGATGGACGATTGCTGTGCAATTTCCAGTTGTTCTGCTGTGCCTTACATCACGGTGTGTTACGTGGTTTTCACATGTGTTTTTGCCACACAGTGCATTCTGATTAAGTTCAGTTTAGGAAAGATTATATTGTGATATGCTGTAGAATTATTAAAGAAGGTAAAGTATTGGGCAGATATCCATAACAAAGTATTATGGAAGTCAATTTGACTGCTGAAATGTGCCTAAATTACTCTCTTCCTGTTATGGTCCGTTTATTTTCACTAGACTTGCTCAGATCAGACATTTGTCAAAAAAAACAGCTAGCCAAACAAAAAAACCCAAACAACATGACTTCATATTTCGTTTCTGTTCCCAGTCACAGCTCAATGCCTGGCCTGAGAAAATGAGCCAGGTTGTGGGCAAATGTGCCAGGGCTCAAAGAACAGGAATCATAGTCATGGCCATTTCCAACTTCATGCAGCAAGCCACATTTACAGAGAACACTGTTGGTTTTCTTTCCACTGGGTTCTTTTCAACTGGAGGAGAATTAGAACCTTGTTTCCCCTCTCACATATTTTTATATATACTTGCGGGGAAGTGAGTTATTACCAAATATAGCTTATAGGGCTGCAGCAGAACATTTCCAGTCTGGCTGTCTGCCAAAAAAATGTTTGGAAAATATAGGGCTACCAAATTTGCCTGAGCCTTGCTGGGTAGTTGTACGTGTATATGCACTATGGAGCGCACATGCAATAAGCGTAATGTTTCCCCAAAAGACTGTGCTTACTGTGTTGCTGGTATATTGTTAAAATTATAATTGTGATTACTGTATTTCTGAACAAATGTAAATGCTCACTGTAGTAAATAAAATACATTTTGGAATGTACATGCGTAACAAGAGTGGAATTTTTGGACATATGGTGACCTGTTTGGTGCTGCTGTGTGTGCGTAGCTGATGTGACCTAAATACAAAATAAGTAGGGTATGTATGTACATATATATGAATAGCAGAGTGAGGAATCCCAGAGGAAATGGGAAAACCTCGGTAGTCAGAGACGTGCAGGGATATCCTACATAAACATCTTGGCTAAGAATCTGTATGTTACGGTTCTTCAGATCTGAGGAGAAATGATTAATGGGAGAACTCTACAGGAGTTATGTGGCTCAGTGACTATGTATTACTTGTCCAGCAACATATAATGTCATTATTGATATTCACAAATTATACCACCATCAACATTTTGTCTGTTATAATTTGCTGTATTCACAGATGGGACCTCTAAACAAACGTTTCCAAGTATAATTCCAGTCGTAATTCAGTTTTCATAGTACTTTGCATAAATGTCTATTTTTGATGATACACTGCTGTAATTCATTACAGCATTTTTGTCAGTTCTAAACTGGATAAATTGACAAGAAAAGCAAACTGCTTTTTATAGAGTATTATTGGTTTCTAAGAGATTTTCAGAACAAAATTGCACAGACATATGTCAGTGTGCAATTTATGTACTTCATGGTGTTGAGCAAGGAAGGATAAGTGCAGAAAATAGTGCTTTATAGTTAATCTGTAAACCTATTGATTTGAAGCATCTTAATTTTAAGAAAAACAACTGTCTGGCTAATCTACATTAAGCATTGCAGTTATCCTGATAAAGAATAAGCTCGTGAATATTTAAACTTCACATTAGCTGCATCTCTTACAAGGAGGAGTTAATATTCCCCATAACTTCCAGTAATTATAACCAAATTAACATGAACAGAGAATAACCAGTAGAGAATAAATCTTTCATGGTTCAAGCCAAATCTTAGTAAAGGTGATAATACTTTTAATATAAGTAACAGTTATGATAGTTGGTCCTTATTGACTGTACACTAAGAAAGCGCACTCCACTCATGTTGCTCAGCTCAGCAATTTGTGGAACATCTGATCTAAGAGTAAATTAGCAGAATGCCAACAACTGTGTAATGTCCATTCACATGCACTTCTGTCCTTCACATAATCCTAAAAAGAGCTGGTTTAGAGAATTAACAGCAAGTTATTATGGAAAACAACATTCTCTCATACTGTCAGAGACCACAGATTACAGCAGATTTTGTTTTGCTGTTGTTTCACATGATGCTTAGACCTTTTTCAGGCAAAACTTCAGTGTCTTAGGCGAGATCTAGTGTTGAAGTGTCCTCTGTTAGAGAAGTTAAACACGCAAAGCTTTATCAGGTTGGATTTGTTCTAGCAAATACTTACTGGATCAATCTGAAGTTGTGGTATAGATGTCAATCCAAAGGTGTACAAACTGTTCAGAGAATCACAGGATGGTTTAGGTTGGAATGGACTGCTGGAGGTCATCTTGTGCAACCCCCTGTTCAAGCAGGATCACCTAGATCATATCCAGAAGACTTTGAATTATCTGCACAAATGGAGATTCCACAACTTTTCTGGGCAACCTGTTCCAGTACTTGGTCACCTTCTCCATAAAAAATGTTCCTGTTCTACTGTTTTACTACCTTTGTGCTGAAAAAAATGTATTTTGATCTGGCTGAAACTTTTCATATTCCAAGATGGATCTGTTGCCCGTTGTTCTCCAAGAAGAGTCTGGCTCCATTTTGTTTGTACCTTGCCACTGGGTCTCCACTGAGCCTTCTCTTCTTAAAGGTGGACAAATCCTGTATTCTCAGCTTCTCCTTGTATGTTATGTGCTTCAGGCCCCTGATCATCCTGGTGGTCCCCACTGAGCTTCCTCCAGTCTGTCATGTCTTTCAACACCGAGTCACCAAAAATAGGCCACAGTGCTCCAGCAATGGTTCCGGAAGTGGCAAATAGAGGGAAGTAATCACTTTCCTCAACCTGCTGGCTATGCTTTTCATATTGTCGTTCTTCACTGCAAGAGCACACTGCTGACTCATGTTCAGCTTGCTGTCCTCTGAGATCTTTACTGCAAAGCTGCTTTCAGTCCAGTCATTCCACATTCTGTACTGTTGTATTTGCATTTGTTGAACTTCGTGAGGTTCTTGAATGCCCATTTCTTCAGCCTGTTGAGGTCTCTCTGAACAGTGGCTGTAACTTCCATCCTATCAGTCATTCCACCTGATTTTGCATTGTCCAAATTGCATTCTGTCCTATCATCTAGGTCACTAATAAAGACTTGGAACAGTATTGGCCCTGGTATTTGTCTCTGAAGGACACCACTAGTAACTGGCCGCCAGTTGGACTTTATACTGCTGATCACAACCTTTTAAGTCCAATGAGACAACCAATTTTCTGCTCTTCTTCTAGTCTACTTTACCAGTCCATATCATTCCATTTTGGCTGTAAGGATACAGTAGGAGTCTATGTCAGAGGTCCTCAGCTAGTTGGCTGGTGATATCAAACTGGTAGGAGTGGCTGATACACCAGGGGGTTGTGCTGCCATGCAGAACAACCTCAACAGGCTGGAGAAATGGGCTGACAGGAATCTCACACAGTTCAGCAAAGGGCAATGCAAAGACCTGCACCAAGGAAGGAACAGCTCCAGGCGTCAGTCCATACTGGGAGCTGTCTGGCTGGAAATCAGTTTTACGAGAAAAGTTCTGGGAGTACTGCTGGATGGCAAGTTGACAATGAGCTTGCAGTGTGCCTTCATAAAGAGGAGGGCTAATGGTATCCTGGGCTACATTAGAAGGAACATTGCCAGCAGGCTGAAGGAGGTGGTTCTTCCCGTCTCCACAGTGCTGGTGAGGCCACACCTGGAGTACTGTGTCCAGTTCTGGGCTCCCCACTGCAAGAGAGAGATGGAGCTACAGGAGAGACTCCAGCGTAAGGGACTGGAGCATCTCTCCTGTGAGGAAAGGCCAAGAGAGCTCGGACCACTTCTTGGACAAGCAATTGGCTCAATGGGCGCACTCAAAGAGTTGCAGTCAATGGCTCAATGTCCAGGTGGAGACCAGTGACGAGTGGCGTGCCTCAGGGGTCGGTAATGGGGCCAGTGCTGTTTAATATCTTTGTCGGCGACATGGACAGTGGGACTGAGTGCACCCTCAGCAAGTTTGCCGACGACACCAAGCTGTGTGGTGTGGTTGACACGCTGGAGGGAAGGGATGCCATTCAGAGGG
>Ga0065711_1048768_pt1 | contig 11642 bp, 9 predicted proteins | sample Hoacrofraction12_FD_59098 | JGI IMG/M metagenome (GOLD analysis project Ga0065711, IMG submission 59098) | Hoatzin crop microbial communities from Cojedes, Venezuela - Epithelial fraction 12 v2 (version 2) | ecosystem: Host-associated > Birds > Digestive system > Esophagus > Crop | place... | reverse complement strand
TTTCCTTTTTTCTTTTTTTTTTTTTTTTTTTTCTGCAAAGGAAGCGAGAAATGGTTTAAATTGTACCTCTTACAGATAAAAGGTGGATTGTTTTTAAATGCATTCAACAAACAGGAGGCTATGATGACTATGGAATGTGCTAAGATGTTAAAGTATTATTGTTTTGAAAGTCTGTAAAAGACAACATTTTGCTAACTCATGGTGACAGAAATACATACAAAACTTGTAGTAAAAACATCATCAGAAATGCCCATAGGAATGTGTCAGTTTCAGTGAACTTTTAACATAATTTTTGTAAACTGAAAGCAAACTTGGAAATTTCTCCTGAGCAAGAAAACGATGTGCTAGCAGCAGTGCAAAACTCTGCGTCGCACTTGGCCTGTGCAATGATATTTAGACAGGTTCAAAGCGGGAATAATCATTTACATGAGAAAAAGTAGCTAGGAATGGAAAAAATTATCTCTTTGCACTTCATTAAAATCACTTGCCATGTTCCTTCATGTGCCAAGTACCATCAGATGGGAACAGGTCATGAGTTTTAAGTCAAGGAGACTTAACTCTCCTAAGTAGGCCTATGGGTGACTGATGAGTTGTCACTACTTTATAGGTAAAGGGTAGCCTTTCGAGGAGCAAGTGCTGTCAAGATTCATCCTCAGATTAGCAGCCACATTAATGCAGATGCAAATCAGAAACAAAGGATGAAGAAATTACCTGGTCTGAGAAGATGGGCATGGAAAGCATTTCTACAATGATCACCATACTTGAAAACAAAGTGCACAAAACTTTTAATGTGAAGATTTTTTACTATTGATACCTGGGTTTCAGTTTTAAAATGGTCTTGTTTGAAGTAGAAAATATACTTTTATCTGATGAAAGCTTTTTGTAAAAGAGGGGTTTTTCCTGCTTTTTTTAATGAAAATATTTTTTTCCATCTCTGCAAAGCTGGGCTGTGGTGGTCTAATTGGTCTTTGTGGGCACCGTACAATAAATAATATTGAGGAATACTGCAGTTCAATAGAGAAGCTGTTGCATATAGTATATATATGGATGATGTAGGTGTCTGTGAATGAGCCGAAAGAGGTGAATGTTTCAAATACTGGTGCAGAAGTAGAGCTACATCAACTTCAGAGACCCTGTGCAAGCAGAATTATTTTCGTAAATGCATTTTAAATGCTTACAGCTAAGGCAATACACTGTACCATGAGATTATCAGAAAGCTTAAGGAATCTGCTTTCAAGGGCATACTGATCATTGCTCCCCTGCTTATTAACATACATATACCTTCCTATTTGTGCTCTCATTTGTACTATGGAAAACAACCTTTGACAGCTTATTTTCCTCTGCATTTGTAGCCAATGAGAAGAATTAACAGCAAGTAAGAGCTAATTTTGCTGATGCTAGGAACAAGGCATTGCTTTCTGTATACAAAGCTAATTATCTCAAAGTATCTTTTAATTTTTTTTAAGATATTAATTTTGGTCTTCTCTGTCCTTCCTCTGTCCTTCTGAAGAGAACCCCGGGCATAGAGGCTCTGGTGTTTTTTGTTGTATGTCAACTGTCCTGGTTGCACTGAAAGAATTCTCTGCTATTGCATTTTGTCCTTTAAACCTCTTTTATTTTTGGGTGTCTCCTTATCTATTAATAGCTTACATCAGTAACACTAATATCTTGTTGCTTAGACTTTTTAACAGCAAGAGCAGCAAAGGTGAAACTGCCAAGATTATTGCTGGTTCAGTGCTTTCTGGAAGGCTTCAGGAGCCCCATGGAAGCCAGTTTGAAACTTTTTATGTGTCCTCTATTGCTGCTTGGGAAAGCTCAGAGCAGTGGCAAAACAGTAAAAAGTACTGCATGTTTTCAGCTTAGAAGCTGTCTTCCCAAGTGCAGTGATGAGAAAGGACAACATTTCATAAGGAAACTTGAAGTCTCCAGAAATCATTGCCTTATTGTTTCTATCCATCAGGCAAAGATAGGCACACTCCCAAAGCTAATTAGATGGCAGATAATTCAGCCTTTACACTGCCTTCTCTGTTTCCATCTCAATTTATTTGTATCATTCTTGTTGTACATTTTGTCTGTTCTCTTCTTTTTTTTTAAAGTAAAATGTAATACAGTTCAGATATTCCAGCTAAGTATTAAAAACTATATAAAATTTGTAAACAAGCTGCATATATACCAAGTCTTAGCTAGTGATTCTGGGGTATTCAGTCTGATGCTCTAAAGAAGCATGTATTATGATGGGTAAAAACTCCCGTGTTTCTGAAAATCGTCGTCTTTCACAGGCATTGATTTGTGACATTTGCAGTCTCTTTTTTTCCTCACCAACACCTCGCTATTTGGGGCATAAGCACACCAACACACAGCCTGGCTGTATCTGTGTGACCTCTTCCAGTTACAGTTCTGGCTGAAGCCTCTGTCCGAGGCGTGTTGTTGTGGCCAAGCCAAACGACAAAGGCACCCGCGTTTGGTTGCTTTTGCTAACATAGGCCAAATCTTTATCTTTGGTTTGAGCTAATGAAAAAAATGATCGAAACACTAACAGCTTGTTTGGAAAGGTCCTTGTTCTGTGCTTTTCAACAAATGAATAATGTGAATGAAGAGAAAACTCAAATACTTAATTTAAAAAACTGTATTGGCTGAGGTAATTTCTATATTTATCTGATACCAATGTCCATAAACACGTATTTAATTACCTTGTTGCCTGTGAAGGCACGTATTTGATCTGCGGCAAATGAAGTGGTGGAATCACTCAAGCCCAGGAAAAGAATTACGTGCAAACTGGGAAGTAGTATCTGCTGTATGTTTTCTGTAACTTCTTCTGATGTCATGAGAGATGCCCATACTCTGTATGGACACTCCTCAATCTTTTATCAGGTGTGCCTGTTCTCTTCCAATTCTCACATGCACTATAAAACAGCGATGCGTGTAACTACAGAGAACAGGGCTTGGTTCTTAGAGGAAAAAGTCTGCCTTGGTGATCAGTCCTGTAAAGTTTTGGTTTGCCTTTTTTAAACATGAACAGCAAACGTTCTTATGCTCATTTAAACACTTCAGGAATGGTGATTGTGGCAAGTTCCAGTCTAATCACAAATCTGCCTATAAGGTTTAATACAGTTTAATACCATGAATATCCTCACTTTTGGAAAAACGCATGTTTTAACAGTTTGCAGGTTGACTTGTCTGTGGACCTTCGGGGAGTGAAGATTGCCAGGTTAGAGCTGAGGTGCCTCTGAGAGCAAAACGAAGGCATTCACACCAGATAGTCCCTAGGATTAGCTACTCTGCAGTTTTATGTAATAAAGAACATCTTTTTGTTAATGTAGGCTCTTTTACCATGCATATCATCAGGGTTCTTTCCAATAGCACACCAAACCACAAAACCAGTGTACATAGCAAGTTTATTTTTTTCATTTTTGCTATAGGGAAGCAGTAGTGAAATTTTTGTGTTTGCTTTTAATTGCTGGGTTTTGAGGAGGATTGTTTTTTCTTTTTCTGTGTGTTTTGTGTTTCATTGTCATTGTTGCCAATGGTTTTCAACACCGGCTTTAGGAGTGGAGTGTCTGCGATGGAAAATTCTGATGACATGTACATGTTCCTATGTTTTCTTCTAGCAAAAGGGGAATTAAAGAAGCAGGCTTTCCATGCGGAATGAAAAGTGATGCTGTTACCTCCCTTAGCTTGTAGATCTGTAGGCTTATCAATCTAGAAAGAGTAGAGAGAATTGGATTCTGTGTTTTGTATAGTACTTAAATGTAAGTACTGCCTTTGAAAGTGTGACTACGTAAGCATCTTGTGTCTGTACCTTCTGTAAAATTCTGCTTCTTGTTTTGTTTCAATTTTGATAGGAAAGAAAGTGAAAGTCTTAGTTTCATTGTATCCAAAAACATTGTGATCCTAGGAGCAATGAAAAGGAAACAGTCCTGTGAATAGCAGACTTTCAGCAGATGTATGTTTGAAAGCTATTGTATGATACCAAGGAGTAGATTTTGGGCTGTTGCTGGGAATATATAAAATAAGGACTTGATCATGAATTCAGAGAGCTAACATCTTTTGTTGCTAGGAAAGAAATATGTAGCAACCTTTTTAGGTTTAAGTGAGACCTTGGTAGAAAAGTAAACACTCTTTTTCTATTCTGTTTTTGACATAAAATACCAAGGATTCATAACCAAACTGTTTTTTTTCTGATCACTTCAAGTCAAAAATAGTGATGCACACAAAAAATGGATGTCAGAGGTAACAGTCCATTATGACATTTAATTTTAGTGGCTTGACATTCACTATGAATAGTACAGTATTGTTTTTCATAGATGTATGAATGAATAATAATTGTGAATAACCAGTCGTGCACTGCAAGAAAAGCAGAGTATGTTATTTTAAGTTACAGGGGTAAAAGATTTCAGACCAGCTGAATAGCGAGTTTAATTCACTGCTTTTTGAAACCGAACTTCTTCAGTGTTCAGTGAGCAGACTCAACATAAAGACATGGTGATGATGGGTAGGAGGAAAAGGTTTAAATAGATTGAGAGAAGAGGAGTTGAATAAACTGCCTGAATACAGGGACCTAGAATATCTAGTGAAGGTACTCTGCTTGTATAGCCATGAGGCAAATCTTTGGCAGTAGGAATTAATTTCATATTGACAGAGATTTGGGCCAGCATCTTAAATGATGAGCAGCAGGGTGGGTTTTTTTTTTAATTTCTTTTCCTGTTTCTTTACAAAAAGCATTGAGTAAGCATTTTTAAAAGACACAAAAAACTCTCTGTAGTCAGTGGAGAGAAATCTCTCATTCTGTAGTCACAGAAAGGAGCAGGCTCTGTTGCAGAATGATTAAAGCAGAAACATAATGTTTTGAGTTGTTAGTGACTTTACTGTCCAAGGCTGAGCTGTGGGCGTGTATACAATGCAAGTGTAGCATGTAAAGTTTGTAAACAAGTACTTTGTGACTTGTTCCACTAAATAATCTAAATCCGTTTAAGGTCTTCTCGATGTCCTGGTGCATCTGATGACATGGGTTGCAACAATCTAATTTCAGCTAGCAAGAAGTTTTGAGGAGCTTCCTGGGCTGAGGGACTGGTGAGATTCAGCCAGTGCCTGCTCTGAGGCTGATGTCAGTGCCCAGTGAACTACCTGGATATCCCCATATGCTCCAAAATGCCTTTTTTGGTCCCATGGTTCCACTGAGCTCAAGAGATTATCCCAGGTGTACAACGCTGGAGCTGACAGCTATGCCCAATGACAGTTTATAAGAAAAGGTGTGCCAGGAATCTTGAATTTCTACAAGGTTTACTTACGGTTCCATATTTAAGTGACATTTAGCAGAGAATAACAATAGTGAATATTTTCATATTTGGGTGGGGGTAAGGGTATTGATAATCTGACTAAATCAGTTTAATGTCTCTAGGCTCCTCTGTGGCCAGAAGGTGGACTCCTTCATGGGGCAGGTCAGAGGGCCCAAGGTTGTTTCTTGCCCTGAACTATTCTTTAGAGTAGTGTCTTAAGTAAAGCGGTCCTTCAGCTTAAGTAGGCTTTTTGGGAGGGGCAGGGTAAGAAGAAATCACAGACCCATTGTGTGCTGTTTTGCCACCCACAGTACTTACATTTTCCTCCCCACTGGATTTTCACTAGTCATTTTACTGAGGACTTTTTGATTTTAAGGATGACTGTGATCTACAGATTGAGAAATGCTGTTTTGGAAAGGTATTTGTCTCTTCGTTGAATACAGAAGGAAACGAAGGAGCTTGGTTTCACCAGAGCAGAGCAACGTCCGCTTTTGTGCCTACGTCCCTTAAGATCCCTTAAAAAATGTATACTAAAATCAAACGGATAAAACCAATTTATGCTCACTTTGGGTTTTGGGTGATTTTTCTGTTGCTTCCAACAGGAGTAAGGAAGACAGGGATCGCGGTAAATAATGTGTGATCATAAAGAGTACACTGAAAACACAGTAATTTGAAAGCATCAAATAGTTTATTGTCATTGAGATTAATCTTCATTTATTATTTTATTATGGTGAGTGAAAGAGAGGGGCTGTTGAGTGCTACCTGACTTGTAAAGTAGAATGGACACAATAGTTGAATTGACATTTTCTTGCCCCTGTGGCAAATAAACGTTTCACAGTTTGTTGTTTTATCCCCTCTCCCCAGAAGTAGATGTACCAGCTGGATGGCATCTGAGAATTGTTTCAGCATTTTATCATTCTATAACCCTCTGATACAAATGACATTTACAAGAATAATTACCAATTTCTGTTTTCGCTAAAAAGTAAACACGCATAGCTAATAGTTCTATTCACCACAGATCATACTTATGCATTTTTAATAAAAACTTGATTTTAATTCATACATAACTTATGAGAAATGTTTATCAGTTTAGGGCTCTGCTGATTCCTTCTTAAATGTTTGCATATATCTGGATACCTTGAAAATGTCTTTCATTTGATGCTCAGATTTATGTTTTATACACAAACTTGCTTCTCTTCTGCCTATGTAATGATGTAATGTGTATAAGAAATGTGGATTATTGTGCTGATATTGCTAAAATCAGTAAAAGTACCATTTATACAACATAAATTAATCTCAGAATTTCCTATGCTGTTTGCAGTAATAGCTCTCTAACGTTGAGGTTTGAGGTTTTTTTCGGATTTTTCTTTTGTCTCAGTTGGGATGTTAGGCTGCATCTGTAGTGGCAAGTCACTAGTTACATGCAACTGGCAAGTTACCAGTTATATGAATGGGAATAGGAAAAGTCTGTTGTATCCTATATGCATACCATAACAGATTGAGTTCTGGTTTCCTCACCCTTCTTTTCTTATGAAGGAATTCGCATTAGTAGAATTTTGTACAGAAGGCAGCATATGAGGTTAGTTCTATTATTTCTGAAAGGCATGTCGAAATGATGATGCCTGTCATTTTTATATATCCCATCACCTTTCAGAAGGCAAAAATTCAGGACCATTTGCAGATGGTGGGAGACAGATTCATGCTATCTTATTTAAACATGTGATGAATAGGCTCTGAACCACCTTCTGGAGGTGGTTGCCACTTCCCATTGACTATATAGGGATCTTTGAGTTGCTGCACAGTTGGGAATGAAACTTCAGCCTTTCTGCACGTGCCTTTATTTACTTCATTATATAGTTAAGCCTGCCTATCTTTGATGGTATCTTTGCACTAAAGAAGAGAAGATAGACTGCGAAATTATGATTTTTTTTTTTTTTTTGTAATTTAGGCATAATATAAATGAGTGTTGCATAAAATTTCTTCTGGATGAATGGAAGTCATGCTAGAGGCCTAGAACAAGGATCTTAGGGCTGCCCCTGTTCATCTTAAATAGCAGTTACTGTCTCTCTGAGTGATCCCACAGTAGTGAGTGAAATTGGTCTACAAGAACAAGATAGTATAAAGTGATAGAGGACCTTGAATCTAAGGTACTGACTAATATTTGTGTAAGAAAGCTTAACTGTCTTAGGAAATGATGTAATTCCTTTCCAGGTGACTCACACCATGGGTCAATTTACTAATTAAAAATTCCTTTAAACTTCTTGATAGACAGTCTACTAATTGGCCCTCAACAAGTATATTCTTCTCATTTGAAGATAAAAAGCTTTTGTGAGGAAAGGAAAATAGATGCTACGATGTCTCTTTAGAACAATGCATGGATCTTTGAAAAGCCATTCTTCAATAATTAAACAAAATGTGAAGTTTGCAGATTTTTGCCATGACCAACAATGGCCCAGCATTTTTCATTATCCTCTGGTCGCAGTCTCTGTGGCAGGCAGTTCTGTTACAGAGCACAGAAACAAAAGGAGAAAAAAGCCCGTTGTGTGTCATTGCTGCCTTCACAAAGCCACAAATACATTAAACTCAAGATACCGGTCATTGTGCTCTTGAGCCACCCACCAGTGACAAAGGTGCTGAATATCAACCAGTCATATGTCATTACATCACTGTTCGAATTGGCAGAGTGAATGACAGTGAAACAAATGAAAACATTTGCAGCTAGAAGAATGCAAAAGATTAAGAGGCTTGTCTGAAAAAAAGGAATGGAAAATATGGATGTTATTTTTGCCATTAAAAGTTGATTCTCCCTTTTTTCTTTCTTTTTTAAAAATTTAAATTCTTGGCCACACCCATCTCATACCCTTGAGGCCAGTTATGTTTTCTTTTCTTTAACACTAGTAGCAATCACAGGCAGAGACAGCAGCTGGTAACAAGCCAGATGATGGCACTGGTAGTGTTAACATAAGACGTGGGCTTCAGTGTATCCTGAAAACAGAGTTCATTGTCTTGGATTTTATCAGACTAGCTTTCCTGAGTGCAGAGCTGGCAGTAGATTTGGTGCTTGCGGAGGGAAAACCACAAGAAGCTGGATGCAGCATTCAGCAATATACGTAGTAATGCCTGTTTCTGGTGCTGGCGGCCTCTCAGAATATTTAGAGGAGCTGCTGTCTAGTTCAGTTTTTTTTCTTTCTTTCTTTTTTTAAGCAAATGCCATCACCCAGGGGTAGGGTCATAATGGCAGGTACAGAAGAAAGTTGTTGGCCTCAACTGCTGGAAGAGATGGTGTCTGTTCTGCATCGTGCTAAACTGTGCTTTTTCAGATGCATAATAAAAGTTATTTATGGACACCGATAAAGTGGTATCTGTTGTATAATATCACAGATAGGCATAAGGACAATAACAAAAGGCATCTGGTTTAGTAAGCTCTATTTGCTGCAGAAATGTGCTGTTCTTTGCGAATTGAAATAAAAAGAGTGGGGGAAGAATGTTGGGTTTTTTCCTGGTTCCTGGCATTTGCAATCATTCTTGGTTTGCAGTGTGCTTATAAAGACAATTATGTGGGTCCCATGCCAGTATTATATTTGTCGTGACTAGTGCCTTATTAGAGAACAGCTGCTCCTCTCTCCCCAGCACATATATGTAACTACCACTGACAATACTAGAAGTTATGAGTGTAACCCTCCTCTGTGTTACACAGACAGGGGATGTCGGAGCTCTCATGGTTTCAGTTAATTAACGCAGGTGTAAAACCAAGAATGAAGCAGTGATGAATCTGGGACTGTCCACGTGCTTGTTCAGAGTGCAGTGGCTCTAAGGAGCCTTTGAGCTTCCAGAAATTATTACTTGGCCCTTGTAGCAGGTGAGTAAGAAAGGCACTGTCTGAATCTGTAATGCGGTGAGTCTCTCAGATCACGCTGAGTGCCTTCACTAGAAGGTCAGATATTCAGGTTCCCACCAACCTAAAGCAGCCACAAGGAAGTTTGGTGCGCAGGGGATATTTCCAACTTGTGTTTTATGGTAACTCCTCAGTCTGTCTAATTCCAGCAGGATTAAAAAAGGGGTGACCAGCAGATTTCTCCAAAGCTTCTCAGTGCTAGAGTGGTGTTCTGGCTGCTGTCAATTCTGCTGAGAACTGGACTGGTTTGGAACAAAGAAGAATATAGAAGTGGCTCAGTGCCATCACAGTGCTGCATAAGAGCTAATGTAAACTCAGCCAGAGAAAACCGTTTGCAGTGAACAAGGTTTGTTGGCCATGCCAAACCCAAGAACGTATTTTCGAGAACCACCTCTTGGCATTTTAGCTCTTTTAATGAGTTGCGTGTGTACATCCTTAAGCACTTGCTTCTCTCAGCTCATACCTGCGTAGTGGGCAGCTCAGACTGGCTTGGAGTATGTAAACCCATGCCTCTATGTTTGTGTAGGTTTCTCTTTTGCTGCTGTTTTTTGTTTGCTTTTCAAAATTTGATTAAATTGGATGTTGTGCTGCATTTGGGGTAACTAATTGGATTTCTGGGTGAGCACAAGGCCTGACTTTTTTTGGAAGGTGAAAGCTATTAGTCTTAAAACTGCAGCATCTATGCCAGACAGTTTCTTTACTAATTTAAGACAAGACAGTTATACAAAGCTACAGTGATGAATGGATTGAACAGTTAATATTTGACATTTCATTTTCTGATTATACCATTTAAAAATAGCTGGCTTTTGACACACTGCTAGTATGTTTTCATATGAATTAGAAAACTTAGATTTGTAGTAAGTTCACTGTTACCTTTCAGTTTGAGGTCACTGAAGATCCTAGCTGCTCTGATGTTCAGCGCAAGTATGGACACTTCCAATAAAGATGGCCTGGGGAGGTGGGGGCATTTATTTGCCCTTACAGCTGGACTGGTCAGGTTATTGAGAGAGAAATGCAGAATAGCATCAGAGTCAGTGGTAAACTTTTTTAAAAAATTATTTTCTAAAGTTTTTAATTGTCTGAGATATTTTAAATCTCTGTAAAACTGAAAAGTAGTGATGCCAACAAGTGCCAGAAGAGTGCTTTAGAACAGCCTTCTCTGAGGCAGTTTGGAAGGTATGGCTGTCATAACTGGAATATATGGGAGATGCAAACCTTGCATTTTAACCTCTCCAGATTTCAGGAGAACTTGATTCTAATCGCTGCACCCCAGACCTACCTGCACAATTTAGGACAAGATTTTGTCTGCTCTCGTAGATGCTTCCCTGTGTTGGTAGTGCCCAGCTGTTGTTGGGATCTGATGAGTGCATACTCAGTATCCTCTATGTAAGCTGTGAATGGTGGCATCCAGGGTGCTGAGCCATGGTGGCACCGTTCTTGCCACAGTGCAGTGATGGTCACTGAGTTGGCCACATTCTTTTAGCATTAAAATGATTTCACAGTGAATTACATCAATTTCTCACCCACATAATCCAGCAGGAAGGTGGAGGAGAAGGCTTGTACTCATGCAGAGAACTGAGACTCTGGCACCAGTTTGTCTCTGCTCTGCTTTAGCAGAGCCTTGTAGCTTAGAGGTTTTACCCTATTTACTTTCAAGATATGAAATTTGTTGAGAGGAGTGTGCTGAGGCACGCTGGCTGACAGAAGGGATGGGTAATCTTCTAGGAGAATTTGAGTGTACAGTGTCTGCTTTCATGTTTGAGGAGTCTGTCCTGATGAATGATGTGGTCCCTGCCATTTCTGTCTTCCTAATTGTTCAGATCTTTCCTAGAGCGGTGCGGGCTTTTGCTGCCTCTAAGGTTCAACCTAGACCCAAATATTCAGTGTGCGATGGTGGGTAACTATGCAGTTCTACTAAAAGTATTGTGCTCAACATCATAGCCATCCTAGAATTTGTATAAGGTCAGTATGCTAATGCAGCCACCTGAATCCCTTTAGAACATCAAATTTGATAGAGATAAAATGTGCTTAGTGAATATTTTTTTAAAAGGTCAAAAAGGAAAGATGATTTATTTACTTCAGTTGAAATTCAGCAGGTCTTAGGTTAAGGTGAGGGACAAAGAAAATAAATCTCTAGAATTATGTTATACTTGACAGAATATTGATCAATAAATGCCTCAGCAGGAGATGATGGTGAGCTGAAAAGTAGTTTTACAAATTTACATAAGTATTTCTGATTGGCACTTCCTTTTGTTACATTGCTCTGCCTAGATTTTCATTCCGCACTTTGCCTCCACATTATTATTTCAGGAATCTTAGACCATCCCCATTTTTGGTTAAAAGTAGGTTAGAAAATCACAGAATCACAGAATGGTAGGGGTTGGAAGGGACCTCTGTGGGTCATCTAGTCCAACCCCCCTGCCGAAGCAGGGTCACCTACAGCAGGCTGCACAGGACCTTGTCCAGGCGGG
>Ga0065711_1048767_pt1 | contig 11642 bp, 4 predicted proteins | sample Hoacrofraction12_FD_59098 | JGI IMG/M metagenome (GOLD analysis project Ga0065711, IMG submission 59098) | Hoatzin crop microbial communities from Cojedes, Venezuela - Epithelial fraction 12 v2 (version 2) | ecosystem: Host-associated > Birds > Digestive system > Esophagus > Crop | place... | reverse complement strand
CCCTGGGCAGCCTGTTCCAGGGCTCCGTCACCCTCAGAGGGAAGAAGTTCTTCCTCACGTTCAGACGGAACTTCCTCTGCTTCAGTTTGTGCCCATTGCCCCTTGTCCTGTTGCTGGGCACCACTGAAAAGAGCTTGGCCCCGTCCTCCTGACATCCACCTTTGAGATATTTATAAACATTTCTAAGGTCCCCTCGCAGCCTTCTCTTCTTCAGGCTGAACAAGCCCAGATCCCTCGGCCTTTCCTCATGGGAGAGATGCTCCAGTCCCCTCATCATCCTCATAGCCCTAAAGTTTTGCTGAGCTAATAATCAGTGTGAAGTGGAATCCAGTCTGACACCAAAGGAGTGAGCAGCTACAGAGTTTTTCACTGGTTACAACCAGCCCTTGGGTACTGGCTGCAGCACAGAACCAGTGTCTCACACAGAGCCGCTTCTGCTGGCGGAAGAGCTTCATTCCTCACCATAAATGGCCTGGGAAATTCTTCCTGAACAAGACATTTATATATGAAAGTGAGGAAATATGACTGCAAAAGGCATAAATAAAAGGGAAAAAAACCCGAAGGTTATTTTGTGGCTTTCTACCTGAAATAACGCATCTAAACTTCTGCACTAAGAATAAGCACAAAGCTAACTGCACTAAGTTTAGACAATTCTCAAAGAGAATTCAGACAGTATAAATCTGGTAACTGGAATTTACTTTTTTAATACTTACTTTAGATATCACAATGAATATTTCAATGCAAAATTTATGCATAAGTTTAGATGCTGTCAAAACAAGAGTTATCTCATAGCTCTAAGTTTACCTCCCTAATGCAGAACTGCAGGAATCACTGACATAAGAGAATGTTGAATTTCATCATATTAAACATAATTTCAAGAAAGCATACACATTTTTCATCTTTTGCTTAAGAAAAAAAAAAGCATTAGAAAGTGAAACAGCAATCACAGGAAAAGAATATGGGGAAAAAAGCATAGGCACAAGAGAATGTTTTTCATACGCTGTTCCTATTTGATTACAGCTGGAGAATAGAAACCAAAAGACATTTGCTATATTGCTGCATAATCCCATTTGCAATGATCACTCCGATGTGGCAGATAGAAGGGTGTATTAGAATGTTTTTAAGTGTTTGTTATCCCTTTATTTTATATGTACAACTAGTGACTGATGTCTGCTGACAAAGTATTCCATAACAACTCTGGAAGTGTTTGGGCATATACTTAGACATACATCCACTATCTCACATCCAATTGCGCCACTATTTCACAACCCTAGAAAACAATCCAACTAGAATTAAGAGCACTTAGTGCTAAATCTCAGTAAACCATTAGAATTTAGACAGGAATAAAATGAAAATAAAATAATTTTCCCTCTTTGAAAGCCAGTGAAATGAAATTTTAAAAATAAAATTAAAAAAAACCACCTAGAACTTTGACCTTGTCTTCTCCATGAAACAGGGCTAGTGAAAATGGATCCCAACGGATAGTGTTCCTGCTAACCTCAGGGAAAGGAGAGAGTATTTCCCTTTAGGAAAGGACAAAGGACAATGCATACCTCAGTGGTGGGTCTGAAAGACGGAGTAGCAGTCTCATAAAAAAAAAAATAAACATACAATTAACCAAGCAATATAAACCCACATAATGTGGATAATCATGGGATTTATATAAAAAGACATGTATATTAGTAAAAAAGCTTTCTACTGAAAATCAATAGAAAATTGTCAAGTTATGTAAGAATGTTTTTGGAGACATTTGCCACACTTCAAAGCAGCATATGTCAATTCACTGGAGTGGAAGCTCTTCAGGGCCTTAGCAACCGCTTGCTGTTGTGTAGCTCTGGGGCAAAGGGGTCCTGGTCCCACCCTAGGCCTGTGGGCATTGCTAGAATAAAAAACAAAATGGCTGTCACCTACCAAGTCAGTGCAATAATTGCTTACTTCCTTGTTCAGAGGAGGGATTGACTCAGAGTCCTCTTAGGTCTCTTTCCAGTTAATGTAACACCTTCACAAACCACGCCCTATAGACTTCGATCCTCATCATCATATCAGTCAACCCCTTTCCTCCTTTGTTAGTGGGAATACAAATTACACTATTTCAGTCAGAGGATACTGACACTGAAAGAAAAGTAAGTCAACAACGATCTTCGGCTCATCAAAAAGGAGCTAAACATATTAACGTATGCAATAATAGAGACATCCTGCTTATTAATAACTACAACCCATCTTCTAGAGACACAGTTGAGGCTGAAGTCTAGTTGTTGTATGAAATTCACTCCGATTTAAGAATTTTAACTCCCCTTCCACCTGTCTTTTCCTAGCATGCAGAACTCTTTGAAGTTGCCTTCCAGGAGCTGAAGGCTGCAACAGTTTCCAGTGTCTCTTTTTGTGTTCCCCAGTAGCTGAAGTACTCTAAAACTACTTTGGAACTAAGAGTATCTCCAGAACCATAATGCTGGAACAATGAACATCTGCTGGGAACATAGCCTGGAGGGCATTATTTATTTATTACTTCAAAGGAGTACATAAGAACCTATACTCCTATAGTCTATTCCTCTCAGCACACTATGAAGATAGCTCTTAAAAATAGCAAATTGACAGGAAAAACAGCATGAAAGAGGTTGTTCCAGGCCTGACACATATCTGGTAGGCATTACAGACTAGATCAGGTGTCTTGCCATATTGGGACTCCCTGAGAGATGTCGACACGTGATTCCACCTAGCGAGAAATAAAGCTTCCTAGGCATGCAAAGCAGTCTATCACATTCATCCAAAGAGCAACAGAAAGAAGATTAGAGAAGAGCAGCAAATTGAGAACAATGCTAGTCCTTGATGGCCTCCTAAGTAAATACCAGGTGTTGAAATAGCTTTAAAAGAGCAACAAATAACCCCCAGCACACATCCCATTTTGGCAAGAACTTAATGGAGTAATCAGAACAATTTTGTAGCTTTCTTTCCACACAACGTATGCTGCAAACATGTAATATGTACTATATTTTAGACTAAGAATCTAGGTTCAGTAAACAAGTAAGCCAGTCTTTAAAGGACAGAGCCCACTGAAGAGCAGCAGCAACCCATTTTTTTTTAAAAAAAAGCAGCAAGAAAACAGGATAATTGGATGCATTTATCAAGACAAATATTGTTTCAAAAAAGCTCAAAAACCTTTCATGCAAATCCTTTATCTCTAGGAGAACAAAAATAAATATTTACTGTGTGCCAAATAGAATTAAGAAGTATTTGGCACTGAAAGGAGAAAAGAACTTTGCATAGCTGCAAAGAGAAGACAGCTTCTGCAATTGGAAAATGTCTTAAGAACATCAGTTCGCTTGTAACATTATTAACAAAGAACTTAAAAAAACAAAGTTAAAATTGAGAAAAAAAGCTTTTGATTATTTATCCAAATTATTCTTAATTACAGCAAATAGTAAGAAGCCACTTTCACTTTCCCACAGTGATGCTTTGCAAGGCATCTGAAAACGACCTTGCATACGAGCTCTGCAATGCCTCTGCTTAGCTACTGGAGGTACAACTAAATTTGCTACTTCCAACTGTTCAGTTCTTTCGAGCACAGAAAACCAAGATTTAATCTAAAAAAAAATGACCTTGATATCTCCTGATGTTTCCCAACACAAAGACCACACTACAGAAACATCACCACCACACAACCAAATACAAACAAAACAAACTTTAAAAAAAAAACCAACAACATACCATGGCTACTGCCTGCTTTCTTCATGATGGCCCACAGAGGACTGAAGCCTGCTAGCTTATCAGCTGCACTCAATTACCTGAGTGATGTGATTGCACACACCCACATCCCAATTAAGCTCATTTGCTGCGGTGAGGCTACCTCTCTCATTTTATATGTAAACTAGGCAGAACTGATTTCCAACTTGCCCCCCAATTCATTACAAAAGATAAGATAGATCTAAAAACATTCAAAAACATCAGAACAAAGATCTAATTTCTGCCTCTGAAAGAATTTCCACTGTACTTGGTGGGTGCAGCAAATCCAACAAACTGAAGACACAGTTTGCCCTCAAACTAATCATGACCATAGCCCAAGTCAAGCTTGGAAGAAGCAAAGGAACTCTCCTGAGCTTCATTAGGGCTTTTCCAATACACATCTCAGTCAGATTTGACCCAAACAGTTATGGAATAAGCAAAACAATACTTGGGCTATCATTTCTACAGCTAAAGGGGCAGAAAATCTTTTTTTCTAAACCTTTCCTTACCCCGTAAACTTTGCTTACGGCAGTACATTTTTTTAGTTACACAAAGAGCACGTTTTAATTATTTAGTTATGTTACATAAGGAAAGAAGATGGTTAATACATTACATGTGCATGTACAAAATAGTTTGGCGCCACTTCTCTTGCCCTAGTGTACAAGTTTAGAAATACTTCTGTGACATCTCTCTCCTCAATTAGTTCTTATGTCTCCTTCATTATTTCCTCATCATCTAATTCTGTAATTCATTGTCTTAACTTCTTCATCTTTGAAAGTACGACATTTCTTATGCAGCATGCACTGAAGACCTGGCACACATTTCAGGACATTAGCAGAAAGCCTGCTTCTTTGCTGTAAATATAGGAGTAATGCATTTTTAAGGCCTCCAATAGAAATTTCAGGACAAACACTTTCTTTTACAGACAATAATCCAACATGTTTTTGTTGAGTTAATACAACTTTATGATTGAGGAAATATGTGCCTTAAAAAAAAAAAGCACGCTGTACATAAAAACTGTGTAGCCCAAGAAGGCACAAAAGTAATGAGTTGCATACCTGGTCTCTCCCATTTTTCTATGGAATTACGGCAGGCTGGAGAAATGGGTTTTGAAGCCTTGTTGTTAGGAAGAAATGAGAAGCATCTCAGGGTATTTCTAGCTCTGGTCAGGGCAGCCTCTTGGATTTAGAGCCTGGCTCTCACAGTCGTGGCACCTGGCCACTGGCCAAAGACTTGAAGATCCACGTTAAATTCCACAACGTGAACACAACCTGGCTACAGAAAAGGCCCTAAAACGAGAGTTGGTCCTTCATGGCCACATGGTGACACAGAACACTATGTTAACCAGGTTTCAGAGTCCTGGATCTGCCCGTATACAGCTTTGGCCCCATCTTGTCAGTGTTATGGGATTTCCAACACAATGCACAAAGTCTTTCTTGAACCCGTAATAACAATACTTTCCCCATGAGAATTACGAACTACAGATGCTCTGCAAAAGAGCACCTGTACTCTGGGAGATTAGGGGAAAATCTCAACTTTGAAACAATTTGCTGTCAGGAAGCATGGGGGAAAAAGTGATTTTTTTTTTCCCCCTGTAACATTTTTGTTTAACTGAAAGGAGAAAGCAAGGAGGAGCCTTTGAGACATTGTTAATGTGAGAGATATGCATTCACATGAATGCATATTGGAACAGTTTGTAAAGTGAGTGGAAGGGAATTTTGAAACAACTAAACATACAAAACTGCTCAGTTTCACTTTAAATTGCTCCAGTAAAAAAAAAATTCTCATGCCATAATTCCAAACCCAGATCACAACCTCTTGAAATATTACCCTTAATATCTCACTAGCTAAATGAACAGTCATCCCCTTTTCTGAGCAGGTATGTTAAATCAAACCATCTATAAGGAGACCACCTTCCTAGTTGTCAGACAGCATTGGCTGGCCAAGTCTACAGCAGTTGGCTGATTGCAGATGTCTCAAGGATAGACAGGCATTCTGAGAATCCAGAGCACTGGCAAACACCTTGATAATCTAGTTTATAGCGTTACGAACAATCTGCACATGAGGCAACGGGCCCCTACGCATTGGTACACATCTCTGCTAGAGCCAAAATGGCAACACAAGTGCACTCAATTACTCAAAATACACAGGGAAAATAACAGCAAAGTCATTCTTTGGTTTGCTGTTTTGAAGTAACTACATATTTTCCATCAGCATTTCCAGCCGATGGCAACTCATTCACCTGTGCTACCCTCCTGACGAGGTCCAGTGTTTGATCAAACACTCGTTACACGGGTTCTCCAAAGGCTTGATTTTAATCAGCACTTTTAAATTTGCGTCTTCCTTGTGCTTCCTCATCTACTTGCAAGAGCTATCCCTGGCCTGAGCAGCTGAAATCCCAGAATCCAACCCTCTTAAACAAACAGAAGTTACCCTCAGGAAACACTCTTCTTGTTACATTCGCATTATTTCACAGTCATCACCTAAAAACAGTGGTCTGCCACATGTCATCAAAGTCCCATAACTCTGGACTTCTTTCAATATTCTGAAAATCACTTTCTTCAAGTGTTTTTTCACATTGTTCCTTAACATTGCTGTGGCTTTCCAGTTACCTCAAAATTTCAGTGACTGTTACCCAAAGTGATTTAGAGCATGCTGCTCAATACAATCTGAAACAAGGTCAACAAATCCCTGTATTTTTAAGCTGAGGAGCAAGCAGACAGAGAATCATCAGCAGTCACCCTCTGGGCGGTCCCAGGAAGAACTCAGGGCCATGTAAGTTTGCTGGCTTTTGTTTTAAGCCCTGCTTGGTCTCCCTCAAGAGAGTATTTCCAAAAGAGCAATGAAGTAGCTGATGTCAGGAACTCTCTTTAACAGCCTGTGCTTGCTAAGCAGCTCAGTTAACCTAGATCTGGGTGTTTAATAATGGAGAAGACACAGGTGAAGTGGTATACTAAGATACCATGCTAGGTCAAGCCCTGAATTTCTCTAAATAATGGCTGCTAAGCACTCGCTGAAAATTTTGGCTGAATTTGTTCTGCATACAGATGTTCCAATGCAGTAGAATGCAGTTTTACACATTTAAAATGCAGCTGATCTTCATAGTCTAAAATATACGCATCACATCAAGTGGCTGTTTCCAACATGATAATGATACATGTTTAAGTTGTAGAAAATATTTACAAACCAATTGATCATTGCTGCAACAGTACCTGACTGTGAAGCATTTCAAAGTCTGCGGTGGGTCTGTGTGGACCAACAACGTTCATTAATCAGCTGGAAGCAAATGAGGAATTGCATATCCACCCAGTCCCCAGTGGATGCCACAGATGACTGCAAGGGACCCACAGCTCTGAATGAAGAAAACACAGAAAGGCTCTCACTAGAGTAGCTACATAAAAATATTTACAACAGAGCAATATTGAAGTTCAGAGTAAAAAGGAGCAAGTCCAACTGCAGTACATACATTAATATCATTCACTAAAACTTAATCAACGCAATAATAGATTCATATTCACAGTATGGCTGAAACTAGTACCTGCACTGGTTGTCCCTCTATGCCTCAGTTTTTGCCTATTTTGCCTCTTTCACCTCTGCAGCATGCAGGGGAAAATCAGCCTCAGTCTTAAAACCGCGATCCAAAAGCGTAGAAAAAGGAATACAACCTTATGACTTATCTACATGAAAGAGTTACTGCCAAATCACTAATTACATCTCTCAGAGGTGCTGAATACACACATTAATTGTCACTGCTCAACACTTCTAAGATTTTCCCACTCCCCACAAAACTGTTCTTGGAGGTTTGGGTTTGGTTTTTTTTACTGTACCATGTGTTGTGCAGAAGGCATGCACAAGTCTTCAAAAAGTGGCTTCCAAAAAAATCCTGGTGAACACAGCACAGAAGGCTCCTCTGAAGACAAAGAACAAGACATCAGTGTCTCATCTGCTGTGAATTAGTTTGCTTTTTTTTCCTTGAAGAACTCTCCATATGAGAAGCCAATCAACAGTTAATCTCTCCAAGCAGGCACCGCTTGGTGATCCTCTGTGGTAGTTCTCTGCTGCCGGGGTAATTTGTTGCTGAACAATTGAAGCAAATACTTGGCTCAGGATAGAAAGAAGTAAGATTAGTCTGTAATTGGAATATTTTGTCTCTTTTATTCTTGAAGAGGTGCCATATTACACTCTGTCAGCCAGGGGTTATTGTTTTATGAAATCAAGCTGCACCTGGCATCACAGGGTATAAAACCTGAAGTGCTGCTCTTTGCAATCTAGCTTTCTATTTACCCAGACTCTAGGACCAATGAATGTCTCATCCTTTCGTGCAGCCTTCGCCCTCTCAACTCATTGTCCTAGATAGTCTTACAGTCATAAAAAATAAAATATGATTTTCCAGGACAAGCATAAAATTTAGCCATAATATCAAACAGAGAACTCTCATGGATGAAAGTAATCCCCATGCTTTTCTCCATACATTTGTTTTCTACTTCCAGAAAGTTTGCAAGTTGATCTCTTCTTTTATATCTTTCAGCAATTACTACTGCAAATGAAATATTTCTATGCCAAGCTAACGGATTGTATTGTTATTTCATTGAGTTTGACCTCTAGATGGTTTTTGTGCTTTGAGATGATTGCAGGCGTAGAAACAAGAGAGTATTTAAAATTCAGCTGTATTTTTGACATACTGGTACAAGTGTGTTTTACACCACGTGACAGAATATTTTTAGGAAATATATTTATAGGAAGTTTTAGGAGAAGTCCGAACCTTCTGTATTTAGAGGTGCCTGACAGAACAGAAACTTTCATTCTCGTAATCTAATTTTACATCATTTCTGTTCTACCTCCTGCAAAATCCACCTTTGAAAGACATTCTGTGAAAAGGAATAAAGAGACATTGAAACACATGCAGCAACATTTATAGGGAGCTAATTCCAACACATCCTCTTACGCAGACACCAAGTTGACAGGTATTTTGATGCTTTTAATTAAGCCAAGTTTTTACTGTGAAGTTTATACTAACTTAACTGTGAAGTCAAATATTTACACCATTAGAATAGGGATAGAAAAGAATAAACATTTATAGATGAGTAGAAGAAAGGATTTTACACTGGGCCTGTGTAAAGCATTATAGTATCAAAGAAGGATAAAACAAAGGGATTTTCTTGGCTTGGAAGAGATTTGGTGAGGGGCAGGGAGAACATGGTCAGTTCTTTAACCTAAAAAAAAAAAAAAAAAAGATGAGAATAAAAGAAAATTAAATAGACCTGTATCTTACAATGAGACATAAACGAGAGTTAGTTTAAACTCATAAAGTGCTGTGATTTTCCCCTGATAGTAATGCATTTCTATGTAACCGGAGAAGACAAAATGTATTCTTGCTGCATATGCTATTTTCCACCCATTCCCTAATCTTCCTCCAAGTGACTTCTTAACTATAATCAATTTTAAATACAGTATTGTAAACATCCACAGACATCTGATACTCAAACATTAATGTTAGATGTAAAAGAGGAGTGCCTGAATTTTTATTAATAGTAAAAAACTGCATTCTTAAAAGCATTTCAGACTCTGGGAGTAGCAGCAAGGACCAGGTTACAGCAAAAAACAAAAATAAGCACACTGAAGAATCAAATAGAAGGCTGCAAAGGTACAAAAAAGACTTACAGCTGTGCTGTATGTACAAAAAGAAAAGATACAGAACCTAGGAAAAGAAAGATAAACCAATTTCGTATTTCCACTATAAACCTCAGAGACAGCCTTCCGCATCTCGCGTACAGCACAGGACCCGAACGCTACGGAAGCAGCACTTGATCCAAGTACACCGCTCAAGCAGCTGCATTTCATGTGAGGGTGAAGCCTGAGATTTGTCCAAGCACATGGAACGCATTGGTTTGTGTTTGCAAAATTGGTTGCAGGGCATAGTACATAATGAACATTATGAATTTGATCTGTTGTTGCTATGCAAGTTCCTAAATAGGTTCAGTTATTTTAACAGCTTAGTTTCATGGCTGTATAGGTTTTCTTGTGTATGCTTGCCTTGAAACCTCATTTACCTAGTCCCTCACAAAAGGTTTTAACATAGAAAAACTTTGAATCATAAGTTCATTTGAAAATCGTGAGCTATCAAAAGCAGGTGAAAATTCAGTATATACAATCAAATGTCACCTAGCACTGTCAAAAGTCACTTGATGCCCCCAACTGATCTCTTCACTAGCGGGCAGGCTTCGCTCCCAGAGGGAACCATTTGTCTTTGCAGCACTTGTGCTCCAGCAGCCATCATGAAAAGCTGAAGTCTTGCCTGCTTCTAAGGTGGGAGTCACTGTAGCACAAGGCTGCTTCGCACCTTACAAGCAAATGAAGAGAGCAAGCAGAAGCCCCTTGTCCTGCCCAGCTACAGCTTTACAGCTGCTCAGGAGGACCTGCCCATCTGCAGACAACGTGCAGCTCTCATCCCCTCTCCTCCTCGTGCACGTACTTGTGCCTCACATGCTCTCACCCATCTCCTCGGGCTAGTTTTTCCCCAAGAACTATGCAGAGAGTAGCTGGTTTTTCTGTGCCTTTCTATGGGATCCCTTCTCCATCTGATATATAGCTGGTTTAAGGCCAAATCAAAGACTTTCGCTGAAGTTGTCCGAGCGCTATTTTTTTTTTTTAAAGAAAAAAGAAAAAAGGCCTTTTTCCTTCTAACCATATTCAAAGGAAGAGGTTGTCTTGCTCAGATCAGATAAGCGAGTCATCATCATAGCAATGTATTCAGCACACCTTTATTTGATTAGAAATTTTCTCTGTAATGCTGCTAGACAAAGAAATGCAGCTGAAGGGCCTCCTTGTGCCAGACACTGCTGTACGCAGGCACAGTACCTCCAGTTCCACCACTCTTTGGGCAAAAGCTTTGTCCCATGACAATGAAGAGCAGGAGGGAGCATTACTTCCAACTCCCCACATGATGCATAGCACTGAGGGAAGCTGTGCTCAGTGCTGCGTAGTGTCAGCAACCGCACCTTCCCCCATGGGGCCACGCATGCACTCCCCCAGTTACTGTGGGGAGCACATCGGTGCCCACGCTCCATCTCCCTGGCAAGGAGAGAGAATAATTGATTGCATCCCCACCTACACAAGTTGAATTTTAAAGGACATGTTTTAAAACTTTTTCACTCTCAAAAGCCTAATCAAAAAAAAAAAAAAAAGATTAAAAGCCACTAGGTCAGTTTTCAAGTTACTGGCACAGCAGATAGGAAAGGTTTAGTTAATTTTTTTATTTATTCGCTTAACAAGCAAGCTTCTTTCCTTTTTTCCCCTCCTTGACATTATCCAAGCTGGTGTGCCTGGGAAGTTGAACCACTTCTAGTCTGTTTGCTTCAAAGCATGCCCATGTGGGGGGTGGCAGTCTGTCACAGCTCAGCATCGTAAGGTAAGGTGACAGCTCCTTCGGAGAGACACAACAGCAGTGTCCCTCTGCTCATCCACAGGAAGTTCAGGATCCCGCACTGACATCTCCTCATCCCTCTTCACAGCCCTCGTTCCAAGGGGGAGGAAGCAAAGGCTTTCATCTTCTCTCTCCCCCAGCATTTTCCTTTGTTTGCCTAAAAAGAAGAGCCAGATCATGAGTTTTCAGCAACACTTTGTACAAAAGTGTGTCAGAAGCCATTACCTGGAGGTGCTGATTACAGCTGCGTCATTCAAGACAAGTTGGCAACTGGTATTTCTTTGGAACAGCTACTGACAAAAATAGTCCGAGTTGCTGCTAGGTTTTAAAACTAATTTAAAGCAATATTTTTCAGAATGAAAGGAATTGTCAGGGCCAACAAATTGCACATGAGATATGAAAGAGAAAGTATTTCTATTGCGGGGATATAGCCCAAAACCGTGAGACATAGCTTTTGGGGGGGGGGGGGGGGGGGCGGGGGGGGGAAAAAAAAAAAAAT
>Ga0065711_1048766_pt1 | contig 11642 bp, 8 predicted proteins | sample Hoacrofraction12_FD_59098 | JGI IMG/M metagenome (GOLD analysis project Ga0065711, IMG submission 59098) | Hoatzin crop microbial communities from Cojedes, Venezuela - Epithelial fraction 12 v2 (version 2) | ecosystem: Host-associated > Birds > Digestive system > Esophagus > Crop | place... | reverse complement strand
AAAAAAAAAAAAAAAAAAAAAAAAAATCTTTAAATGCACGTTGAGGTTTGTCAGCTCACCATCTGTTCCACAACTGTTACAGAGGTAAAGGTATACTAACTTTCCGGTGGGGGGAAAAAAGTCCCAGAAAGGTTTTACTTACATTTGCCTCAGACATGAAACAAAGAAAAGACAAAAAGCTTTAAAAAAAAAAAAAAAATCAAAAGTCAAAAATCAAAAATCAGCATCTTAATACAACATCAGTAACATAGCATCTAAACTCAGTTTGATGTCCAGCACACAGATATTCTTTGATAGCTCACCATACTCACCTCTACAGAATATGACATTTCTTCATTGCTGTTATCATTGATTTTCTCAAACAGTTCTTCACATAGCTGGAAAGAGATAAAACCCAAGTCAAAGTTGTCTTTACTGAGTATTAGCAAGTAACTACTATGACATGTCATTAAGCTGGCTTTAGAGAAAGGGAAGGAAAAGAACCCATTAACTCAGCCCCATATAGCCTCACTGGGAACACAATCTCAATGCTACATCACTATCATTCAGCCGCATGTTATATAGTACCTCAACAATTGTTCTAGGTTTAACCAATACTATTATTCTGTACTATAAAATTAGAAAAAGCCTGTAACAACTGAAATTGCAAGTAATAACTTTTGAAAGGAATTATTAGAATCCTTAATCCCCTCCTAGTCTCATAAAAACAACAGTCTGCTTATTTGGTGTGCTGAAGTTCCAGGATTCGGATTTAAATCAATAGGCAGAAATGATTTCTAAATTTGTTAACAGTATCTTCACATGAAGGATACTTTAACTCTCAGCAGTCTACTGCTTCAAGACTGCTTGTCTACAAGTAACTGAAACGAGAGACCTAAAATTAAGATAAAGGAAGAAGAAATGAGCAGTGGGCAAGCCATGGATATGTATTTGGAGATTAAAAAGCATAGGTACAGAGAAGGATAAGAGCAGAAAGAGGTTTCTGGAAGAGATATCTACAAGCCCCTGTATGAAAAATAAACAGATTATGAAGAACACAGGCAATTTTGAAATTATACACTCTGCAGTATTCAGTCAACAGATGGTTAAAGAACCAAAGTTTCACACCAGGGACTGGCAGACAAGGAATTTTGACAACACCGAAGAATTTAATGTCAACACCACGACGACTGTGCTTTACCTTCTGTGTATGTGACAAGAAAGACAACAGATTCAACAAAGTCTCCCACAGACCATTCATTTTGTACCTTTATGAGAAGGCCTCCCAGTGAAATTAGAGGGAAATGATTTTGTTTTAAAACTGTAGTAGACAACAGGAGCATTATTAAATCTGCAGGAGCATTATTAGGGTGGGAGTTTTTTTAGGACAACACTTAATTTGTGTGTATATGAGGTTTCAGAAACACAAATACGAATATCAAGATTATAACAAAAAAAATTTAGCATGAAGCTGTTGTCACAGATTTTCAGCTTATTTCAGCTGTTACGCTGTTACTTTACATTACAGTACTAAAACCAAAACGCTTAGATATAACATCTGTGCTTCATCACATTAGCTCTTTCAAGATTATTTTAAGCTAATCACCAGAACACTTGCAACCTATTTCAGTACATACGCCCACGCTATTAACAGAGAACAATGCTCTATGTTGTCCACTTCACACCTGTGGCACAGGGCCAATGTCTCCCACAAACCTGTAGCAGAATGAGGACTCCAGCTGTTCAGATATTTATTTATTAGAACTGAAACCCAATCTCAGATTTCTATTTTGGGAACACAGGAAGGCACTACCTTCCAACAAACTCGGTCCACTGTCAGCGCCTACAAGCTGAGGAAGGCCTGCACTTAAAAAAAGTGCCACACAACCAACAGCTATAGAATGTTAAATTCATGATGATGGCATAAATTGGCATAAATTGTTGCCAGTCACATTTCCTGTGGGGGGTATCTCAACTTCTTCATGGCAAACATCAAAGACATATTTCAAGGGGAGAAATAATACTGGGCTGTGCTCAGTTGCCCTAAATAATTTTTCCCCATGTTTTGGTACACTTCAGAAGCAAGCTGTGGTCGTCTGATAACTGTTCTTGTAATATAAAATGAGCGTATCAGCAGACATGTGTCTGAACATGCTATAAAAACCAAAACCCCTTTCTGGGTTCTGTTCTACCTGGGGAATTATGCCTGCTTGGCTCTCCTCCTGCTTGCCCATCATTGTGTACGATTTCCCAGCTCCAGTTTGTCCATAGGCAAAAATGCATACATTGTAGCCCTCAAAGGCATGCAGCAACATCTCCTTCCCAATATCATTGTACACACGGCTCTGAGATGCAAAGCAGGGATCTTCAGGCTGAAAAGACATGAAAAGAGCATAAATACAGTCTTATTCTATCCTTCAAGTAACATTTCAAAAAGCAACTGGGTTTTTGCCTACTTCTGTCTTATGGGTCAATCCCTTTGGAAGAGGCAAATGTAGCACATTTTCACACACAGCTTTTTCCCAAGGCAGATTGACAATGACAACCCTTGCAGGACCACTGCATCGCTGCTAAGGAAAGAGTGTGCACAAAGAAACCAGCCAATTTTGTTTTGTGAACACTGTTAACTACTGGAAAAGTTTCGTGCAAGATCACCGACAAACGAGATTCAGGGTGTTTTGGAGGAGGGAAGCGAGGGGAGAAAAGTCAGAAGTAGAGTTCAGAGAGACAACACAAATGAATAAAGGGCTGGCAGCTACAAAAATCCCACAATGGCTGGTCTTGACAAGGGCTCTGAAGGGTAGTGGGGGAGGAAAAATAAGCAAAAGTTGCTTAGGTTTATTTTGTTGGGTTTTATTTTAAGACTAAAAGGGTGTAAATAAATCATTAAAATGACCAACTTTCTCTTGCAGCTGTCTGATTCCACTGTCTAACCCAATCCAGATTTCTATTTACAACCTCATCGGTGACTACAAAATCCCTAAGTACGTCAACACATATTTCAAATTAGCAAGTAGCTGAACCAGTCAAGGACAATGTATCAGAACATTTTTCTATTGCTAAACTCCAGGTTCGCAATAAAACTTAAATATAACATTAAAAAAAGGCTACTTTAAAGTAATTTAGCTCAGTGATAAAACAAAAAAGCCTCTGCTGGAGGTGCATCCAGTGATGAAAATTTGTACACAGACAAAGCAAGTGATTACCTTCAAACACTCGACTGAAATATTTGTTAAGATTTTGAAAATAGGCACCACTGCACACGCAATGAATAACACTCACTAGCTAAAGATGTCAAAAAGAATACACTTGCCAGTACTCAAGGCAGATACAGAACCTGTATAAAACAAAACTTCATGAATTGTAGAAATTAATTCTCCATTTTTTAAGTAGTGCATTCCAGGCACTCAGGCACTGCACTGATCAGACTCCCAACATCCCGTCACGAGAGGCAATCCAAGATGCAGCTCCACGCACGGTACAGGATACAAAAACACTGACAGAAAGCTGGGTTCAGTGTACATGGTCTTTTTTCTGATGTCCTCTCTTGATCATTTAGGAAAGTCTTTGGTAAATAGACTTGAAAAAATTATCACACTAATGATTATCTATGCAAATGTTTTATGTTGCACAAACCAGAAGAGACTGCACAGATAACATACCACTGAAACTTGATTTTGTACGAGTAAGTTACTACGTTATTCTTAAGTTAGCATTCTCTCTTCCTGAAATGTTGGATTTTAACGTTACTTGCTCCTGAAATCAGGATAAATGTAGCTGTGCTAACATTCTAACATTGGGGTCGAGGTTTTATCAGACCACTTCTCCTTGATGCTGCTTATCTGCCCATTTTCACGAATTGTGTTCACAATGTTCCTCTGACTGATCCTGTAATCTATACATGCATGGCTGCTCTGCAAGATTCAGTAAGAGAGCTGCACAAATCCAAATTTTCCATCGTGACAACAATTTTGTTGGCCACAGATTTGCTCGGAAATATTGAGTTCTATTTGCCCTAACCAAGTTACTAAAATTAATCTTAGAGAAATACATTATCTCTTCTTTCTGTATGTTTTGAGAAACTAAGGCAAGGGAGGGGTAGATGGCAGAACAACACAGTTCTGCTGCAGAAAAATTACAGGAAGTCAGCAAGACCTTTGCATCAATTCACAGGCGGGTGGGGCAGAGAAGCTAGAGAAGCATTTATTGCTTTTGCAGCTATCGGAAACATGGATCACTACTCTATCTTTTCCCGATATGCCAAGGGAACCCAGACCACATTTCTCCTTGAACTGTAAGAACGTGAGCAACTTTAACTTCTTTAAGAGCAAAACCATATTAACTGAGGTTCACATATATCCTGAAAATATTTAGAACAAAACATTGTTGAAGAATATTTTCAAGTAATCTTTCAAATAGCCACAACTTTTTGTCAAACTCCAGGAGCTTCGCTTTCTGCTCTCCCCCAGACTGGAAAAGACAACATACAATGACAAGCTTTTAACCTGAATGAGGGTGAGAGGCACAGCGCAAAACATCTGACAGGGATGGCACGATCAGGAGAAGAGAATGCAGTTAAATCAAGCCAGTCAACAAGAACAAAAAAAAATACGGTATTCTTGCAAAAGAGCTTACCGATGTGTGGGACCAATAAGAGTAGTCAAAGCTGAAGGACTTTGGTGCTTCCTTAGGATTCTTTGGGTTGATAATACCTACAGGAAATAAAATTCAAACTCTTAGCTAACTTGACATTTAGAAGCATAATTAATGAGCTTGCTGACACTCAGCTTAACCTGTGAATTTGAGTATTCACAGAGTTGCCACACTGCACAGAAGTAGTAAGATTGAAGTAATAGACTCAGAGCTTCCTAACATTACATTTTTGTAGGCCTTATTTGAAATAAATCAAGGGAAAAAATTCTTAGAAGGAATGCTGCTGCTAAACAAAAATCTACTGTTGGACAGAAAGCCGGAAGTAGGCCACTCTGGTCCCTTGACTTTTAGAATGGGACAGGCCTTTAGGAGTTGAGCAAGAAGGAAGATCCAAAGCACTGAGAGTTCAGAATCACTGGTGATTTCATAGCAGCACAACTCAAGCCTACCTTGAAATACACATTACGCAGTACAAGAGCTCATTGCAGAAGGATTTTCTTTAAGAAGTCCAGTATGTCCAGGGCATTGAAGACGACATGAAAAAAGTTGGATCTACACACATTTCAGGGCTTATCTGCATAGTTTATTTCAATGTTCTTTTACATGCACGAAGCCTAGAGACACATTCTTAATGGGACTGACATTAATTGAACCAACCAAATTACTGATAATTGTTCTTACTGTATATAGCCACTCACAGTGACCCCCAACCAAATTGTGCACCACTTCTCCTTGGAACTTCCATAAAATTTACAACGGCTTTATGATGAAGTTCACACACACACAAAAAAAAGCCAGAATGAAAAAACGCTTGTGTGTAGTTCTTATGTTATAGCCTTTATAAGTCTCACTCAAAAAGCTGACCTGCAATTGCCTTTTCGGCTCTTACAATCCTTGACTTAATTTTCTTCCCGAGACATTAATATATAAGAAGCTAAGATTCTTCCTGTAAATTCTCTGAACACTTTACAAAAACCAGAATAAACATACTTTGCAAAAAACCACCATTTTCTATTTATATTAGTACATTTGTAAGTTTTATGCTCTTTTCCTTTTCTCAGATCCTCTAATTCTTTCAATATTTGACCCACACATGCGCATTCCCCACAATTCATGAAAGCTCTTCCAAATACTTTTCTTGTTGTTGGGTTTGGATTTTTTTTTTTTTTTTTCTTTCCCAGGAACAAAACAGCTTCCTATAACCTTTGCCTGTGGGGGAGCAATACACAATGGATTCAGCTGTCATTTTAATGGCATACAGAATGTCTGTAGTTTCTGTATTCCAAGAAGGGTAATTTATAAGCACAGCTCTTGCTGCATAAATTAATCTCTACTGCTTTCTTCTTTTCAGTACTACAGTGCTGGAAATACTTAAAACCATTCCTTCCAGCAGCTGTTTTCACCACCATCTGTTTAAGTAAGGATTCTGAAAAGGCATACTTTTGAGGGTATCAAAATTACATAAACCACCTTAGACTCACACATACCCATCTGCACCTAAAGCAGCAATCTGCCTTTGGGAGTGATCCACTAATTATGACACATACAAACAAAATCTACAAAGAAAGCAGCAATACAAAGGTGGTGGCAGTCTTCCTGGGGATGATTTATATCCTGATACCACTCACCCTAAACAAAGGATGCTTATTTCTGACACAGTCATGCCAGTTAAGCTACATTTTGGGAGACAGGGACTTCTCACTTTCCTTCTGTGATAAATAAGAATTATAAACACCCACACCTCTTACCATTTCAAACATTAACTTTACATCATGTTGCACCGAATCCCCATTAAAAATAAAATCACTCCTCTACCAGATGCTGCACCCCTGAGCAGGGCTGTGGTCCAAAATTACAGTGTGGAGAAAAGACCACTGTCTGGCTCGCAAACAGCAACAGTTGCTACGCTGTTTCTTGTGGCCAACTCCATTTCACTTGGATGCAACCTTGTGCTGACATTCCTGCCTTATAAAAGCTGACAAACATGCAAAGCCAATGAATAATATGCCTTGTACCAGTACCGTATCAAATGGCAAAAATGCTTCTGGCTTTGGATAGCAACACGGACATCAACACATAACAAACTGGTAACCTAAGCAGTCATATATGGCTTTAGTTTCCCTTCACTAGTTTTGACTAAACAGCAGTACATCTACAGCATACACTATTAAAGTGAGCAAATAACAAATCCCAGAACACAACTCCCCTGCCCCAAACTTAAATCAGTTCTCTCCTTTCAGTGTAATCTAGACTGCTACAATTCAATTTCTCATTTCTCATTCAGCTATTTAGCATCAACGCTCTGAAAGGTAAGGAAGAAGTAATGCCTTGCACCTGGAAGTTCCTACCCGAGAAAGCAATACAAATAACCCCCAGCCTCCACATCAGTTCAATGTAACAACCTTTGGGAGTGGACAACATTGTTTTCTTCAATTACTTTGGACTATAAGTTCAAGGGAAAGTAATCTAACCATTAAAAGCAGAAAAAAGCAGTAATAAACAGAACCCTTTCCTATGTACCAGCACCTACTCCTATGTACTATATAACACAATCCTAAGCAGATACATGAAAAAAATGTATTGCCAGCACGTCTCCCGACAATATATACTCTGTTGCTTAATCTCAGCAGCAAATAACTCTTGATACAACTCTTGTGAGAGGAGTGATGGCTAGGAAGAGGTAACAGCACCTACTTTTACTGGTACATTGCATTTGCAACATTGTCCTGAAAACAGGAAACTCCTAGCCTTGCAAACTGTGAAGGGAACCAAGACAAGCAGAAGCCTAGCTACATCTCTGCTGACCAAGAAACAAGTTTTTAACCACAATCTAAAAACACGCATCAGTTACCCAAATGTCACATCAGTGCAGTTTTACTTTAAGGTGCAAATGCAGTAACAAAAGAGAGCTTTCATCACGGCATGATCAATTTGCCTCCTCTTAGAATCAACAGTGAAATAGCAAGTATTCATCAGTTTTTTCTTTTCGATTTTTATATTGTTGTTTGTAAGTACAAAGGACATTTCTCTTGGCCAAGGTAAAGCTGCCCTTGGTCTCTCCAAGGAAACAAGGGTTAAATTGCCTTCTAAGATTCTACTGTGACAGAAACAGAAAACAGAACAAGCAGCACAATTTTCAGTATTGTTCAAAACCAGGTTTGATGTGAAAATACACACTTCCTATTAATTAAAAAAAAAAACAAACCCAAACTAAAAATCTCTAGGAAAAGGCCACTACTTCCAGAAAGAAAGCAAAGAAGCCAGACATTTAATCAGAAGAATAGCTAGTTTTTCCACTCAGCTTGCTGTGCATAAAGGCATTCTGACCACCCATGAAAGACAAGATCTCTAGCTAGGCAACAGTCTTAGTGTCTGGAAAGGGCACTACAAGCTTGCCATTGCAGCTTCATCCTGCTTGCTTCAAGCTTAAATTTGATCCATCACATTTGTGAAGAGTGAAGTCCAGGCTCCATGATTTATGCAAGTGGTTCTACTCTGCCTCATTTTTTTTTTTTCAAAGCCATTTTTTATTACTGTTATTTTTAGATAGGCTTTCCTCCGCTCCTTCACACCAGGTCTAGCTCACTATTTTGAAAACTACCTTCTAGGATGCATGTTTCTGCAAAGTGTATCTTGAGAAGCATATCAGGAAAAGGAGATTAACGTTCAAGAAGGCAGCTCTGTCAGAGGTTGGGAATGCAGCTGCCTGGCCAAAACCTTCCACTGCAAGAGAAACGGGTCAGAGAAAACCTCCTGGCTTCCAAGAACTCTGCATGCTGTCCCCCTCACTACTGTGATCCAGTCATAGCCTTTTCACTCAGCTTCTAGCCCAAGCCTGAAGTCTATTTATGCCTGTTCCTGTTTCTTACACAGAGTCTACGTCCTCCATTTTCAGAATCACTGATTTAACAGAATTCCCAGTCTGTCTACAAATGAATCCAGAGCTGACTGATTGAGAAAATACAAGATTACAACCTCGACAGATTTCAATCGGACTGAAACCCTCTTCATTTGGAACACTGAGCATCAAGTGAGTAGCTACTAGCACCAGTCACGTCTGATGTTGTCTGAGTTGGAACCAAGCGACCAGATACGCGATAATGTGAGATAAATCACCTGAAAGAAGATGGTGAGGCAGCTAAGAAACCAGGAATTTAACCTAAAGTAACTGACCTAACTTGCAGGTGTCTATAGCACCAAGCATCTTTTTTGGAGAGACAAGCAAATACAATAAATCTAGCTACTTTTAAAGGAAGCTAATGGATATTTCTGAAGAAATTAAAAGACTTCTTATAGTACAGGTAAGCTTCATCCTAAAAGTTCATATGCAAAACTGCAAAATACAAGCATGATCATGCAGCAATTAGACTGAGTGGGCAACACTGATTTTATGTACCATATCATTCAGCAACCTCTGTTTTCAGCTGAGCACGGAAACAAATAGAATTAAAAAAGTAAGAGGACTGTTTCCAGTGTGTCCAATACCCACAAGAACACTAAAAGCTTTTCAGTTATTTGGTTTGTTTTTTAAACCATGCAAGGCCAAGATGAATTTTATTAGTGAATCATGAAATAGGTCATCATCTATCTCCTCTCACCACAGCAGACTCACAGCATGATACACAAGCTAATGGTTTAATTACAGAGCCTCAGGAAATGAGAACGGCAGTAAGGCAGACAATCACAGCAGGAACACATTAATGGCCTTTTTATCTTACAGAATAAATTTGTTTATCTGCTATTTCAAAGGTCCAATGCGGCAATTAACTTCTGTTTGCAAACTGACACTAACGCTTTGTGCTGCAGATATAATTAGTTACCATCAGCATGGCACCGTAGCAACAGAAACTCGAAGGGGTATTTTACAAAACCAGTATCTCCTATACCATTGCTACTGAAAAAGGTTACACACATAACTCCAAACTGTCGAAAGGGTGAAACAAGTTGAAGATACTCATTTCCTACTGCAGTGTCTAAAAACTCTTCTGGGATCAAAGCAGCAACCAGAGTTTGCATTAATGTGCACCATTTCCCTTAGGAATGGAAGGCTAAGAAAAAGGCATAGGAATACTAATCTTTCAAAAATATACTCTAAAAATTGTTGATTTGGTTGACAGAGATAAATGCCCACATTATTACTTTTGTTATTTGAGTTATGAATTTCCATAATTTTGAATAACACACTTCACCTTAAGACATAATATTTACATCAGTTTTCTACCTTGCTAAGTAAAGTAGAAGTAACTACATGTCATAAATTGATATAAAATTCAAATAAAAGTACACTGTGAATATCTATGCAGTCTTACCATTTAATTTGAAGTAGTTTATTTAATACGCACTGCCACCCCAATCTAGAGACATCTCTTGCAATTTAAAAGCTTATTTCTCCTTACAGTTATATAGCAAACCATACAGAGCTGCTACAATGCCATCTGAGGTGCCTCTAAGCAGGAGTAATCCACATATTCTCTGAAGCTCAAATCATTTAAACAATTCCTTTTAGCTACTTAGCTGTTTAACATTAGTGGGTTTTTATGATACCTGTAACTACAAACATGAGAGTTTTATATATCACTGACCAAAAGGTAAGGAAATCAACAGTTTTAAAACAAAATTCTTCACACCAATTAATCTAAAATTTTGTATCATTACCTAACATCCACATATTTTAAGTAATTAGTCCTTGCACAGAAGTATATAGTAGGAGCAGTAGAGTCCAACAAAAGATGAGAAAGTGGGAGCACAATCAATGAAGGAATTCTAATTTTATATGTGCTGTATCAACAGTAACAAGCCAATGCTCACAAAACATTTGGATTTTAACATGCCCTTACTTTAACCGGCAACTTCATTTTTTGGCATAATGTACTTCCACAGTCCATCCTACTTGTTCCTTAATTAACATTTTTCAAAATGTCCACTATCTGCTTTATCAGCTACAGCAAAAATAACATACACTTTCATCCTTTCAAATCTATGAGATCAACTTCACTGCTAGTTTTTAATTTTAGCAAAGACTCTTAGCAAACTTTGAAAGACCACTTCACTATTGCAACAGTACCTACATACTTGGTAATATGTATTATTTTTCTTTCCTACTGTCATTTTAGACATCTAATTATTTTTTTCCTTACAATCCAATACTGATTTGTTGAAGCTGAAATTCAAAAAGCATGTCTTAAATATGCACTTTATTTAACAATTATAACTAGACTGTAGATCACAATACAGAGCTGATGCAAAGCTACGGTATTCTGGGATACTTTCAACTGGAACCAGCACTGCCTTTCTCCTCCTCCCTTCCTAAACATAGACACAAATACACTCCCACTTCAAGACTTTACTTCTGGACTTACACTTCCATTCTCCATTAAAACTAACCAAATAAACAGCCAGTGGGAAACCTACAGAGAAGAAACCAGGAACAAAACAAAATAAAAGGCAAGCAAGCTTAGCCAAGATCAGCCCCCTCATTCCATTCCCATCTACTCAGCCACATAAATATTTTTGCAGGCACGAATGACCAAAACTACTTCTTGACCACTTAAATCTCACATCAGATTATAATGAAGCCAAATTTGTAGTCCAAGACTAATCTGTTTTCATTCCACTCAGCACTGCTCCTCAGCACGTCACAAATTTTGCAGGTTAGAAATTATCTGCAGTTCAGTATCTGGGGATACAAACAATTCTCTCTAATAAGCTCCTGGAACAGAGAACCAGAGCAAAGCACACAAGATGTCAGAACTGAAATAATTCTCTTCTCCCTTGTTACATTTAAAGTCAGGTCACTAGATTTAACAGCTCCACCTTTGTTAGCAGAGTCATATTACTGGGCATTCTGCCATCAGACATGCCACATATTAGTCACTGTAGGGTGCTCCAGTGAAGAACCGGCTAACTGCAGTTTGCCCTTCAGATAAACACCAGCAGACAGAATTAACTTGGGCTAAATCCTGGGATTAGCTGATGCACAGTCTGTGCCAGAGGAGGGGGCGGGGCGGGGG
>Ga0065711_1048765_pt1 | contig 11642 bp, 5 predicted proteins | sample Hoacrofraction12_FD_59098 | JGI IMG/M metagenome (GOLD analysis project Ga0065711, IMG submission 59098) | Hoatzin crop microbial communities from Cojedes, Venezuela - Epithelial fraction 12 v2 (version 2) | ecosystem: Host-associated > Birds > Digestive system > Esophagus > Crop | place... | reverse complement strand
TCTCTTCTCTTCTCTTCTCTTCTCTTCTCTTCTCTTCTCTTCTCTTCTCTTCTCTTCTCTCCTCTTCTCTCCTCTTCTCTCCTCTTCTCTCCTCTTCTCTCCTCTTCTCTTTTTTTTGTGTCAGCTGAATGTATTCTGGCTGGGTGTTTTAAGAAATAATTAACAGTTCAATGAACAAGCCAAGTGGGATTTTATACTAAAAATCTGAGTTTAATCTTAGGAGTTTAGTAGAAAGAGTATTTTTATATAAAATGCAAAACAGGCAAAGGACCGTCAACCCCAGGAGCCTTTTCTGAGCTTTAAGGTATTTAATAGCAGCTTTTGTTTCCTTAGTGGGTACTGGGAGATCTAACTCTTTGCTTTTCTCATGATCTAGTGCCAATTTAGGGAATGCCTCTGGGTGAACTCCGCTTCAGACTATAACAAAATGAAAATCTCTACCTAAGTGGTGCTGTCTTTTTTTAAAATCTCATGCTGTCTTTCCCATCATGGTCATGTCATTTTTACTTTTCTTGGCATTTGAACAGTTCCTAACTAATAAGTGTCTGGATATATATACCCTTTCAATAATCTGTGATATTCAAGGCAAAAATAATCAACCTCATTTATATTCAGCATTTTCTATGCATATTTTGGGCAGAACTCTTTGTTTAGGTCATCTTGATAATTGAACTGTTTTTGCAGCTCAGCAAATCCAGGTCAAGGATTGAGAGCAAAAACTGCATAACTTTTGCTGATATGAAAAGGGACTCTGACATGGTGAGCTGACTTGGATTTTCAATTGATGGAAAACCCTGCATTTTCTGATGCAAAAGTGAAGAAACAGCCAGCTGTTCTGGTGGCTTCATAAAAACAAAAATACATTTTGCATGACAAAGTAGAGTTTGTCAGAATCACTTCTAGTCTCTTCTCCATGATACTGCAAAGGCTTAAAGGTTTATTCTAGCTTCATGGTTTACCTAAAGATCATGGCTAAGAAGGTTTGCAATCTTAAAATGGGCTTCAAAGTCACGGTGGAACTGTGGGAGAGATGTTTTGCTCCTCCACGGTGTGTTGGTTTGAGATTACAAAAAGGGTCAGAGAGGAACTTCAGTTTGCAAATGAATGCACAACAGAGCAAAACCTTCTGCTACTGAAAGATCCAAATGCCGCCTATGCAACCACATTAGGAGTAATCACCAATTTAAATGTTGTGAATGGTCATGCCGACATTTAAGGAGAGGCAGCTTTTTTATCCAGAAACCTAGCTATTCAGCATGAAATCAAGTTGTCTTCCTTCCCTCATTCTAACAGTGAACTCCATTATTACCCTTCCCACATTTCTGTGTGGATTTAAATGCAATAACAGAAGCACTTCAGTAATCTTAATGTAAAGGGTATTTATAATTTCAGGTATTATATTAGTGCTTAAAGAAATCTTAACTGCTTTGGCGAATTTGACTGTGGGAATCCTGCCTACCTTGTGATCTGCAACCTGGAAAAAGAAAGCAGGATTTCTCAACAATGTGTTTTAAAGATGTCCAAAAGTAACACTTGAGTGAGTGCAACTTGCTGGTAAATGCTTCTGTATGCCTGTTTAGAGAGTCAGCTTTAGGTATGAGTCCTGCAGTCAGATTGACCAAAGCAGTTAACATTGCTTTAAGCACTACGATCCCTAAAAATTGTGAAAACTCTTCAAAGTATCTGCTTTAGAGTTACGGCGAATCACAGTTTAGGCTGGTGTTCCTTCAGCAGTAATTCACTAATGTGAAGTGACTACAGGGCACTCTGAGAGGGACTTCATGTTTCACATATCTGCCAGATGCTGGTGACAGGAAGCTACCGCGGAGAGGCAGGTTCCTTCCTAGGAAGGGGAGGTGCATTCCTCTGTCGCTCCACTGGAACGGGAGTGCTCTGCTCATGCCTGAGCCCAAGCTAAGAAGTAGTGCTTTCACTCTCAAAAACCCAGTAACAAGTGGTGTCCCTCAGGGGTCCATACTGGGATCAGTGCTATTTAGTATCTTCATCAACGACATAGTGGGATTGGCCTCTAGTGACAGGACACGGACCAATGGTTTTAAACTGAAAGAGAGTAAGCTTAGATTAAATACAACAAAGAAATGTTTTACGATGAGGGTGGTGAGAACCTGGAACAGATTGCCCAGAGAAGTTGTGGATGCCCTATCGCTGGAAGTGCTCAAGGACAGGCTGGATGGGGCTTTGGGCAAGCTGATCTAGTGGAAGGTGTTCCTGCCCATGGCAGAGGGGTTTGACTAGATGATCTTTAAAGGTCCCTTCCAACCCAAGCCATTCTATGACTGTATGATTCTATGAGAACACCATGTGCATTCAGCACCTGTACCCAGTCCAGCCACAGTGACAGTAACTGAAACAACTATTTCATGTTTCCACTCCTCCACACTTTTGCACGTACCTGTGCTAAACTCCAATGCATTTCATTAAAGACTTGCCATTCAGCTCATGCTTCCTCCCATAAAGCATCTTACATTAGTAGCAGGAGTTGTTAAATTCAAGAACTGATTATAATACAATATTTTGCCTTTTGCGGGGGTGGGGTAAGGGCAGTGGATAGGAATCAGCCTAGTGTCAGATGTTGTCTTGTAAGCTGAGTTAAAACCTGGTCCTTAAAACCTCCCTTCAGTGAAATTATAACCCTTTACATTTTTGCTGAACCCTGTTGAGAAAATCGTGCTTGACACCTATTTCTCAAGGGGTTTTAATTTATTTAGAAAGAAAGTTAGTCTCATGGAAAAAAGGTAACAGAGCATTTAATGAATTTAAAACCAATCAAATGGCTTTGACTTCCTAATGGGTGGATTTATTTCTGTTGCATCCAATGAAGCTCATTTAAATTTAGTGGCAACTCTGAGAGTACTGTGAAATAATAAAGTAGATTTTGTAATGCACCTTGTTTCTCTACTTCTAGATTATAAAGAAATGGATGCATTTATGCATAGAAGTACATGCTGAAGCAGACTACCACTGACAGATAGTCTTAATATTAATGGATTCAAATATGACTAAAATTATCTTTCATAATACCGAAATATGAGTTGTTCATTATGAGGTGACATTCTGTAATGCTCTGTTGGTTCCTTACAACTACTTATTAAGCATAATTGAGAGCATTTGTCATGTTCATCTCTTTCTGGACATTCTTGGCTTCCTTTCCTGCCATTTCTGATGCTTCTCAATTGTAAGTTAATGCAGTTGGTGATCTATTTAAAATCTGCCTTTGTGGTGGAAGTTGAGATTCCCCATTTTTACACATGCTCAATATTAGATTCTTATTATCAAATTTAGTTGTGGGTTTCATGCATGGATACAAAATGTTACTTTGTGGGTGGTTGTTCTCTGCTAATAGGTCAGCCTAGAACAGCTGGGCACCTGCACGATTCCCAGTGAAGAAGGGATCTCTGCATGCATAAGCATACTTGTGCTGGCCTTTCACCCTCTACACATTTATAGCAAATAGTGAAGTAACTGCAGCCATAATGTATAGCTGCCTTTAAAGAGGCAATTAACATTTTCTGTATAAATTATTTTTTTTGCGTTTTATGGAAGGAGCACAATAATACAATTGACTATCCCCTTTACAATTCTTAAGAAAACATGACTGAAAGTACATTGTAAACTCAAAATACCAACATTTTAGGTTAATAAAGAGCACATAACCAATTACTTTAACATTATTCTCTCAAATTACTTTGCTATATATACACTTATGATTTAATTATTGATTTATCCCAGTTTTTAGATTGTATTATATTTCAGTCCTATGTTTATCCTGTTAGCTTATAACATACAACCTGCACGCTAAACTAGCTGTGTTTTCTTTATACTTTTTGATAATTTGCTTATAATCATTTAATGATGTCTTACAATTCTTGAAGGACATTAGAGTACTTTAAAGACTGACATAATTATGCTTTTATTTACACTTCAATGAAATTCAATGAGATTAGTAAAATTTATAACTATGTTATAGAAAGAGAGGTAGAAAAAAAATGCTACTGAGCTGATACATTACAAATGATACAATTATATTTAAGAAATTTAACATATCACTGACCAGTTCAGATAAGGCTGCATTCACTCCTAAAAATGCTACTTGAGAATAAAATTCCAGGAGGTAGGCACCTATATCACTCTATATCCTAAGAAGTTATACTGTAACAGGCTATGTTATACACTTGCACTACTTTGAAAATTAAAACTGAAATAACTATTATTTCAGTCAAACATTTAAGAAAATAATTAGGAAAAAATAGTCACTGCTCTGAGAAAATCCCTTTATAAAATTCTTCAGAATACCTTTCTATATCTGATATGAGTAATCAACAAAAAATACTAGAAATATACATTATCTTGGGAGACATATGTTGTCATCATCCACAGAGTGAAAAAAATAGGCTATGTTAAGAAGCTAAGCAAGAAAACCTGGTGAATTCACATACAAATATTGTTTGATATAGTTAGATATTTTATAATGTCAGCTAGCGTACTTTCCACAACAAACTGAATATATACTTATATCTGATCTCTCATACCTGTCATTATTGCCTTGTTGTCACATTCAGTACTGTCATTTAAAAATACTAGGATAAGAGATGAATTGGGGGATTTTTTTCCCTAATGATGTACACAAAATGACCTAGAGATCAAACACAGAAATAAAGACATTCTTCTATAACATTCACCTAAAACTATTAGCATGTAATCTCCTGGGTCATATTTTGCAGTGATTATTTACGCTACCTATGTAGATACTACAAACAGGAAGAGGGAAAGAGGTTGATGGCAATCAAAATAATTATGTTTTGAAACTGCTGAAGAAAAAAGAAGAGGAAGAGAGGGATTCGAGAAAAAAAGCATGAAAGTTGGCAGAATTAGAAAGATTGAATGCTTTTGATCAGTTTAGGTCCCTTTCTAGGTAGAAGTTAAAAATTTAACACAAAGGCTGTGATAAAATAGCTTTCTGGATATTTTTGTAGTATTTATGTTTAAGTCCAGCTTTTGAAGGAAGCAGAGTGGTGTCAAAACAAGATTACTAATGCATAAAAACCCTTTCAAGGACCTAAAATTCTTTGTTAGATTGAAGACACTTTAAAAAAAAAAGTTAAATGTTTAAATTATAATGTACAGTTTCAGTTTTGGAAATTTTCTTTTCCATGTAAAATACAGCTTTGAAATGCTCGATCAGTTCTCTGTCAGAGCAAGGAAACCTGGACTTACTTACACAATGCTGTGAAAGACTTTGCATCCCTAAAAAGAAAACACGAGGATCATACTGCCTCATCTGTGGAACTTATTGTTCTGTGTTACAGCAATTCAGAGACAAATAGGAAAAGGTGAAACATGGAGACAGTGTGTTTTCCTCATCTTTGGCAATGAACAACGTAACTGTTACAAGCCTGTGAATGTTCACAGCTTGATTGGAATTTTGAAATACTGGAGATAGCTCAGAAGTCCACAGGAATAATTAAAATTTTGTAGCAATTATCTCAGGGAGCACAGTCTTCTTAATTTATCAAAGAAAAAGTTGATCAAATTGTGAGTTTTTCTGTTATCAAAGTACTTCTCAAATCTAGCAGGCAGTTTCATATAAGAAGATAATGGAAGCTGAAACTAGACCAAATCAGACTACAAATAAAGACAAATTGTTAGGAGTGTGAATCATTGGAATATCTTGTCACATTGTTGTTAGATCATTCATCAGTGACTACGCCAATATCAAGATTATTTGAGTTTTGTTTTGTCCTAGACTGATACTCCAGTTTGGTTGAAGAAGTTTTATGACACAAAGTATTATAAATCATTTTACAACACTGGATTTTATAATCTGTGTATCCATGTTATAATCTATATATCCATTCCCAAGACAGCAAGAAGTTAACAGCAAGTATGAACTAGACATGCATCTATTTCAACAGCAAATGTTGGCAGAGCATTGAAGTAGTACAAAGTAGTGCAAAGAGTAAGATACAAACATCTACAGACATTTTGTGATGTTTGAACCTGTCTATTCCCATATCTTGCACTGCCTGTAACAAAGTTGTTTTTCAAATTTTGAGAAAAAGCAACTAGCAAACCTTTTAATAGTCATCGTTTTATCACTGCACTGATATAAATAAAAAAGAGATAGCAAAAGAAACCGATGAAAAGTGGTGTTTGTCTTAATTTACCAATATTAACATCTTGTTGGCTCATGTTACATATATTTTTGCTGTTGTTTTTGTAAACACAGCGTCGTTACAATTCATGGGAAAGTTATACAAATATTTGAATAAAAAATAATTCCCTGAATAGTCTTTAAAGCTGTTTTGGTAGAACTTAAACTATTTCTTTTGTTTTTTACTCCCAGTTCCAAAATAGAAACGTAACGACTCATTCAGGTGCAACACTGATGTCTATATTTCAGAGCATTTTCAAGGCAAAGACCTAGCATGATTCTGGTAAAAAGCAAGATTTTGGAAAGACTGGCAAAATACCTATAGGGAGTAAAAAATGAATCCTCTACATGGGTTTTCATAACAAGCATTTCTAACAAATTGTTCAGCTTCAAGCCAAGCCTGTTAATTGTTTTTCCTTGGTGTCCCAAATCACAATTTTTAACTCTCTCTCTGAGATCTGGAGACCAAACATTTGTCAGCTGCCCAATTTGTTGTGCAAATGTTAGCTCTCAAGTGAAATTTTAATGTTTCAAAATGTCTCTTTCATATTAGACTTGTTTTGCCAGTGTTACAAAATGTGTATCCCTATGAGAGGACACAAAAGGATCTCGGTGCTTAAAGTCAAATGTGTTTTGCAAATGAAGGAGAAAAGAATCCGAGAAGCGGATTCTGCCTGAAAGTGCAAAGCAGCTGATTGTGAGATTATTAGTTTTTCTGTGAAAAGGGAAAAAAAAGCCTCTTTTTTAGCTGATAATATTTGCTTGACAGTTGAGTTTACCATAATAATTCTCAGTGTTGCATTACCAGAGCAAGAAACGGTTAACACTTCCTGATATCACCGTACTATATGTTCAGACATAAAGAATTCAGAACAATTTTGGGAATGACAGTGACAACAGTTAATGTCTTCAAAAATAATTTATTGTTTATGTTGATAACGGTGAGATGATTTATGTCCAGCTCAGCAGTGGCCAGAAAGCTTTTGTCAGAATTAAAGTTTTTGAATTCTTAATTCCTAGTGGAGGTATAACCACATAGAAATCTCATGAGGGGCGTCTTTGTGGAATAAACACAGCACAAGTAAATAAAGCAAGAAAAGAAAGCTATTTCTGTTACTTAGTGCTTTTATCTAGTACTTCTAGGAGTTTCAAATCTGTACTCTCGCAAATCTCTCACTATGATTTTGGGGAAATTGCCTAGATCCAGACTGAGGCTCTTAAAGATGATCTCAGGCAGAAATGAAGTGCATAAACTCAAAACTATAATTGCAAATAACCTAACTAGTCTGAGTGCATCAGGCACTGGTTAATGTTACCTTGGAACCCACTTCTGCTTTTGAGCATGCAGAAAAGTCCTGCAGTCTCAACAGCCCTGGCACATGGCTGACACGTTGTTGTGGCCCACAAGAGATGTTCCTGTCCTGCAGGGCTCAGTCCACAGGCATTCCCACACCATCCCTCTGGCTGAGCAACAGCACTGACCAAAAACCTCTGAGCCTAAGTATCCAACTCACTACTGCTGCTCTCCTACTTTCTTGCCCAACCTTTAGTTCTTTTTTGCAGTTGAACAGCTTTAATGGGAAGGAACTAGCAGAGCCTTACTTCTCTCTGTATAATCACTCATATTCTGGTAATTACAGCACTTCTCTGAGAGCAGGAAGAAGTGCATCCGTAGTCCATCAGGCAGGATCCCTGACCCCCCGTCTGCCACAGGTCTCCTGCCCACCTAACCATTAGGGGGATTTGTTAGCATGTGCTGTCTCTGTCTCCCCTTCTAGCATTTCTTTCCTCAACACTGTCTCTTGGCTAACCTGAAACTCCTCTCCTCTTACTAGGCAGGTTCTAAAATGATCGGCTAGCGATGTAACATGCAGCTCTTCACAGTTAACTGATGGTGAATATAAGTGCCAGATACAGCGTTTTGGGCTCCATTTTTCATACCTGGCTAATGCACCTAAGTAGACAATGTAATTTTCAATGAACCCAAATCCAAGTTCCTTTTTTTAACCTGTGTGAGCCTGGCTTCTGGTTCTCCAAATCTGAGGTAGTAAGACAGCACAAATTTGTGAGGATAAATATATTTAAGAGTTTTCAGTATTCAAACTTCATGATACTGGATATAAAGGACAATACAGCCAGGAATGATTAAAAAATGAGCAGGTTAGTTGTTCTTTTACCTTAAGTAATAGCTATAGTTGTATCAAAATGACCAATTGTTTTTGCTAGGATGAAGGACAGTTTTTAGATCTAATATTAAGGATTTTTCACAAAATAAAAAAAAATTGAACAAGCAAATCTGTACATAATATATATATACAGAAAAAATTGGCAGAAGATTATATTTGCTGATCATACATACAGCTTCTTAAAAGAAGCAAAAAAGGTTGTCTGGAGATTGCTTTTGCTTTTGATATGTGCAGCACCTTAAAAGAAGCAAAATATTATAAGAATAAGAAAACTATAGACTCATTACTTGAACTATTAATTATTGCTTACCGTACAAATTAAGACAATTCATTAATTTGTATATTTTTATAATGAGAATAAGTCTTTTAAGATTTTTCTGCTTTATTCTAGACTTGATTTTACCTGTTTATAGAAGGGTTATAAGGACATTTAGTTAAAAGTTGTCCAAGTAAAACCATATTGATACTTGTATTCAACCTGCATTGAACTACCTACTTGCTTGCTCCATAAATTACCTCTTCTTTTTTTGTTTCTTTTTGCATTTTGGCTTATGTTTTGAAAATCCTATATACCTTCAGTGAATCATTCTCCCTTTCCTTATTATTGTCACACTGAAATAAGTTATAGGCTGTAGTCATGAACCCTGGAGTCTTTTCATTTCGCGTCTGTATTGTGAAAGTTTATATTCCTTCAGTCATTTCTAGAACATTTCAGTCATTTTGGTTGAGTGCCACTCTTACTCATTTAGTTTTCACATTTCCTTCCTAAATGTGCCGTATGACTTTGTCTATCTGGCAACGTTTATCTGATTGTAAACAACTAAAATTCATGTTCTTCCACACATCTATTGTTTGGTTTGTCCATTCCCAAATTAAAGGTTTAAATAGCAAAACATACAGTACATTTCTGAGCCACTACTTCCAAAAAAGCAGATATAAGTGCTTGACAAATGGTAAAAAGTGGAGTAGCATTTCCTGATTGCAGCTGGTCTCCACAATATCCCGTTACTACCATTGTGTAGTGTGAAGGGTTTTTCTGACATGGCATTGTGAATGTTACAATAAAACAAAATTGCACAAGCAGTTTTCTGTGACACAACTGTGTGCCATGTCTGTCTAAAGAAAGAAGGAGTCTTCTGCACCAGTATTGTTTATTAACAGAGGCCAGTACAACAGAGCAATTCAGCAAACAGGGTATCACTCTTTCCTACCACACCAAAATTGTATCAGGGAGTAAGAAGAGTATCTGTGGAGCTGCCTTAAATAAAATGCTTCATTTTATGCTGATTTGGTGTCTTACAATTAAATGCTTTGCCAGCTTTTAAGAGCATATGTACCTTTTTCAGTTTTTGATATGTGAACACAAAATACACAGCCCTAATCACTATGTTTTAAAGCAGGAAAAAAAACAAGTTAGAAATTATGACCTCAGTAGGCTGGGAAAAAAGCATTGTTGGGGAAGATGTGTGACTAAAAGAAGTTTCCTAATAAAAAAAGCAGCAGCAAGAGGGAACTGAAAGAGAAAGAAAAGGAAATTCTATGTTATGTTTAGAATAAAAGTTACCTCTCACATGCACAGGCTGGGCCTCTGTACCTACTGACAGCCCTTCCCACCTCCTGCGACAGCGCTTGGGACCTGCCTGTGGTGGGCTGGTGTGCAGGGGCTCCGGTGGGCCACGCTGCGAGCGGCCGCCTGGCACCCTGCACGACTGCACAGGAACCAGGTGCAGCAGCAGCCACCGGGCTCTCCTGGGAAGGCTCGCCAGGGTCACTCCTAGGAGGAAATGGTTTGCTATTTAGGTGAAGCGTAATTAGTAAAACTGGCCAGATCAAACTCTAAAAGCGGAAATGTGGTATCAGCACAAAATTCAGCACCACTTCCATTTGTTTACTTAGTTAATTCACTTACTGACATGTTTTGGCTGGTTCAGTTTACCTGGGAATGGTTTACAGCGCAACTACTGAACCTCCAAGAGCCTATGATACCAGCTAGATAGTTCATCCCCCAGGTAATGCACCACCGGGCTCCTTTTCAGCCCCATGAGAAGGCTTGCAGGAGACCTCTGTCATAGTGCCAGTGCAGGCTCTGTCCCGAACTGGCCTGTACTCACTCACAAATACTGAATGAGTTATGCATCATGCTAAAGAAGGATTTCCCATTTTGCACAGTATCACCACAGTTACGATCAAGGAAATATTCTGTGGTCAAATCCTTTCTGGGTTTGCTGGTGCATTGCTTCCCCTTGACTCTGGACTCCAGGCCAGCTTTAGGAGACAGCGCAGACCTCATTATTTTCTGACCTTTCAGGGGAGAAGGACGCGATGAGATTTTTGCCCATGGGACAGTGACAAATATTTAATAAGTTATGCATCATGCTAAAGAAGGATTTCCCATTTTGCACAATATTGCCACAGTTATGATCAAGGAAATATTCTGTGTTCAAATCCTTTCTCGGTTTACTGGTGCATTGCTTTCCCTTGCCTCTGGACCCCAGGCCAGCTTTAGGAGACACTGCAGACCTCATTATTTTCTAACCTTTCAGGGGAGAAGGACGTGATGAGATTTTTGCCCATGGGAAGATTGAGTGTATTTTTCTATCTGTCAATTTTCTGCCTGGTTAATTCTGGCTATGCGGATGAAGGTAAGCTGGTGGAATCATTGGTATTTTTTTTTTTCTGTAGTTGTCAAAATCAAACAAAGAAATGGGTAAGTGTTATTTCCTTCTCTATGTAAACAATAAAAACATCAGTTCATGGTGCTACTCACTGCATGCTTTCTAACAACAAGCACCACCTAATGTTTTATTTAATTCATGGGGTGCAACATATTCGTAACAGCTATACAAAGTAATTATTCGTAGGGAGTTACTTCAAAAAACAGATTTTCTCAAAGTCTAAAAACAACTGTACCACAATTTAAAAAGTATTTATGCAATTTTATTATGTTGAATTTTAACCTCAGATGACATCCAGTATTAATCTTCCATTTTTTGATTGAAAACATACTTAGTTTTAAAATTTCAAAAAGATCAGAAGCATGCATAATTATGGTGTATGTGAGAGTTTCTTACTCTTCTCAGTATCTATGAGACTTAATTCCAAATCAGCCAAATGTAGCCTGTGACTGAACAAAAACTGATTTTAATAAAATTGTAAGATCCTTGCCTGAAATAAATGGTTAGAAAATGAGATTTTGCAAATACCATAAATTTCAACTACAAGACATCTGAATTGAAATCATGGGGACTACCTCTAAACTAAGAACTAAGTTTTTAAAAATGCAT
>Ga0065711_1048763_pt1 | contig 11642 bp, 9 predicted proteins | sample Hoacrofraction12_FD_59098 | JGI IMG/M metagenome (GOLD analysis project Ga0065711, IMG submission 59098) | Hoatzin crop microbial communities from Cojedes, Venezuela - Epithelial fraction 12 v2 (version 2) | ecosystem: Host-associated > Birds > Digestive system > Esophagus > Crop | place... | reverse complement strand
CCTGCCAGCTAATTGCTATGGTCCACTTGAATCTGAACTCTGATCTTTGCACCCTCTGATCTGGATGAAAGTCCTTAACAAGACGTCCCAGTCATACTTTAGCCATGGATGCAGAAACCCAAACACAGGGCGCTTGGATCATGTTAATTTGCAGCACGACCCCTTGCAGCTGCCTCACTTGCATATGAGAAAGTGAGATACATTCGGGTCATAAGTGCTTAACTTGCAATTTTGACCTCTCAACCTTCTATTGTAGTGACAGATTATTGGCAGTCCAGGGAGACAAAGCTTCCCTGCTTGCTGGGGTCATCATCTTCTCCCTAGGGATCACCTTATAACGGAGGTGAAGAAAGCAGCAAGTAAAGTAAAATCCAGGTCTTCTTTCCTGAACTTGACAATGTCTTCACTTGTTAAAAAATGGCAAACCCAGTTGGCAAAACCAGGAACAGATGGGAACTGAAAGGGCTACTACATAAATTAAACATATAAACACTGCTTGTCTGCTCAAAAATCAGCTCCTTTAATTTCCACATACGTGGCATTTAGTGTGGCCATAGTGCCACTCCTACATGCCTTCGCTTGAGGATGACGGGTGTATGTTTTTCAGTTTGCTACATAACTATGTCGTGCTTAAAACTGCCTACAGCTAGAAAAGATGACAAACCTGACACAACCCTGCTATTTCCGGCAAGGAAGTTAAACGTCAAAAAAAGACTCCATATGTATTTTTAGGCTATAATTGAAGTTGTACAGTAGCCCCTCTCCTGAATGTGCAAACACAGATGTAGCGTGCTGGCAATCTCGTACCAGCCACAACTCATGGCAGAGCAACATTTTTCATAATTCAATACAAAATTAATCTCTGACGGATGAGCAAGAAGCCAATAAACCCCAGAATTTCACAGATACAGGTGTATTTTTGGCGACGCTTGTTTGGACTGAGGAGGGGGACAGAGAAAAAGATCAGAAGGGAGTGAAAAGCCAGGAGGAAAAGTATTCCTAGATGCCTTGCAGTGCTGACAAAAGGTCTGTCTCTTCGAAACGTCTTGCTGCCGTTCACAGGCTACAGCTGCTAGTCCTGTGCACTTGTGGGAAACAGTCACACAGGTTCAGCAAGATAGATGGGAAGTTTTTTTGTTCACGTTCGCAAGACTGAGGTAAAAAACATCCTCTCAAACATATTAAGTAGCAGGTATTATAAATAATCCTTTTCCCCACCTTGAACAGCATTACATGAAGTGTTACTTCTGATGCTCCAGACCTCCATAGGAACTGGAGATTATACCAGACTTAAATCTGAGGCTGTTCTGAGCTGTAGCAAACATGTTCATGAAATGCTACACCAGAGATATCTGTTTCAAGGAATGTCCCATAACCACCACAGAGAACATGGAAGTCTGAAAGGGAAGGATCTCGGAGAGCATCAGCCAGCAGCTGCAGCCCCTCACACAGATCAATGTTACCTTTTTGATATAAGTGATAGGAACTTCGACCTTAAAACTGCAATAAAATAAGAATGAGCAAAGCACAGGACAATATCTTATTTCATAGAGAGGCCGTATGTGAATTTACGGATATGTTAACCACGGGTGTGTGAGTAAAAACCAGGATGGATCATGATCAACACTTAAGAGCTTTGCTGACATAGGAAGATCAGAGAAAGGGTATGGTTTTATTGTATGTGCTCTTTTCTCTCTTTTTTTTTTTTTTTAAATAAAACTTAGAATTGCCAGCAAAACCTCTAGTACACAAAGGCAAAAGAAAAAAAGAGGGAAGAGGCAGGCCTTATTGTCACCTATACTGATCATCAATCCAGTAAAACTTTCACTGGCAAAAGCTGTCCAAGCACAACACTACCTAGAGTAAGCCAAGCTTGCTGTTCCAGAAAAGAGATTTCTGAGCACAGGCATGGCCTCCATCTCAGTCTGTCTACATCCAAACCATAACGTGACATCTCAACAGACACTTGTATAATAGCATTGCCATGACACTTTCACCTAGACAATCACTCTTCTGCGTTGAACACTACGTAGAAGATAACCTTTCCAGACAAAGAAAAGGCTGTCTGTTGCTTAGATAGTGCAAGGGAGAAGGTAGCTGAAGAATGAAGTAGCTGAAATCTGTCTGCATAGGACAGGAAAGAACTGGCAGGAAAACCCCAGTTTCCTGCACTGCAGTGTCCCTCTTCCATGGGGCAACACCATGCTCCTAGTCAATGACTGCATCTCTCAACCGATGGAAGCACCACAAAAGTCAGATGTTTCCTACGCAGCAAACTGCACTGGACTCAGCTTGAAAAGGAGGATGCTTTGCTGCTTGCTTCCAAGCTCTATTTATGCGGCCTGACTTCAAGCTGGGTGTACAATGCTGAAGTATTAGAACCCACTAGCTAGAATTACTTCCCAAGAGCTAGTGAGGGCTTTTGATGTTTCTCCTTAAGTACGCCTTCAACTTCTGATCCAGAAAAGAAAGGCCATTCAACATTTGTCAGGGCATACAGACGGAAGATTTACACTTTAGAAACCTTAACATAAAGGCAAAACACAGTGAAAAAATAGAAACAAGAACTCTTTATGTCTCTGCTCTGCAGTACAACCAAGCAGAACATGTCTGTAGCTTGGCATCAGCACTCAGATGCCTTGGGGCACAACTCATGGTCCCGTGGAGGCAACACCTTGTACAGAAAAGCTCAAAAGGAGCTCTTGAAGATCCATGTATCTACAACAGGAGGATTTTACTGGCAGGAGCACTATGAAGGACACACAAGACTGCCCACAACAGTCATCCTCACAAGCCTAGAACACATCTGGATGGGGCTGCAGTGGTGTCCCTTGGGCTGAGCGCTGGAACTTTGGTTGTGCCTGACATCTAGTTTGCATTATGGTCTATTCCAACCCTACAGGTGGTTGCAGCCCTTAAATCATGCAGATGTCAGGCTCCACAAAACCATTCTACCCTCAAGTTTTATTCCTGAATGTGCCACTAACCTGGTGGGAAACCACTAACCAAATCCATGCCCTAGTGAGGCCCCATCTGGAGTACTCTGTCCAGATCTGGGCTCCCCAGTTCAAGAAAGATGAGGAGCTGCTGGAGAGAGTGCAGCAGAGGGCTACGAGGATGGTGAGGGGACTGGAACATCTCTCCTATGAGGAGAGGCTGAGGGAGCCGGGCTTGTTCAGCCTGAAGAAGAGAAGGCTGCGAGGGGACCTAATACATACTTACAAATATCTGAAGGGTGGGTGTCAGGAGGATGGGGCCAGACTCTTTTCAGTGGTGCCCAGTGACAGGACAAAGGGCAATGGGCACAAACTGAAGCACAGGAAGTTCCAGCTGAACATGAGGAAGAACTTCTTCCCTCTGAGGGTGACGGAGCCCTGGAACAGGCTGCCCAGGGAGGTCGTGGAGTCTCCTCTGGAGGTATTCAAGACCCGCCTGGACAAGGTCCTGTGCAGCCTGCTGTAGGTGACCCTGCTTCGGCAGGAGGGTTGGACTGGATGATCCCCAGAGGTCCCTTCCAACCCCTAACGTTCTGTGATTCTGTGAACCCTACACACATACCCTTCCTGTCCATGCCTCAGTTTCCCTGGCTGTAGAGTGAAAAAGAAAGTATGGACCTACTTTGTGGAACATTTTTAAGCCTTCTGGTTAAAGCAAAGTATTACTACCACAGAAGTAGACTTGGGCCCAACCTCTCAAACATTTCCAGAAATACTGCTCCTAAACTGCTGCTAGTGAAAGCTTTCAACTGCAGCAGACAGCAGGAAAGCACGAACTTTGCATTAACTAACCTACAACACACATGGTTTGACGTTCAGCAGTGTTTCCAGGCTTCCATAATGCTGGAGAAGTACACTAGCCATAAACTGTTGAGGTACAGCCTGATGACAGGAGATCTCCTCACAGCTGGAGAGGGAACATGAAATAAATCCCTCTTGCTCTTTTGACATCGCATCCCAATGAATACAGAAACAAGTAGAAGGTTTAAAAAGTACAAAGAAAACTAAAATGAAGAGGGAAAACATCTAGGTAAAGATTGGCAATGGGAAACAACCCAAGCTAGTTTGAGCATGCAAGAACTATGGCCCGTTTCCCTTGGTGCCCAACCAGACTGGAGGGAATGAGACGTATTTCTAGCTGCACAAAGAGTTCTCACAGTAACGTGTTACCATGCTGGTTACAGCATTCTTGAGATAGATGAGGCCGTGAGTCACTGACATTATACTGATGTATAGGCTTTGTGCATTGCTGATCATTCTGATACAATAGCCCCGTGTGTGTTTTTGTTTTGCTAACTGTTCTGGCTCCCTCCGCAAAAATTCTTCTTGCTCTACGTTCTCTGGAAGATTTTAAGAAAAGCATTCAGGAAAGAGGCAACAGAATTAGGAAAGACTCGCCAGAAACACTGATGTGCTCTGAGGGGAAAAAAAACACCAAGCCGGATCAAGACAGCCAAATACAACTATAATTTTAATTAAATAATGTCTGCCTTATATTATCCATTTCAGATCATTTAGTATCTCAAAATAGCTTTATCTCAAAATAGTTAACAGCTCCAGAAGCCTCAACTTTTTCCCAGATTTTTTCTTTAATGCAATTATACTTATTGCTGTCACACCAGAAATATTTATAGCCTCTTCTGCGTGGGATAGAGAAGCTCTACAGCAGGACCAGAAGACTTCGATCATATTGATGGCCTGCATGCTAATGGCTACATATAGCTTATCTGTCAATGTCATTTCCACTGACACTAATGAGAATAGACACCACCCCCTTCAACACTTCAAGCGTGTCTATGTGGGAAAAGCTACCATTCACTTGAATGCAGAAATACTCTGTGAGGGACAAGTGAGTGAGAAAGCAGAGAAGCAAAGCTGTTATTCTACTGTATATTACTTTGTAGGAAGACATAGGGACAAATTCTGCTTTTCGTTATGATAGCTTTGATCCAGAATTGATATAACCAAGTCAATGGAGCTGACCTAGATTTACAGGTGAGAAACTCAGAGCTCTACCCAGGTCTGCAAACCTGTATTTCTACCACCACAGAGGATGTGTGCCCTTTATGCCATTCAAAAAGTCTACGCTCTGGCACAGTGGACCTGACCCAGAGCTCACTAAAATCAACTGAAAAGCAATCATTGACTCCTCCAGTCAATCATGCAGACCTCATGCAATCAATCCACCAGCAAATTGAAATCACTCATCAATACACTCCTTTCAGAAACAGTCCTAAAAATCTTATGGCTTGTCCAAAACAAAATCCCAACTGCAACAGCCTAGCAGCCGTGATCATCCTGCCTGAGATTCCCTAAACTTGCCACAAAGGACCACCAAGTCTTGTCCTCCTTCTCTTTGGGAAGAGAAGGAAGATGAGAGGTAGCGATCAGTTGGCACGGTTCACAGGATTGCCAGTGCAAAGGCAGCAGGAACTCTGCACAAGGTTCAGCTGGATGGACAAGAGAAGGCTCTACTGAGACCGTATTGTGCCCCATCAGTACTTAGAAGTGGCTTATACGATAGATGGTGTAAAACTTTTTAGCAGGGCCAGCTGCGATAGGACAAGGGGGTAATGGTTTTAATCTAAAAGAGGGTAGATTTAGACTAGATACAAGGCAGAAATTTTTTTTACGATAAGGGTGGTGAAATGGTGGAACGGGTTGCCCATAGAGGTGGCAGACGCCCCATCCCTGGAAACATTCCAGGTCAGGTTGGACAGGGCTTTGAGCAAACTGATCTAGTTGAAGACAGCACTGCTCACTGCAGGGGGGTTGGACCAGATGATCTTTAAAAGTCCCACCCAACCCAAACCATTCTATGATTCTATGGCTGATCTTGCCGCAATTACTAAACCAAGAGAATGGGACACAGCAATGCTGGGGAGGCAGAGAACATGTGTCAGGAACCACCCTGGTTCCTCTGGTGTATTTGTTCCTCTTGATTAGCAGTTACATCAACTTCATAATTACGTGCACACACACACACATTTAACTCCAAAGATATAGTGCTTATCCCCATCTGGAAACTCAAATGTATTTTAGAAGTTAATCAAGACCAAAATACATAATCAAGACAGGCTTTATCAGTTTTACATTTATGACCCCAACTGAAACATTTTATTAATCACCAAGTGTTTAAAAAGTGTTCATTTCCTCCCCCTCAGTTACTATAAATTCTCTCCTCTCACTTCCAACACAGGCTGTAAAAGTACAGATTACTAGAAGGACATATTTGGCTCCTGGTAGCCACCAGTGTGGGTGCAGAATGTGCTACTGCGTGTCAGGTCACTTCAGATAATACAGACATTTTTGTTCTGCCTGCACACCAAATCAATGTTTTAGTACAATAATGCGAATAACCTTTAAAAGGATTTTAACTACCTAAAGCTCTTTGTTTTAAGATGAGATATTACAGTAGAGATCATCCACGGGATCCAATTATAACCACCTTATTAATTATATGTCTACCTTCCCTTCCCTAATCCCAAAATCCCTACAAGTTAGCCACTTTAAACTTTTTCACCCCATTATATAATCAATTCCTCAGAAAAAAAACCACATGAAAATGGCTAGCTACAATGTCATTTGTTACATGAATTCAGAAGGCATTACTCTGAGGGTCCTGAAACCCACCTTTTTACCATTTACAAAACATATCTTGAATTATCAGAATGTCTTAAAAATTAATAGAAAGTGTTGGCTTTTAAAACAAACTAGAAAAAAAACCACAGTTCTTTGCTTTTTACAGCACATGTGTTCAAGAAGCTGACTGAAACCCAACAAAGCTTCATATTTCTCATGGATTATTCTTTGTGGACTCTGCAATTAAAACCCAGAGTCTCCCACCACCCAGCCAAGTGACATAAAAAGATGTAATCTTGTGATATGAAGATTACTAAAGATGGCACCTTTTAGCCTGTGACAACAATTAAAGGAGGAGCAGCAGCTGCCCCTTTGCAGACCACACACAGCTGAGAAGGACCACATCCTCCCCTTTCACCAACCAGAGAAGAGAGCGCAGCGGGGTCGGATCCTGCAGAACCACATGCAGATCACTTTACTCACACCCTTGAAATCAAGGCTACTTCTCCTTGCAAATCGAAGTGCAGACAGCATTTGTGAGCATTTCACACCTGTTTTGCCACGGTGTGGTCCACCCACCTTCACACCATTTGTTGTACAGTTACCAGCTCCCAAACCTCAGGAATCACAGTGCCATGAGAAATTCTGCTCAATTGCATTGCTTGTATTTTCCATTTCCCCCAGCACCTGCTTTTAAGTTTTTTCATAGGAGTGTGAAGCCATTGCAGCAGTGATTGATAGTTAACGGATGCAAAGTCATCCTTCAGCATCTACAGCCTGGCACAAACAAGATGAAGGCTACCTTCAAGAGGCACTCTGACTGTTTAAGCCGATATAACCCCATAAAAATTCCTCCTCTTCCGCAGCTTAGGAAGAATTCATAAAATCATTACTTCTCTCAAGCTGGATGTTTCTAAACATGTAGAAGTTGAGAAGAAATAACAGAAATGAGAAACCACACTGACTATATGTTTCAATTAGCAAAATAACAAAGGCACCTATGTGGAGCCCTTGGCACTTCTGGGATTTCTTTTAATAACAAAGAACTTCATACGCCTCACAGCAGCCTTGTTAGAGAAAAGGATTTGCGCTTCAGAAACCAATGCATTTGGATTGCCTGGGCTGCCAGCTACAGATCTGGTAGGGAGAGAGAAGATGGGTGGGTGCGCGTGCGCATCCACACACATTTGTGTGCGCAGCCCTCTTAAGTCAGCATTTTATGAGTGCTCATATTCAGCTTCTTTAATCCAGAGATTCAAATTCGTCAGGAGGAAAAAAGTGAAATATTATGTTTCCAAATCTAGCCTCAATGTCAATCGGTATGCTCTCATGACATTTTACTCCACAGTTTCCAGAGGCAGCCATCTAATTTTCTTTCTTTTAAACAACATCCCCTTCTGATACTTACAACCTACAGGTTAATGCCTCATTTAGGACCTCATTTTTAGCGTGTAAAATTAATAACACCAAAAGCAAAGCTGTCATTTCCTTTCATTGCCAACATTGGGCAAGGTGTAAAAAGCAACCCAAAAGAGCATATTAGTTTAAAATAAAAACAAACCAGATATTTAAACATGAAATGCATCAGGCAGGGTAATTTCTTTAACATGGGGAAGCCTCCCTGAGCCACGTGGGAAAGTTCAGTTGCTGCAAATTAACGAATGCTTGTGCTGCACCTATTCATACCACGCTGTTTGGTCAAAGTTCTGCTAGCATGTCACAGAAATGAGAGCCCTGCAATCCACTCTGTCTCTCCGAGACTTAGCAGCACAAAGCTTTTCAACCCTCTAAGTTCACAGAGTGGAACAGGTAAAACAAGCCAGGTCCACACCTGCAATTCCCACATCCTGTGCGAGGGGCTCCCCACCAGTCCCCAGGGACCGAACCGGGCATCACAGCAGGGGCAGAGCAGAGGATGGACGCTACCACGGGATGGTCACCACCCTTGGTGTACTTACTCCTTATACATAAATGCACGTTATTTGTGCACTGGCTGCCTTTCATTAGGTACTTCGTAGTTCCTACAGCTGGTGTGACAGCCCAGGAGGACAGTGAAGAGGGAGCTGAAACCTAACATGAGCCATTCATACGAAAACCTGTGACTACAGTTTGACAGGAGGGAATGGATCTACTCCACACAATCTCACCAACAGCTAACTCTTCTTAAGGAGCACGTGGAGAGGGCAAGCCAACAAACCACATTCATCGATCTGGCATTAAATGAAAAATGGGAGATAACATTATGGAAGAGAAGCAACGCAGAATCCAAGTGCATGTGCAGCAGAATTTTGATTTATTCACAAAACCTTAGTTTCAGGTGCCAAACAATTACACGAAAGGGGGAACACTCCACATCCTCCACTGACTGCATTCACAAAATTGGAATCCAAGAAAATCCCTCTGTCTGGAGGCGTGAGCCAGAGATAATTAGGAACGGAATTCTCTCGTTGGTTTGCTGTAGTCCCTGGTGGTCTCGTTTCTACTTAGAGCACAAGGCTTGTGCCAGAAACACCACTTTGTCACATGCAAGCATTCTGCCCACAACAAAAGAACGCTATCTATAACCTGGATACTGAAATACAAATAATGAGGAATTAACCGAACTCTACAGTTTGAATTGCAACTGTAAGGATAAATACCTACCTCGTCCACAAAGGTCCTTCGTGAATGGGCTCCACAGGGAACAGGAACATCCAACAAAACGCGAACGTGCTTTGAAACGTTATCCTTGTAATATAGTAGGTGGCTGCTGAATCTAACTGACCCACCACAGACATCGCTTCGTCTTTATCCCAGACACGCAAAGTCTACACAAGTACAAAATTCCTGGACTTCATTTTATTTCCTTAATGTGAAGGGGGAAACTCCTGCTCTTCTAATTGATTTGAACGGGGCCCTTCACCCATGCATCCACGCTTCATTTTATATACATGTTGACACTTCAACAACTCACACACAGAACTCAAACATTTGCCTTGAACAACATGAACACTATGCAAGAAAAAACCAAAACATTAGATTCAAATCCTCGTGTCCCACAACCCCATCCTTAATTCCCTCTGAATCACCTTAGAGTTGATACATAATACATATGCATCAGCCCAACAGGGCTGAGAGGGGAAAAAAAAAAAAAACCTGTACTGGAATGACATTCACACAAGGACAACTGCAGCAGCTTTGTCAGGCAGGATTTGATACAGTACGTCTGGCAACAGAGTCAAACAAAATACAGTAGTGCTGGCTTTGGGAAAAGTAACATGGATCTAATTTTTTCCAATTCTCTGAACCACTTTCAGAGTTAGTTACATGGTACAGTACAAGATAAACTACCTGTCACTTCTAAAAAGTAATGGAAACAATTTAAAAATTCTGAAGTATGCTCACCCTATACAGAGATAAAATTGACATACTAGTTGCACTCAATCAACTATATAAATTTGTTCATAAAAAGTATTTCTGCTGTCCATGTTTATTTCTAAATGAAAAAGAAAGTTTCCATTCACTGTGACTTTATCCCTGAAAAAGTCAGACTTTAGCCAAGTCACGACACTTCTACATCTGTGAATGCAGAGTGTCAATGCTATGGAAGTCAGCACGCAGTTTCCCAATACTGAGTCATAGTAACAAAAGAAATCATGAGCTTATAAAAATCTACATTGTAGAAATGGTAACTGTAGAGCAATAAGCATTTTGATAAATTAAAATTTATTAAGACATTACTGTTGACAGTGCCAGGTAATTTTTGCTTGAATACATTCAGAAACAGGGATTTTTATTTCTTAAGGTCAGCAAGCATTTGTTGCAAAAGCCACTCTGGTACGTACCAAGACAGAAAAAGATGCCCCGGTAATAAGTTTAATATTCACTATGTAGACTTTCAGAAGAGTCAAAGAGCAGTTCCAGATTATCAGTACCTTTGAACAGAGGGACCAGCGCAGGTTTGCCCACACTGATGATGCAGTCCCATGGAAATCACTGAAAAGCTCGTAGGGACACGACAAAAGGACAGAGCAAGGCCCCCTCGCAGGCGCACGGCAGCATTGCTGCCTGCGACTGGGGGATGGATTTCACTGCATGCAGTTCAATGAGGGCCAGATTCTCATGGCTGTCAAATGAACTCCGTTTCTCAGTATCCCAAACAGAATAATTTAATACCAGTATACGGAGTCCATCAAAGGAATGCCACACATCCACTGCTTTGCAGATTCTCATTCCCCTCTATAGGCAGGGGAGAAAGCAAGGATCAATTGCAAGATGGGAGACCGCTGCATTGATTTTCAAACAGAATCTTGCATCAAAACCAATGGCGAGCTTGTCTTCAGAAACAAGGAAAAAAAAAAAAAAATCTCGTGATCTGAGTTGTTCTGACATTTGAGTAGAGGTAGACATCAGCCATACAGTGCTGCATGAGTAACTGAGATGATCATGGATAGAAGGCAAGTCTGAGGATCTATCCTCTGTTCGCTTCCATAGGAGAACAGCAGCAGTCTAAAAACAGGAGATGAAAAACGGAGGAAAAACATTCTGGTCTGCAAGGTGAGGGGGCGGGGAGGAATAGTAAATAGTATCAGGTCTAGAATAAGTTAGTTTCATAAAGCTGTTTCAGGTAAGATAAAGACAGTCTTAATTGTTCTACCTTTATGTGGAATTCTTCATCTCGAAGGATGTCAGCAGACCGCCAGTCTAACCCCAGCCTAGCAGAGCAGCTCCTGCCTGCGCTTACTGACACACAGCCCCCCCTGCTCGCTGCAGCTGGGACGTCTACAGAAGAAAGCAAACGCATCTGGGAAAGCATAGGCAGGCTAAGGACTAGCGAGCAAACTGATGTGGCAGGAAAGGCAGCAACAGAACTATGATGGGCTGTCAGCTAAAACCCCAAGACTGACCCATGGAAGGGAGACAGAAGTTCCAGGAGCAGGGAGCAATAACCGGGTTGCACTCAGTCATGCGGGCAGCATGTGGCAGGAGGGTGAACGGGGGAAATATTCTCAAAGAGCCGCAGAAGATCTCCATCTGGCCATAGCAAACACTGCAGAATGTTTTTTTTCTTTTCAGAAAAGGCTA
>Ga0065711_1011669_pt1 | contig 11642 bp, 3 predicted proteins | sample Hoacrofraction12_FD_59098 | JGI IMG/M metagenome (GOLD analysis project Ga0065711, IMG submission 59098) | Hoatzin crop microbial communities from Cojedes, Venezuela - Epithelial fraction 12 v2 (version 2) | ecosystem: Host-associated > Birds > Digestive system > Esophagus > Crop | place... | reverse complement strand
GAGGGGCTGGAGCGTGTCCAGAGAAGGGCAACGAGGCTGGTGAGGGGTCTGGAGAACAAGTCTGCTGAGGAGCGGCTGAGGGAGCTGGGGCTGTTTAGTCCGGAGAAGAGGAGGCTGAGGGGGGACCTCATTGCTCTCTACAACTACCTGACAGGAGAGTGTAGTGAGGTGGGGGCTGGTCTCTTCTCCCAAGTAACCAGCAATAGGACAAGAGGAAATGGCCTCAAGTTGCATCAAGGGAGATTTAGATTGGATATAAGGAAACATTTCTTCACAGAAAGAGTGGTCAGGCGTTGGGCCAGGCTGCCCAGGGCAGTGGTGGAGTCCACTCCATCCCTGGAGGGGTTCAAAAACTGTGTAGATGTGGCACTTCGAGACATGGTTTAGCAGGCATGGGGGTGTTGGGGTGACGGCTGGACTTGATGATCTTAGAGGTCTTTTCCAACCTATGATTCTATGGTTCTTTAATTCTATGGTTGGCATCTGTTGGTGCCTATAACCTTGATCACAGTGAGCACTTGGACTGAGCCCATTCATTTTCTTCTCGTAAAACCCTCAAAGGGCCCACACTGCGAAGGATGTAATGAGGCAGCGAAAGGGAAGCAGTTGTTCTCCAAAGGAAGGAGTAGAGGGGTGTTGCTGACGCTGTGATTCCTCGGAGCAACATGTCCCGATGCAGCCTGCCATGCCAAGAGAGGCACAGAGCCACGCACGACATCTCCAAATGGTCTGTTAGCTTTCCCTGTGCTCTTGCCTCAGAAAAAAGGAAAAGGCAGGGGAGAGGGCAGAGACCCCAACAGAGGCTGGTGAGGTGCTGGGGGGTGCGATGAGGGGAGCCCCATCGTTTCTCTCTACTTGCCGTAATAACCTAAATGAACAGTTTTGAGGTTTCATAAAGCTAGCCACTTCCTAATCAGGACAAGCCTAAAAAGGACCACTTGGCATCCTTGTTGGTGAGAGCCATGTGCTACCTGCAGCAGGCCAACTCCAAAATGAAACTGATTTTTTCTCTTACCTACATTCTGCATTCAAGCAGCTGCTCCGAACAGGTGCTTGCTCTCTTCCTAGCAGATGGCGACAAAAAAATGGGTTTGTTGGCAGGTTTTGCCACAAAGCAGCCTCCTTATCGCACATATTGATGTGTATACAAACATACACGTGCGCTATCAGGCTTCCAGTTTAAAAAGTAATTCTCCTTCTGATATAAGGTTAGTCACGTGTGGGGTCTTAGCGAGGATGCTGTGTCGTTCTCTCTTTTGTTGCCCGGGTCTAAAGGCATTTGTGACTTCGCTGCCACATCAAAACCCTCGCAAACATATGCCCGTTAGTTCAACTCTTCTGCTGTATCTAAAGGACCATGTGGTAGGAGGAATACGTAATGTCAGGCTGCATACCTCCGTGTTTATCAGTCCGTCTTTAATGGCTTGGGCTAGGTTAAGTAACAACGAACCAGAAAGCCAGCAGGTTTTAGACAAGGACTACCCTGATGTTTTTCTCCTTGCTTTTGTTTAGGGTAATAGAATAGAAATGCAGCAAACACACGAGCCCTCCCCTTAAATAAAACAACCAACCGAAAATTTACGGTGGAGGAGAGACGATTCTTGAACAAAGAAATACAACTGCAGCGTTTTATCCCTGGGGAAAGCACCCAGGACTTTGGAGCGCTGAAATGTGTTCAAAGCCGCCTCAGGGAAGTACGCGGGGAGATCATTTGTTCTGTATTCATCACCCGAGCAGAGACAGCTGTCAAGCAAATCCTTATATCCCGTTTGGTTCTTGGCCTGGTAGCTCTGATTCCACCTCCCAGATTTTGCCTGGCGAGGGCTGTAAATTTGACAAAACGGTGCAGAGCAGTGCCAGATTCGGAGGACTACGGCAGCACCCCAAAGACCTTTCCTACTCCTATTTCTTCTGCAAGTAGCACCAGGAAGACCCCATACTCGCTCTGTTTTGCTGCTCATTTCAAACAAACAGCCCGAGCCAAGACAACCAGATGAGGATGACATCTGGCTATCGAACCCCTGCCAAGTCACTGCTGTTCCGTAGCTGGCAGGGAGATGATGTGCTGCAAGTGCCAGGTTCTCGCTGAAATGTAAAGTGCATTCCCTGCATTTTCTTTGCTTCCTATCCAGCTACAATCAGTTTGGTATTTTGTTTTACTAATGGCCAAATCCGAATCTCCTTTCCAGGCGCATAAATCCATTTCGTCGGTGCTAGGAGGCTCATACGATGAGTGGAATTCGACCTTGAAGTCCGAGATGGCCTCGTATTTCCTAAGCTTCCTGACAAATTAACTTGTTGACTGTGAATCGCATTCAAACGTCCAAGCCCCTCCTGTGGGCTATGTTTGTGGTGAGGATTGCTAATCAAATGTACGAGAGTGGTTTGTATCTAAACTCTTCCAAGAAGAGTAGGTAGAGCTCGGGGCGGTTGGATAAGCTAAAGGAGCTCTGGAGGTCTCCTTCACCGCTGTTCTTCTATAAGCCTAAGGTGCACCTCTTTAGTAAGAAATCACTATAGCTTGTGAAAAAAGCACTGCGGCTTGTGAAAGAGATCTAGTGCTGATCAAAGGTATGTGGAGTTGGAAGATAGCTCGCTAGGTCCCCTGAATATTGGAGATATTCAAGACCCGCCTGGACAAGGTCCTGTGCCTCGTGCTGTAGGAGACCCTGCTTTGGCAGGGGGTTGGACTAGATGACCCACAGAGGTCCCTTCCAACCCTGAACATTCTGTGATTCTGTGATTCTGTAACGCGTTGCTCTCTGCGGTGCTCAGCAGCCGTCTGATCGGAGCCGCACAGGGGAAGCTCATTCGGGGATGGTGCACGAAGGAGCTGCAGCTGTAGGATTTGCCCTGTTGAAGGATTTTCGTTGTCACCCTTCCCTGTATGCTGCTCTGCTCTCAGCATTTTTGGCAGCTGCCAGCGGGCATGAAATAACTCTGCTGGTTTTGCAGCTGATGCCCTGGCCAAGTGCATTTTTGCGCCCTCATCTGCTAAAATAGTTTTGCTGCAGGCACAAGTAACCGGTTTTCAAAACTGCGGAAGGAAAGCAATTGTATTGAATCAACATGCACAGAGCTTGGGCTGTTGAGGTGAATTTGCTTTGCAAAGGCTGAAGGTCGCATTTCTACTTTTTGGGTTAGCATCCAAAGTTTGACTTCTTTGCCACATATTTGCAGATCTCAGGAGTATCATCGTGCTTTCAGTCTGTCGGCTTGCAGGCAGAAGCCATCTGCTTTTGAGGGCACTCACACAAGAAGTGGTTGTTAATGCCTGAAGAATAACTCAAATCTTTTCAATTTTCTTTCATGAAAAGGCTTGCAATGAAGATGAAGTCCATTCCAAAATATTCACCAAAGAGTCTGTAGATGGATGGGGATTAGAGATACGTGGAGCATGTAGTGATAGGACAATGGGTAATGGGTTTAAACTGAAAGAGGGGAGATTCAGATTAGATATAAGGAAGAAATTCTTCACTGTGACGGTGGTGAGGCCCTGGAACAGGTTGCCCAGAGAAGCTGTGGCTGCCCCCTCCCTGGCAGTGCTCAAGGCCAGGTTGGACAGGGCTCTGAGCAACCTGGTCTGGTGGAAGGGGTCCCTGCCCATGGCAGGGGGGTTGGAACGAGATGGTCTTTAAGGTCCCTTCCAACCCAAACCATTCTGTGATTCTATGAAATTGGATTAGTTGTGTATTATTTTGTCCTGTGCAGCTCTGCTAGTAAGTCACCAGCAGTTTGATCTTCCTAGATAGCTTTTGTGGAGCTGATTTCAGAGGAATGTGTGTTTGGATATGGCCCTAGCAAGGTGATGCAGTGAGTGATGCTGGATTTAGTAGCTTCTGTTTGACCCCAGTGGTGCCCATTTCCATTTAGTGCTTTATCAGTTTTGCCTGGTTTGGTACATGGGCTGACTTCTGGGGTTTAATTCTGTTGTGTGATGCACAAGCCTCATGGTGACGTTTGTGATGTCCTGGAGAGGCATCTTCTGATCTTTAGATACCACTCCAGTTGGATGGGGGTTCTCGTCAGTCTCTTACCAGACCTGCCAGCCTCCTGAGCGTGTCTCTGGTACCCTGATCTACCTTGCATACACGAGGTTCACTACAGTAAAAACAAAGTGTAGGGCTGACAGCATTACCCTGCCTTCTGCTCTGAGATCAGTTGGCTTCAGCGTCAGATAAGCAAATACAAAGTGATCTGTATGGAGATTCTCAGGATTCTACATGCTTATTCAAAAGGTGTTTTCATCTGCTGGCTCCAGTGTAGATCTCACGTACAGCAAATTCAAACCACAGTATATTTTTTTTTAACTTCATCAAAAGTTACCCTCTATCTGTGCTATAGGAATAGGTTAGAATATTTTGAATTAAAATCAAATTTGATCAAAGATTTGTCAAATATCGGGGGATGTTTTCATTGAAAGCTATGTACAGATACCATAACTAAAATTAATCACGTTTGATGCTACGTGAGAAATATCATTCTGAATATCTAACTGAATCTACGTATCTTTAGATTCTGTCCTTATCAATGTTCCTAATGTGTCCTCCTGTAAAATAATCAGTTAACTGGTGGAACTGTCATGGCAGTATGGTTTATTCGCGTCTGCACAAAATGTAAATTGCTTGATATTATCCCAGTACCTGAAAGCAAAACTTTTTGTCCAGAAAAGACAACAAATAGCTATTTCAGGTGTCCAAAAGCATGTGTACGATTATCGTTAGTAAGAAGCTTAACCAACCTGAAAGCAAATGCTAAACGATCCAGATCTTAGTCTTATTAAGCTTCTGTGTTTTCTACCACTTAAAAGCCTATCAAAAACCTAAAGATCTGGGTAAATGAGATTTTCTGGAAGGCAAGCTTTAAAGTTTACCTCCTTCTCTCTTTAAACAAGAAGGCGATGCCTCTATTTACATGCCATTTCTGGAACTCAAACGGAGTGAGTACATCACTGCTGCAGTGTTTCATGGAACATCCTTTGTTTATTCACACTGTGCCACTTTTAAACTTCAGATGTAAACAACAGAGGCTTCTTTGTATTTCACACTATCTCATACTCACTACCTTCTGAAGTCCCAAGCCAAAACACTGTGGAATTTTACCCTCCTCACACTTTCTTCTTGTTGTCGGGTGTGTTCTTCCAGCCTTTTCTATTTATAGTAGCTGGAAAACTACTTATCTTCTGACTAAAACGTGCCTTATTCATTTTCTCATGACTTTTCAGTCTTTGGTATGGGCTAAAATTGTATTCCCTGGTAACCATTTCAAATATAATTTTAGTAGTAGTTATGCATGTATTTGGTAACAAAAACAATTTGTCATCCTGAAGGATCCATACTCTTTAAAGTGGTCTGAAAAATCCAGAAGATATCCACCGAACTCAGCTGCTCAGACAGAAGGGTCAGAAAGACCCGTGCTGGAAATGCAGCAGCTGTCTGACACCATGTGTTTTAGCGCAGAGGAGTCCGGTTTCCATTTCAAACCAGAGTGGGAATTTTAGTTGGAAATTCCACAAAATTTTAGCTGCACTGATCTTTGAGATTGGCTGCTGAGGAGTCCCCCCTGCCTTTATCACTGTGGGGAAGGACCTCAGTTTTATGTTTCATCTGACACGCAGTGGGTCAGACAGTGAATGGTGGCCGCAGCAGTCTCGTGCTGGATCCATCTCCTCTCTCTTTGCAGATGCCTGGGGGATGGAGCCAAGGCTCTTTGCTCCTCTTCTCCCATTCTGTGCTTTATCTCCATGGCAAAGACAAGGAAACTACCCAGACAGTTTTAGACACTTTTCTGTACTCTGTTGCATACTGTCCTGTCCTGTATGTGTTGTATAAATGAAATCTTTCTTTTTAAGAAAACCAGAGTAACACGCTTTTGATTTTTTCCTTTCCGAGGGACAGGTAGCATCCTTTATCATTCCATCCCCTTAAGATGCATTTTGAGCACAAGAGATACCTGATGAGGCTGTCCATCGAAACCTGTGTTCAGTTTTGGGCCCTTTACTACAAGAAGGACATTGAGGGGCTGGAGCATGTCCAGAGAAGGACAACGAAGGTGGTGAAGGGTCTGGAGCACAAGTCTTATAAGGAGCAGCTGAGGGAACTGGAGTTGTTTAGCATGGAGAAGAGGAGGCTGAGGGGAGAACTTATCGCTCTCTACAACTACCTGAAAAGAGGTTGTGGTGAGGTGGGAGTCGGTCTCTTCTTCCGAGTAGCAAGTGATAGGAAGAGGAGAAACAGCCTCAGGTGGTGCCAGGGGAGGTTTAGATTGGGTATTAGGAAACTTTTCTTCACCGAAAGGGTCATCAAGCACTGGAACAGGCTGCCCAGGGAAGCGGTGAAGTCACCATCCCTGGGAGTATTTAGAAGACGACGAGATTGTAGCGCTCAGGGACATCATTTAGTGGTGGACTTGGCAGTGTTAGGTTAACAGTTGGACTCATTGGTCTTCTCCAACCTAAATGATTCCTAAATGATTCTATGATTCTGTTTGGCTAGAATGTTTAACGTATAATATAACAAATAATTTTGCTGTAAATTGCTAGGAGTGTTAGGTCCACCTTAGATCTCTCTGAGAGCAGTCTTTCCTTATATGAGAAACCAGCAATATGGACTGAAAATACTTCAATGGTAACAACAGCTAGTTTAGTAGGCAAGTTGAGTGATAGACATTCAAGGGGTGTGGTTCTCCTCTCTAGAATATTCTCCTGTGGCTGTGTGAAAGGTTGGTTGAACAAGGGTATCACCAAAATCCCCTTGACCTCAGTAAGGCCAGAGTTGCCTTTGCAGTCTCAGCTGACCTAGGAGCTGCGAGGCATACTGTATGATAACTTTCTTCATATTTATGTGAACTGTGCAACTGGAGCCTGCAACTTCGGTCAGGGTCCTCATTGCGCCAAGTGGTGCATGTATGGCCATTGTAAGAAACAGCATGTGCCCTGCCAAAAGGGAAGAAAAAAAGATGAGCAGCGTTAGTGCCATTTTAAAGAATGAGAAACAGAAGTGGAAAGAGAGATTGGGAGCACTTGTTTTGCTGAAAGTCACTAGGACAGTCGGAGGCGAGCGGGGTGATAGTCCCGCTGCTCTAGTGAGTAGGCTCAGGGCTTTCAGCGCAAACAGCTCTATCTTCTAAAGCGGGTGGAGAGCACAATGCAAATACTCTCCCAGGTTTTTGGGGATAAGATGGTTTAGCATTATACACTAATGGTCATGAGAGCCTGGACAGAAAAACAGAGCTTGTTATTAGAGGCAAAATAAGTGGCAGAGTTGACAGGTTGCCCAACAATTTCCATTATAATGATTTTCTTGCGGGTACTCCAGTATACCAATTTTTATGATTTTAGAAATAAATGTTCATACTTGATCTCTGTCTGAAAGTTTTTCTCTCCTGTTATAACAGAAGCAGTTTCTGGATTTTTGAGGATGAGAGTAGGAAAAGATAAGTTGCTTATTCCTCTTAAAAATTCATTTCCTGAGAAACTGTCATGGTTATATAGCCTGGAAGAAATACTTGATATAAATCCAGTGGTGGCTCCAGTGAGAAAAATAAAATTATGGCAATGTAACAGTAGAGCTGAACTGAGCCCTCTATGTTAAATATGTGAAATGAGCATTTTTGCTTCTACATCGCAGCTCCCCTGAATGAAAAATAATTGGAGTGACTTCCGTTTATTGCAAACATACACACACAAGGGAGCACCTTGCATCGCACAGGCTGGTCTACACTTTGCAACAAAGCGTGGTTCAGAGATAACTGAGCTAATGGAAGCAGTAAAGTCTTGTCAACACGGTCTTTATCTGTGGAATGTTTTCTTCTGCTCACAGGCAGCGTAGATTTGCCTGATCTTATCATTACACTGCTTTTGGACCCTAGGTAGCTTCTCAGAGTTGTACAGGACTGCACCATGTGAAGATACCAGTCCTGGTCTGCAACGGCTTGGAAGATTCTGCATGAAGCTTCACTGCTCCTTACGTGGGTTGTTATCGGTGGCCCCATCGCAGTTTGGACCTGGCCATTTTTCATTTCAGGAATATGAGTGTGATGGATGAGCGATTAGTGAAGAACAGTCTGCTGTCTCAAACAGTGGAATAGATTTTATCTTTAGATCACTGAAAGTTAGAACAGGGGATATCTTTTCTTAGCCATCATAAATTATCCATGCAGGATGTACAGTAAAAGGCTGTTTGGCTGCGTTAAAATTGGCCAGACAAACAGAATTTCCATCTCTCTCAATGGCTCCTTCAACACCTAATTAGTTCCCAGATGCTGGTTGAGCAAGATGTCTTTTATCTTTGCTAATGTTATCTTCCTATACCTCCTAAATGCCCTCTGGTGCCATTCTTCACTTTCATCTTTCTTCCCTCAAGAGAAGGCAGGATGGGTATTCAGGAAGCTCTACTCTGAAGGTCAAGCTTGTAAAGACTGTGGGTCAAGTTGATCCTGTTATACCACTCAGTATCTGGAGCAAAAGCTTTGAATCCAGAATTAGATCGATATGATAGAGAGCAGGATACAACTTCCTTTCTATGCGTGTTCATAGGATCAGTATCCAACAGGAAAAAATAGAATTGAATTGCAGATTTTATTTTGCTATCCATTCTATTTAATACAATTTAGGACAAATTCAACGTTCGTCTTTTCCCATTGCTAGAAGATACAAAGAAGTCTGTCTGTATAAATATGCCATTTCAGCTGGCACAGCTGATTGTTGTGGGCAATGAGGAAGTACACTGAGATGTAAAACTGTAGGAAATATCAGACTAACTGCACTCCTGATCCTTCCTAGACCCTCTGAGCACAACCACTTGGGGCCTCAGAGATGTTAACAGCCAGGCTATCGGCCAACTGTGATTTACCTTGGCAGGTCTGATTTATATCCAAGTCCAGCAATTCTTTCCCCTCTGGCAGGAATGAGTGACCAAACAGCCTCCTTCAAGCTAAGGATTTAAGAGAATAGCATTTCAGAGAAAGCAGATATTGAAACCAATGGAACAGACTATATATATACGTGCAGCTTTCCCCTAAGGCTTGTGAAGCTGTGCCTCTGGCTAGGTCCTGTTTACTCGATTCAGATGACGTGCTCCGTGGTGTGTGTGTGGGGCTTGTCAATAGGCAAAATCTCTGAAAAAGTCAGTTTTGGAGTTTTATAGGTGAGAATCCGGATTATTCAGTTTGGATTTTGCACAATCATCTTTTAAGTTTCTATTGTGTTTCCTTCTTATCTGTGTTCTCCCTGTGCTGCTATGGAAGAATACGCTTGTATGAACAATTCCAGCAGGCCCATGTAGCAGCATTTCTCCTCTTTGACCAGGTTATGTGTAGTCCCTGTAGGATGTCTACATCTTCAAATGTATAGTGTAGTCACATAGCAGCTGCTTTTCTACCCCAGCAAAGACCAAAACAAGCTGTAAAGTCAATGGGTTTCACCATTTCTGCTTTTTAGATCCATATGCGCGCTGTGAAGGAGGTAGAATTTATACCAACATAAATGGATCATTCCCGCTTTCAATCCTGCCTGATTTGCGAGAGGCACATGGCAAAGTGAGTTCTGAGACTAGATAGCTTCCCTGCAAGGATATGAATAATACTTAGATATTACATAGCACTCCAAAACCCTGTGCAAGCATTAGCTAATTATGTTGTACTCCAAAGCCCTGTGCAAAACATTAGCTAATCAATTCTTGCAGAACCTATCAAATATATCAATAACATCGAATCCACTGTGCAGAGAGGTAACTGGAAACAGGAGAAAGTGGGTATCTGGTCCCAGTCTATTGCCGCTGCCTGGTGTGGTAGCTGGGGTTGGACTTCAGCACTTGCCAGCCCCTGCTCCCACGTTTTCCTTGGCAGGATCTTTCTTCCCGTCTGGCTCGCTGTGGATAAACACATGATTTCTAAAAGGAGGTCACCTGCACGGGTGCAAATGCAGATTTTACCAGCTAGACATGATTTCAGCCCTTACCAGGGCTTTGTAGAGGTCACAGGCATCAATTAGTTTGGAAGAGACAACGTCAGTAAGAGACGTGGAGAAGACTGGACCCAGCACAGCAAACTGAATTTTAATATTCGCTGGAATAACAGTTGAGTGCAGTGAGGTGCTCCAGCCAGCTAAGGCAGCACAAAGGAAACGATTTAAAATAATAATATCATTGAGAAGTGATACGGCGGAGCAGGTTGTCTTGCAGAAAAGGAGATGTAGATCTACATGACACTTAGCAAATGAAGGAGAAGCTAAAACATTCTTTCTCAATTGCACATTATTGAGGCCTCACGCTACTCATTGCGTTAGTTCCTCTGGGCCAAAGTTAGTTACTCTGGACCAGGAGAGCATGTATTGCTGAATTTCTGCTCCCGAGCCTGCCAGCAACTAATCCACAAACTTGGCAAAGTCGGTTAATTTGTTTTCTGGTTAAAAATACCGCAGGAACCATGTATCTAGGAGGTACGCATAGCTCCCATCCTGCAGAGCATCGAGTCCGTGTGACTGATTCCTGCAGGCCTTCTCCTGAAATAGTGCAGCTTCTCTTCCTGCTTTTGGAAACGGGGCTGAGTTTCAGGATTGCTGCTGATGAGATGAAATTTTGAGTAGCCGATATGATAAAGGGGCAACCCTAGAGATTTTAAATAGGCTCTCCCGGCTGGAGCACTCAGCATTGTGAGATTACTTGCCTTGCAGTTTTACATCAAGGATGAATGATGATACAGAAGCACGAGCTGTCACAAGTGTCAAGATGCTCGGCAATATTTTCAACACTAGTGATTTTAGAGGGGCCCTTAGAAATGCAGCAGCTTCGTGTAACTTGCTGAGGCACGAGACAACCTGGATTTTGCAGCGGCCTGAGTACAGCTGTAAGCTTGCTTTTAAAGTGAGTATCGAATCAAACACAGGATGATGCTATTTTTATTGAAAGCCACAAAATGCTGGAAACCAATTAATACTCCGCTGCTTTACTAATGCCTCTGATCAGAAAATTAAATGGTCTCATTTAACAAAACCATCTTCAAAGCTTTTTTTGTCAAGTTTATGAGTGGGTTCAGCCCCTTCTCTAAGCTTCCATGAGCCACACGTTTTCAGCACAACATATCCAAGTGGCTTCCAGTCACAGAATCACAGAATCACAGAATCACAGAATAGTAGGGGTTGGAAGGGACCTCTGTGGGTCATCTAGTCCAACCCTCATGCTGAAGCAGGGTCACCCAGAGCAGGCTGCACAGGACCTTGTCCAGGCGGGTCTTGAATATCTCCAGAGAAGGAGGAGACTCCACAACCTCCCTGGGCAGCCTGGGCCAGGGCTCCGTCACCCTCAGAGGGAAGAAGTTCTTCCTCCTGTTCAGCTGGAACTTCCCAGGCTTCAATTTGTGCCCATTGCCCCTTGTCCTGTTGCTGGGCACCACTGCAAAGAGTCTGGCCCCGTCCTCCTGACACCCACCCTTCAGATATTTATAAGCATTTATTAGGTCCCCTTGCAGCCTTCTCTTCTCCAGGCTGAACAAGCCCAGCTCCCTCAACCTTTCCTCATAGGAGAGATGCTCCAGTCCCCTCATCATCCTTGTAGCCCTCCACTGGACTCTGTCCAGTAGCTCTTCATCTTTCTTGAACTGGGGAGCCCAGAACTGGACACAGTACTCCAGATGGGGCCTCACCA
>Ga0065711_1048764_pt1 | contig 11643 bp, 12 predicted proteins | sample Hoacrofraction12_FD_59098 | JGI IMG/M metagenome (GOLD analysis project Ga0065711, IMG submission 59098) | Hoatzin crop microbial communities from Cojedes, Venezuela - Epithelial fraction 12 v2 (version 2) | ecosystem: Host-associated > Birds > Digestive system > Esophagus > Crop | place... | reverse complement strand
GACAAGGTCCTGTGCAGCCTGCTGTAGGTGACCCTGCTTCGGCAGGAGGGTTGGACTAGATGACCCACAGAGGGCCCTGCCAACCCCTACTATTCTGTGATTCTGTGATTCTGTGAAGCGATGCCGGTAGGAAGTTGCCCATTTGTGTTTTTAAAGGCAGCGTCGCCCTGGAGCAGCTGGTTCCTTGGTGGCCCGCAGGCCCCGCGCTGCACCCGGCGGAGATCCCCTTGGGGTGACCTACGGTGAGAGCCAGACGTAAAGCTGGACTAAGCCTCCTTGCTAAGCTGTCTGACGGGAAAACCAGCAGAGCCTTTGCAGCCCTGCTGAGCCCGAGAAGAGCTGAGCCGGGCGCAGAAGGGCATCTGCCGGGCACAAAACAGAGAGCAAGCCAGGTGTGAGAGCAGGGCTGGGACAGCTTCTGAGCTCCGCTTGGCCTCCAGCGCTGCTCTGTCGCCAGGTGCTGGTGCTGGAGGGGGCGAGGGCTGGTCGAGAGGCTGCCAGCCGCACAAGCTGGTTTTTGCTTCGGATTCAAGCAGAGCTGTGATCGCTGCTGCTCGCCTCCGAGGAGAGCCAGGCCGGGTGGGAGCTTGTCTGGCCCTCCATTGCCCTCCATCCACACCACAGGGTCTCCGAGGTGGAGATGGCCGTCGAGGCGCAGAGGAGCTCTCCCAAGGGTGCAGCCCGTCCCTGGGCGGCACCAGCGTGCGAGGGATGCTGTCCCGGCCTGCGACGCGGTGCCCTCTCGCAGGGACGCTGCGCGCTGCCAGCTGCAGCCATCAGCAGAAGCTTCCTGCGGCCGGGGGAAGCCGGAGCATCACGTCGAGGCGAGATGGGGGCCTGAATGCTGGAGCGGGGACGTGTCTGCGAAGAGACGCCGCTCCTGCAAGGGCAGAGCTGCTCTGCCTGCACCCCTGACTGGGCAGCAGAGCTGGAGACCAGCTTTGTTAGTCCTGTTGCCTGTTTGGCCAACACCAAGAACCCGTCCATCCCTCTGTCCATCCATCTGTCCATCCTAATCCTCACAAATAAGTGGACAGGACTGAGGAGATAATTAAATCTTTATTAAAGAAATGTGTGTCACAGCAACGTGTTTGCAGCGCGGAGGGGTCTGGCAGCGGGGACTCTGGACCGCTCCCCCCTGCAGCGACCGGTAGGACGAGGGGACGGGTGCTGTGACCTGGAGATGTGACAGCTGAAGGCCGGGAGGGTGCTCTGGCTAATCTGTTGAGACAGACGCTGCGGGTTTTCTGCTCGTCAGTGGCTGGGCAGCTTTCAGAGCCGTGACTTGTTTCTGGCACAAACCATGGCAAGGTCGAGGGCTTCCAGCGCGGGGCTGTGGGGGCTGTCGGTCCCCCGGCTGCCGGCCGTGCAGGCTGAGCTTCTCCTTTGGTGCTGGTGGGTTTTAACTGAGCCGAGCTCCCCGGGAGGGAATCCCTCCCTTTTGCAAAGAGCAGATTTACCCACGATGTGTGTCGTCCTCGTCCGGTCTGCTGCGGCACGCGGCTGCCGGTGGGTTTGGCCGTGGCCGCTGGAGCAGCCACCCCAGCGCCGGGGCAGCGGGCAGGCTGCGGGTCTCCTCGGAGCGGGCTGCGAGCCGCGGCCGTGCCCCGCCGCGCAGGCTGTGCTGTCCGAGGAGCGGATTCGTGTCCTGCCGCGGGGAGCAGGGCGAGGGCAGGCGGGCAGCGAGGGCTGCAGCCGCCTTGGCTGCGCCTGCGGCAGCCGAGAGGCAGCGCCCGGAGCTGGGCAAGAGGAGGCTGCCGGGGCCGGCTCCCCGTGGGGCCGCGGGACGTTTGCCTTTCCCCCTCGCAACCCCGAGAGAAAGGTTTCTCTTTTGCTGGCTGCTGGCAGGAGGAGCCGTCCGCCCTCCACGCTACGAGCAGCAGGCCTGGGGGCCGTGCACCCCCATCCCATCTCCGAGACCCCCTGATCCGCTCCCTTGGACAGACAGACACTCGTCCAGCTGCTCTCCAGCACCTGGGGGGTCCCCCATCCTCCTGCCTCCTTTGCCTGGTGATCCTCATAAATCGGAGTCTTTTCTGCTGCCTAAGCCACGTCCCCTGGCTGCAGCTTAATCCCGGGATTTTGCACCCAGCCGGCAGTGGCAGGAGGAACATTACTCCCTTTGTCTCAGCCGCAGCCATGTTATGAAACCTGTTGCCATGTCTCCCCTCAGCCTCCCCTGTTTCTTCATCCTTTGCTCCCCAGCCCACGTGTTCGAGGCCTCTTATCTGAGTCTTCTCGATAGCGTCTGCATGCCGTCCTCGTGAGCCGTGTCCTCGCGGGGCTGGCCTTGGCACGGCCTTGCTGCCGTGGGGGAAGAGGACGGCTCCTGCGCCGTATGGAGCGGCCCTGACGCTGTGCTGCCCTGGCGAGGCGCGTGCTCTCCCTGCAGCCCTCTGCTCCCGCCTCGCCCGCTGCCTCCCTGCCGCCCGCCGGTCCCCTGCCGCGGAGCTGTGCCCCTTCCTCAGCCCGTGTGTGCGCGGGGAGCGGCTCCGGCCCTGGGGCACTGCTCCTCGCCAGGCTGCATCCCGCGTCGCAGGCGTCTCTCCCGGGGTGCTGGGATCCTTCGGAACTTTCCTCAGTCCTGGGGGGTGATCAAAAATTGATACGCAAGCAAATGAAGCGAACAAGGCCGAGAAGTGTTGTGATGTGCCCAAGGGGCGCGAGGCGGGGTTCACAGGGAAGGCGGCACGGGGATTTTGTGCTTAGTGTGGGGCTCAGGAGACGCAAATTCCCCTCGGTGTCTTTGCTGCCTGTCTCCGACGGCTTCGTCCGCGTGCCCAGGTCACGGTGCTAACGCTTCTCTCCTTGCTCTGTTGCAGACTCTGCCACATTCCCCACCATGGGGGACATGAAGACTCCGGATTTCGATGACCTTCTGGCAGCTTTCGATATCCCCGACATCGACACGAACGAGGCCATCCACTCCGGCCACGAGGAAGCTGACGCCCACATCAAGCAGGTCCCTGGGGAGCCGGGCCCCCCTGACCACGTCCTCCCCCACACGGACATCACCGCTGTCAGCGTGATCGTGAAGAACACCGTCTGCCCCGAGCAGCTCGATGCCCTGGACGGGCGCAGCAAAGATGGGCACGTCATCGGGCCCCGCTTGCTGCAGAATGGCTTCGGGGCCGCCGAGATGCCCAGGTCCCCCACCTCCAGGTCTGTGGAAGCTGTGGCGTCCTCCAACGGGGAGTGTTGGGTGAAGGAGAAAGGCCCCAAACCCCTGGATATCTTCTCCCATTTTAGCCCTGATCCCAATGAAGACAGCGCTGCCAACCTGATTGACAGACCCCGGGAGTGTAAGCCGAAAGAGAAGTCCCTCGCCGTGCCCTCCCTCTCCCCGTCTCCCACCCCGTCGCTGGACTGCAAGGAGCCCATGGGAGAGAGCGCAGAGAACCTGCCGCCGGCTTTCCCGCAGTCCTTCGAGACGAGCCAGGCAGGGGGGGCAAACGGGTCCCCTCCCACCATCGCCTGCATCAAAAAAGAGGAGTCTGACTCAGAGGAGGTGGGCCGCGAAGCCAGCCCGAAGGGCCTGGCTGCAGCCTTGGGTGACAGTCCCCTGGATCACCTGAAATCGGTCACCGTTCGCTACTCCACGGATGATTCTCCCATCACGTCCTGGCCCGGTTCCGACCCAAACCTCGACAGCGGCACCAGCAGCCTTCCTGAAGTGAAGCACTCGCCCGCCAGCCCCCGGGAGCCGTTCTTCAAGCCTTCCTCGCCGGTGGTGCAGAGCCCCAGGCTCCCCGCTTCGCCGAAGCACCTGGACAGCATCTCCCTCAAGGAAGAGCAAGAAGTTCTGGAGAAGTCGATGGGAAGTCCACAGAGTATGTCCAGCGCTGAGGAAGAGGAGGAGGAAGACGACAACAACAACGATTCCCCTTCTTCCAATTCCTCACGGCCCTTGAAAGTGCGGATCAAAACCATCAAAACATCTTGTGGCAGCATCACCCGAACAGTGACCAGGGTCTCGTCAGATTCGGAGCCGGGCTCCGCCAAGGGCCCAGCCGAGCAGAGCTCCCAGGACACCTCTCTGGAGGGTGCCGGCTTCTCGGCAGACAAAGAGGAAGGGATTGCGCTGGAGGTGGCCAAGGAGAAAATGGAGCTCTCCAGCCCCTTGAAAACCATCGAGGGGCCAAAAATCGTCAGTGTTCAGCTTGGCAACGGCACCAAGCTCAAAGGGACCGTCCTGCCCGTCTCCACCATCCAGAACGCCAGCAGCGCCATGCTGATTGCTGCCAGCGTGGCGCAGCAGAAATCCGTGGTGCTGCCAGCAAAGACGGGTAAAGCCGTGGCCAAGAACATCATCAACCTGGTGCCACAGACCCTGCCCAAGGCCGACACCAGGACCAACGTCAGCACCGTGACGCAGACCGCCACCATCACCACCACGGCCAACCAGAAGGTCAACGGCACCACGGTTGTGATGGTGCAGCCGCAGAAGCCTTCCCCTACCATCGCCGGCACGGTCATCTCCAGGAGCCAGTCCAGCCTCGTGGAAGCCTTTAACAAGATCCTCAACAGTAAGAACCTCCTGCCGACGTACAAACCCAACCTGAACCCTCCGGCCGACGCGAGCCTGGCCCTGCCTCCCTTCGGTTACCGCTGCCTGGAGTGCGGGGACTCCTTCGCCCTGGAGAAGAGCTTGGCTCGCCACTACGACCGGCGAAGCATGCGCATCGAGGTGACCTGCAACCACTGCACCAAGCGCCTGGTCTTCTTCAACAAGTGCAGCTTGCTGCTGCACGCCCGGGAGCACAAGGACAAAGGCCTGGTGATGCAGTGCTCCCATTTGGTCATGAGGCCCATCGCCTTGGACCAAATGATCGGGCAGCCGGACATCACCCCCCTGGTCTCGGTGACCTCCTTCCCCGCCAGCAAAGTGACTGGCGTGGCTCAGGACGCCTTGGCCGCGGCCAGCGGGGCTCAGGACCTCCCCATCCTGCCTCTGAGCAGCAGCTCGGAGCAGACAAACTACAGCTGCTTCCGCTGCCTGGAGTGCAAAGAGCAGTGCAAGGACAAGGCCGGGCTGGCCGCGCACTTCCAGCAGGCCGTGGCCACGGGGACCACCAGCAGCACGGTACGGAGCGGGCAGGGCGGCGGGAGCTGGGCTTGGAGCCGCAGCAAAGCGTCCCTGGGCGAGCGGGGCAGGTTCGGGCGGGGAGGGCCTCCCCGATGCCATCCAGGCAGCGCCCGCCTGCGCGCGCCCGATTCCTCCCTGTGTGAACCTCGGGCAGGAGGGAGAACGCGGGAGCCGGGCTGCGGTGAACGCCCGCGCGGCGCTGGTGGAGGGGAGCGAGCCCGCTGTCGGGCGCGCGGCAGGGAGGGAGCAGCGGGTCCCCCAGTGTCGGTGCCCCGCGTGCTGGCACCCGCTGCGGGACGTCGCCGTCCCCGCGGAGCCATGTTAGAGCCACGGCCGCTGCTTCCTCTTTCTCCGGCCTGAAGCGCAAATGGAGTCTGGAGAAACCAGGCGGGGGGGTTGGGTCTCTTGGGGGTTTTTTTTCCCCTCTTGGAGAGCCAGCCGTGAGCTCCTGGGTGCTTCCTGCTGCTGCCCACAGGTCCCGGGGTGCCCGGGCGGGCAGCGTCCCGTAGACGCGCGGGGTCAGCGCTGCCGAGGGTGACCTTTAACAGGCAGGGAGTGAACGCAGGTCCGCAGAGGAGCCCTGTCCTCCCTGCGCCACGTCTTCACCTGCCCCAGTGTCCCGAGACGCGCAGCCCCCTCGGCTGCCTGTGCAGAGGAGGAATTTGCTGTTTCCTGGTAGCTCTGTGTACGGCGAGGCCGCTGCCGTGGCCGGGACGCTGTTCGAGCGCGGATATCGGAGCCCTGCTGCTGTGGAGCGGGGCTGCTTTCGGTTTGAAGGTCACCGGCAGCGCCGGGGTTCACGTGCTTGCATGGAGCGTCCCGAGGAGCTTTGGACAGGCGAGGCTTTCCTGCTCCCCTCCCCTGGCCCCGCCGTCGGAGGAGGGTTTGGGGCGCGGGGAGGGCCGGGCGCCCACTGCGGCTGTGGCCGGAGCAGCGAGAGGACACAGGAGGAGGAGACGAGGGGCAGGAGAGCTGGGGGAGTCGTCCTGGCCGTCACGGGCGGCAGCGCGGCGTTTCTAGCTCGGAGCCCGTCTGCGGGCAGCGCCTGGGCTCGGCGGTTCAGCCTGCCGATGCTGGCAGGGCAGAGCCCGTGGGCAGCCCTCGCCCAGCCAGCGCTGCTCTGTCCCCGCACCTGGAGACGGGCTCCTCGCCAAACCAACACCGCCTGCAAACAGGTTTTTTCCTTTAAAACAAAGAGACCCAGAGGCTTTCCTTGGCACAGCGAGGGATGGGGATGGCTGAAGCCCTGAGCCTCCAGAATCCTCTTCCTCACCTGCCACTCATCCCCTCTCCCTTCCCGACGTGGCCCCGTCCCCACTCCGTCTCCCGGCCTGTCTTTAGCTGCTCTTCGTGTCCGATGTCTCGCTCCCTCTTGCTGCCAAAATCTCCCTGGGGTCTCTCCTGGCAGCGCCGTGGGCCCAGTCGGGGTACGGGCAGCGAGGGGAGCCCGCGGCAGGACAGCCCGCTGCGCGTGGCGTCTGGCTGGCGCTGCCCCGTGCCTTCCTCGCCCCGCCTGCGCTCTGGTCATCGCCTCCGTCGGGGCAGCTGCTGTTGGAAGCCCCGTCCCGTTCCCTCGCGTCCTCGTCAGCCTCTCCCCTCGACATCCCCATGTCCATATCGTGGCGTGGAGCTGGAAATGGTTCCAGAGGGGTTTTGGCAGCTGGTTTGAATACGGCCCCGCTCCCTCCGGTGAAACTCCCTTGCTGAGTGGCTGGGCCCCGGCTAACCCGGGGCACGCGCTGCGTCTGGGACCCATCTGTGGTGGAAAGCCTGGAAAAGGCGTCTTGTCTGCGTGTGAAACGCCCTCAGCGGTCACCCGGCAAGCTGGCGCGAGCCGGTGATCTCCTGAGACGTGCCCTGCAGGGTCCCGGCACTTCTGCTCCCCTGGTGCGGGGCGGCTGGGGCCGCTGCGGGAGTTGCGGGCCGTTGGCCTGCCCGTCTGTGGGGGGCTGGGAAGCCCTTTGGTGCAGGTGGGGACGCGCCAGGCTGAACCTCTCGATGCTCTCGTCCCCCCAGGTCTGTACGACGTGTCCCATGATCATGTCCAACCGCTGCAGCTTCAACGCCCACCAGCGGATGCACAAAAACCGCCCCCCCCACGTCTGCCCCGAGTGCGGGGGGAATTTCCTCCTGGCGAACTTCGAGACGCACCTGAAGGAGGCCTGCCTGCACTTCTCCCGCCGGGTGGGCTACAGGTAGGGCACCGGGGGGATGCCCAGCGCCGGGGGGAGTCCCGGGGCTGCGGCGCGTTGCCCTGCTGCAGATGGGGCAGGAATCCATGCTCCCGCTCCCCACGGGTGCTGGGTGCGGGGCTGGGGTGAACACCGCACCTCGGCCCTGCTCTGGCTCCCAGCCCTTGAATCCCAGGGGGATTCGCTCCTCCCGGCCGCCGTTCCGACCCCCGTGGTGGCTGGCAGCGTCAGACCCCCGCCGTCTCTCCCTGCTCCGTCTGACGAGCTGCCAGGGCCCCGGATCCACCAGCGACAGGCGGGACTGGGTGCTCCAAACTGGAGTTCTCCCAGAGCCCAGAACTGGTTTGGATCCTGGTGCCTGCTGGGGCAGGGGCTTGTCCCAGGCCCCGTGGGCGCGCAGGGAGCAGCCGTGGGCCCTCGCGCTCCGGTTTCTCTCTGCTGTTGGCACTGGGCGTGCAGCGGTGTCGGCGGCACGGCTGAGCTCCCCGCACCGCGTCCCCCCGCCCCGGCCTCCCGCTCTGCTCCCTCTCCAGGTGCCCCAGCTGCGCTGTGGTCTTCGGCGGGGTCAACTCCATCAAGTCCCACATCCAGACCTCCCACTGCGAGGTGTTCCACAAGTGCCCCATCTGCCCCATGGCGTTCAAGTCGGCCCCCAGCGCCCACGCGCACGTCTACACGCAGCACCCCGGCTTCAGCAACCAGCAGTCCAAGTAAGCGTTCCCCTGAGCTGCCGTCCCAGCAGCTCTCGCCGGGAGAACCGGGAGCACCCTCGGTGGGGGCGACCGCGGGGGAGTGCTCCGCACCCTCGTGGGGGACTGCATCCGTCTCCTTTTTACTTTCCCGTCCCTCGGCGTGGGTCGCGCTGCGCCCAGGGCTGCTCCACCCTCCTGCCAAGAGATTCGTCCACGTCCCTCTTGACCCACACGCGGGCTGTGCTGACAGGGGTGGTTTTTCCTCCGCCAGAATGATCTACAAGTGCGCGATGTGCGACACGGTCTTCACCCACAAGCCCCTGCTCTCCTCCCACTTCGACCAGCATCTGCTCAACCAGCGGGTCAGCGTCTTCAAGTGCCCGGACTGCCCGCTGCTCTTCGCCCAGAAGCGCACCATGCTGGAGCACCTCAAGGTAAAGCCGTGGCCGCGCTCGGCGCTCCTGGCACGGCCCGTTGATATGAATAGTTGAGACCGATCCCTCGCCAGGGGCGTCCGAGCCTGGCTTAGGGCTGTCGGTTCATCACGGGCACAGTAGGGCCCTGAGACCTGGTCCCCTTGTCCCCGAGACCCTGTCCCAGAGCCTGGGGAGGTGGGGCTGTCTGGGCAGGCTGGGGCCTCTCCTTGCGGCCCGCTGCGGTGCCAGGGGCAAACCCCGGCCCCAGGGAGCTGCCGACACTCGTCGGTGCCTTCCAGAACACTCATCAGCCCCAGAAGCCCAAGGAGGACCTGGCAAAGAAGACGGCCGTCCTGCTGACGCCGAAGCAGGAGCCTGTGGAAACCCCCGTGTCCAAGATCTCGGAGGAGTCATCGTCCTCCACGGAGGAGGATGAGCCCCCCAGCTCCCCGGAGCTGCGCAAGACCAAGCGCAGCCGCTTCCAGCGCAAGACGGTCAACAAGTCGAAGGGCAGCGGGTGGACGTGCGGCGTCTGCCACTCCTGGTTCCCGGAGCGTGACGAATATGTCTCCCACATGAAGAAGGACCACGGCAAGGTGAGGAGAAGGCTTGGGGCTCCGGCTCTGCCGAGCCCTGGGGAATGCTGAGGGCGGGGAGGGTTTATGGCATGGAGCAGCGGGGCAGACACCCGTGGGCGAGGAGAGGGGTCTGGAGGCAGCGCTGAGCATGCGACCCCCCTGCCTCCTTGTTTCTTGCAGTCGGTGAAGAAGTTCCCGTGCCACCTGTGCGAGCGCTCGTTCTGCTCCGCGCCCAGCCTCCGCAGACACGTGCGAGTGAACCACGAAGGCATCAAGCGCGTCTATCCCTGCCGGTACCACAGCACCTTCCTCGGGTCCTTCCTCGGGGTCCGGTCCCGTGGGGCTGACTCCGGTTCCCTCCGGTCCAGCTGTTGGGGGGAGCACAAAGCTACAGATGGTCGGAGCGTGGTGGGGACTGGACAAGTGTCTGGGGAGGAGGGAGGGGCATTACTGGGAAGGACCCCGGGGTTCTGTACCCCCTTGAGCTACGTGGATGAGCCTGTTTGTGGTTAGAGCCGGGGGTCGCGATGCCAGAGCCGGCTTTCCCCGGGGAGCGAGGGCGGGAGCAGACCTGGGGCTCGGCTCCCGGCTGCGCGGCGTCGCCTCACGGCCTCCCTGCTCTGGCCCCGCAGGTACTGCACAGAGGGCAAGCGGACCTTCAGCAGCCGCCTCATCCTGGAGAAACACATCCAGGTGCGGCACGGGATCAAGGTGACCGACCAGACGAAGAGCCAGGAGGTCGTCATCGCCCGGATCGGGACCGGCGCCACGCAGGTACGAGGTCTCTGCGGTCTCTCGAGGTGTCCCCAAAGGGCTGGGGCCCTGCCGAGGTTTTGGGCAGGGCCGAAGGCAGCGCCCTGAGCCCTGGTCCCGTTGGCTCTTGCCTCCCGGGGGGTGGCAGCTCCCTCCGTCCGTGGGGCCCAGTTGGGCGTGCGAGCTTCGCCCCCCCCTCTCCCAGCGCGGCAGGGACCGAGGGGGCTGGCTCGGCCTCGCGCCGCGGGCGGGGGAAGGGCTGCGTAGAGCCGGGCTGCGAGGGTGCAGCCGCCTCAGAGGCTGCTTGCGGGAGCCCCTGGGCTGGGGTGGCCGGCGGGGCCGCAGCGCTGGGGCCCGTGGGACGCGCTGGGAAGTCCCGAGCAGGCTGGGTGCTGCCGGGAGCCGCCGTGCGCCCCTTGCAGCTCCCCCGCCCCGCTCCCGCAGGTGTCCGGTCGGAAGCGGAAGTTGTCCTCGGACGAGGGCGACTCGTGCAGCGAGGAGCCCGACAGCACCACCCCCCCCTCCAAAAACCCCAAGGGCGACCGCAAGGCTCCCTTCCGCTGCCGGAAGTGCGGGTACCTGGCCAGCAGCTCGGCCGACTTCCAGGAGCACATCCCCCAGCACCGGACTGACGAGAGCTCCCACCAGTGCCGCGAGTGCGGGCTCTGCTTCACCTCCCAGGTCTCGCTCAACCGCCACCGCTTCATCACCCACAAGAAGAAGAAGGGCGCGGGCGAGGTGGAGGAGCCGGGGCCCCGCAGCCCGCTGGAGGGGGGGGCCCCGCACGCCGCCGACGGCAAGCTGTCCTGCAAGGTGTGCGGCCGCTGCTTCGACAGCCAGCTCAACCTGAAGACGCACTTCCGCACGCACGGCATGGCCTTCATCCGCGCCCGGCAGAACGCCAGCCCCGAGAACTAGGGCCCCGGCGCAGCGGGGCGAGCCCTGTACATAGCGCGGGGGGCTGCCGGGGCGCGCCTGGGCCCCCCCCACCTCCCTCCCTCCTTCTGGGCAGCGTTTCGAGCTGCGAAGAGACGAGAGCCCGGCGCAGCCTGGCCCCGCGCGCCTGCTCGCTGCCCCCCGGGCCGGGGTCTCAGGCTCCGGCTGCCCGGGGCCGGTGATGGAGGGCAGAGCCCGGCCCCACGCTGGGGACCCCCGGCAGCTGCGGGGGGCAGTGGCCGTCGTGCCCTGGGGACGCCCTGCCCCACAGCTCCGGGGCCCAGGCCGGGGCAGCTTCTCGCAGCAACACCCCCCTCTGTTTTTCGCTCCGTCCCTGCGGAGCGCTGGCTGCTTTGGGTTCGGCCGGGAGCCGCAGGGAGAAGCCAACGTCGCCATCGTCGCAGCCGCCCCGGCCCCTCCGTCCTCCACCCACGGCCCCCGGCCCCTCACCATCGCCTGCGCTGGCTCGAGGCAGCGCTGGCCTTCGTCTCTCGCACCGGCAGCCTGCCCCGCCGAGGACGAGGAGGAGGAGGAGATCTTCGCTTGGCAGATGAAAAGCAGAAGCCCAAAAAAGGCCTCTGGGTGAGGTCAGCGTGAGCTGCCCCCCCCGACCCCTCAAAGCTGCGGCGAGGAGGCATCGCCCCGCGCCCCGGCCAGGATCCGTGCGGTGGCCGCCAGGAGGGGATGCTGCCGCCGCCTGGGACGCTGCCGGTGAGTTGTGGGGGCTTCTCCCGGGGTGCTGGGGGCTCGGCTCTCCCGGCTGCTCCTCTTCCTCGGTGCCCCCCAGGGCCAGACTGAGCGCCCCTTGGCCCCGGTGCCCCCCGTCCCCGTGTGGGGCAGCGCTCGGCCCCGGCCCAGCGGGGGTCTTGCTCTCACCGCGGACCCCCAGCACCTTCGGGGACGGCACAGAAGCGCAGCGGGTGCAGAGACTGCCTGCGAGTCCCGCGGGTGCAGCGCCTGTGCTTGGGGGGGGTCAGGGCCCCCCCCCCC
>Ga0065711_1048762_pt1 | contig 11644 bp, 9 predicted proteins | sample Hoacrofraction12_FD_59098 | JGI IMG/M metagenome (GOLD analysis project Ga0065711, IMG submission 59098) | Hoatzin crop microbial communities from Cojedes, Venezuela - Epithelial fraction 12 v2 (version 2) | ecosystem: Host-associated > Birds > Digestive system > Esophagus > Crop | place... | reverse complement strand
TGGGGAGATGGTGGGGATGTGGGGAGATGGCAGGGACGCAGGGGGGGTGGCAGGGATGTGGGGAGACGGTGGGGATGTGGGGAGATGGCAGGGACGCAGGGGGGGTGGCAGGGATGCGGGCAGCAGGCAGGCATGTTGGGGGGGTGGCAGGGATGCAGGCAGCTGGCAGGGATGCGGTGGGGGTGGCAGGGATGCAGGCAGCTGGCAGGGGAGCCGGACAGCAGCCACCCCACCAGCGCTCGCTCTCCTCGTTGCCCTCTCCGGCTGCTCAAGCCCTTCTCGAGGCCTTGGAAACGTGACCGGGGTGGGAGGACGGGTAAGGCTGGCATCCCTCGCCACCTGCCCGGGGCCTTCCCCAGTGCGGGCGGATGGGTGTCTCTTACCAGGGCTCTGCTGTGAGGATCCCAGTGACGGGGATTTTCTGTTCATTACCTAAGCAAAGGCTGATCTCCACTTTCCAGAGTGAACTTTTTTTCTTCAAGCACCAAGTCTCTCAGCACCACGCTCCCTCCTAGTCCAAGCCACCCATGGAGTCCTGCCACGGACAGAGCTTCCCTTCCCCCGGGCAGCCCCCGGCAGAGGCGACGCAGCCGACGGAGCTCACCCCGGGCGAGGCTCTGGGGCTGCCCTGGACGGATTTACCTCTCCCGGCGCTGTCAGGAGGGAGGTGGGGGAAGTCCTGCCCTGCCGGCAGAGTCCTGGATCCGAGCTCTGCAAACCCACCACGGCTCTGCCTCCTCTTTAACCTGCCTCTGCGCCGGGACGGGTAGGGGAGTCCATGGGCAAGCCGGAGCCGGAAAACCAGGGTATCCCAGGGAGACAAAACCAGCCAGAGGTGATAGTAACCAAGAGTAGAAAGGAAGAGAAAAGGGGCATGGATGGCACAGGTAGAGCTCTATCTGCCAGACGATGCAGGGGAATGGCTGAGCATCACTGGGGCGGGTGGGCTGCGCAGCCGGGGGGTCTTGTCCTGCCCCGTCTCTGGCCGCCATCTGACTGACTGCCAGGGTGGGAGCAGCAGGGATGGATCAGATAAAACAGAGAGTTCCCTGCTGCCCTACATAAAACTTTGCCTAAGGGCAATTAATTTTTTTTTTTAACTGTAAAGAAAACAGCTGGAGAGGCCCAGACGTCACAGCAGCCTTCCCTGCCGGGGGTTCTTCTGCGAGTGCTGTCCGCACGGGGGGGGGCTGAGACTGGCTGCCAGCGGTCCCCGAAACTTCGCTGTCTGTAGGGGCCTGTTCAACATCGCTACAAAAACACAGTAATAGAATGACACTAATAGGTGTGCAACTATGTAGGTAACTATCCGCGTTGCTAAAAACCTGCCGCAGAATAATACCAAGCCGTAACCTGCACGGCCGCATCCATCCCACCAGCGGTTTCTGTGCCTGCAGGGATCCGTGGGGATGCTCCCAGCAAAGCCTCCGGGCCACCAGCCCCTCGCAGCCCACGCGTGCTCCTGCCCAGTTCACATCTGACACGGCCGATTGACTTTCTTCCCAAGGAAACCCATGCTGCCCTATTAGGAGCAATAGATTAACTGCCGAGATAAAGAAAAATTGCAGGAAAAGCGCAGTTAAGGAATCAAAGTGTGATCAAGGGAAAGGAAACCGTTTCCAAACAGAGGGTATCTTTGGCAGGGATCTGACACTGCCTCTCCCCTTGAAGGCTGCGCCTTGGCCTCTGTTTGCTGAAAGTCCCCAGGGTGGGCGGCCTCAGGGCGGCCGCTTTCCAGAAACGACTGCTGATGGATGGGGAGCTGCCGGAGGGCAGGGAGGAGGGAGAGGGCAGCTCACCCCCCTTGAGCCTGCCTGCGCCCATGCCCGGGAGCTGCTGTGCGGCAGGGGCTGTCACCCCCCCCCCCACCTCAGTCCCTGGTCCTGGTCCCCAGCACCGATCCCCGGTCCCCGGCGCAGAGCGCTGGTCGCAGGGCCATGCACAGCTCTGCTCCCCGTGCCGACGCTCAGCAGCCCGCACCCCAACACTCCAGCTCCGCTCCCTTTCAAGCACAAAAGCAATTCACAGGGTGGTTTTCACGGCTTTTTAAAAATAATTCCTTTAGTCTCTATGATTTATACAGTTCCGGAGCCTAACCACGGGAACGAAGCGGCCCAGCACCCACCCTCCCCGAGCACCACGCTGCCCAGCCGATGCCACCATCGACACGCGCCTGGCAGAGAAGCTCAGCGGCGAAGTGCAGATGGCTCCCAGGATCAGCCCCGGGAGCGCAGGGACTGGGGCTGCGAGGGCTGGGGCGAAGGATGCTTGCTCTTCCCTGTGACCACCGCTACCTGGTCTCTCTGTGGGAGAGCAGGGGTGCAAACAGGCAGCGTCCTCGCTTTTGGGGCCAGCTTTACAGAGCCGAGCTTGCGCACCGAGGTGAAACTGCACTAGATAGAAAATGAAATTTCCAGCTCCCACCACACATATTTTCCACAGCTTTTGCTTATTTCCCCATCTCTTCTCTCCTTTTTCTCTGCTGTTTTTCACTGCTTTTGCTGGCCAGGCCCGGAGTGTGGAGAACAGATGTAGGTGGGAAAGGGTAAAGGGGAGGGGGCTTCTGTGTGCAGATGAAACTGGTCATGGAAATGCAGACAGCGTGTGCCTTCGCACGTCAGCCTGAAAGAAGTGTGTGTTTTTATGTTTCCCAAATGAGGCTGGGAAGTGGACAAATAATTGTTTCAGGATTTGGATTTAGTTAATTGATTTTTTTTTGTCCCCTGGCGAATTGTGACAATCTGGAAAGCTGGAGCAGCTGGGCAGGTGAGAGGATGCTCAGCGAAGACCAGCACCCAGCCCAGGACGGGAGAAACCCCACGCCAGGGCCTTCTGCCAGCCCGTTTCTCCTCCTCCTCCCACCCCTGTGGGACGGGCAGGACGGGGCAGGTCCCTCTGCCACCCCAGCTGCCCCGCTCTGCCGGCACCGCAGCGATGCCCCGGGGACCGCGGTGTGTCCTGGTGCGAGGAGGACCCCGGGGACGTGGTTGTGACCTTCCTGCAGAAGCACCGCTAACCAGCGGGCAGCTCTTGCCGTCGGGGAGCTGCCCGCCGTGGGAGCAGGAGGAGGAGGAGGAGGCACCCAGCGAGGGAGAGAAAACGGGCCGTTTCTCAAAGTGATGAATGGGAGGAAAAGAAAGTGGAAAGACGGACAAGGGGAAGAGAAGGGAACTGATTTCCAGATAAAGTTTTCAGGACACTTAAATAAACATCTCAGCCAGCGGAGCAACGGGCGGGGGACAGCGGGAGGGACGTGTGTGAGCTGGGCAGCGCGGGAAGCCTTTCAGCAGGACACTTCAAATAAACAGCGTCTGAAAAAACACGCGCGCTCTCCGTCCCGGGGGTCTTCCTCTGAGCTCCCCCCTCTGCAATTCCCACCCTGTCTCCAGCTTGGCCCAAAGCTTGCAAGCATCTCCAGTCCTGTTTTGTGCCTGGCAAGGGGGACCCTGGGCTGGGGGACCCCCACCATGGCTGCAGCCCTCGATCCTGTGCGAGGAAGAGCGGCTGTGGGTCGTCAGGGCCTTCATCCCCGGCAGAGGAGCGGAGGCGGCAGAGCCGTCCCGTCCCGTCGCACCCCGCCGCATGCTGCCGCCGCTTCTTTCTTTCAAGAACAAAAGAGCAAAGGGGGAGAGCAGAAATTGCCGAGCCATTAAAAACAAAAATGAGAGCCCATCAATGAATTAATACAGCATTCGATGTTAATAATTAGGGGATCGTAAACGTTTATGGGAACAGATTAAAGCCAAGTTCTGCTCCATTAAATTGCTCACGTGATCTCTGCTTTCCACCCACCCCATGGGAGAAAAGAGAGAACAGGCGAGGAGGTTTGCTCACCACCGTCACCGCGCCTGCCCTCCAGGCTCTGGGTGCTCTGGGGGTCCTGGGCAGCTCTGGCCCTGCCAGCAGCTCCCAGGACCCCCCCAGCAGCTCCCGGGACCCCCATTAGTGGGGAGCATGGTGCCTACACATGAAGCTCTCTGAGCGACCGGCCGGGGTTAGCTCCATCCCCGCCGCAGCGAGCACGCCGGGATGCCACAGTCGCTCCCTGCCACGGCAGCGGGGAAAGGCGCGTTGGAAAGGTCGCGGTTTGGGCGTCTGAGTGGTGATGACGCCGCAGTTCATCATCCGCACCGAGCCCGGTGATCCTTTCCACTTCCCTGCGATATTTAGGCAGCCCCTGAAGCGAGGCGGTCTGAGACGACGCGGTTCAACGTGCCGAAGAGCGGCAGAGCATCCCTGCGCACCCGGCTGCGCCTCGACGCGCGCCCGCCTGCTGCGGCTGCGCCTGGGGCTTCGCCACCTCGCCCAGAAAACCTGGTAGAAACGCGGAGGGAACTGCTCGTACAGCGTCGCCCCGGAGAGCGGTGTTTGCATTTCTGTAGCAGCATTCACGAAAGCCTCTGGTTTGCATCAGTGAAGCCTACAGCGGGGCTCTGAGGGAGGCTTCCAGGGGAAGAGCAGACCAGTTCCCCGGGGGAAATCCTGCCGACGATTCTCCTCGGCTCGGCTGGCAGCGTCCCCGTCCCCGCTTTGCGGGGCTGATGGTCCGGCAGCGCTGTGCCCTGGCCCGGCCGGCTCCGGCCAGCAGCACGCAAAGGTCTGCGGCAGCGCTGGGAGAGCAGCCCGGGACGAGCTGCGACGCTGCCGCAAGCAAGGGGCAGAGCTCGGGGTTCTTCCACCCCACAGAGAAAAAAAAAATGTTTTACTTTTATCATTTGAATCGGTGTTTGTTGGGAAAAAATTCTATTTTTTTTCAGTGAAGATATTCTTAATAAACACTTTTTTTCTAACCAAGTTTTTTTAAATGCCAGACTTTTTCTGAAAGATGTCTTTTGCAAGCACTTCCTTTCATTTACCAAAAAACACACGGAAATTTTTGGCAATAAAAAAAAGAAAAAATTTTAAGCACAACACTTTTTGAATACAGAAACGCCGGGCCCCGAGCCCATCTACTTCCGACCTGCTTTACCTACTGGCTGCTCAGCGCTTCTCCTGCAACACCACCCAGCTCTCCGAGCCTGTGACGGGATCACGGGAGGAACGCCAGGAACCTGCCGGGCGTCCCCGCGCTGCTGGGAACACCTCGCCGCGGCTCTCCCTCGCCGCGGGGCTGCCGGAGCCAGCGCCCGGCATGCGGCGAGCGCGTCCGTGGCTCCGCGGTGGGTGGGTGGGAGCAGGGCAGCTCTGCCCGCAGCAGCGGGCAGCGGGCAGGGACGGCGTACGGGCCCCACGCAGCCCGTCCCGGTGGGCTGCTGTCGCCGTTGGCCGCCCCGCGCTGCCCCGGCCGTGCTGTGGGCTGGGGCCGGGGGTCCGCGGCGGCGGGGGCCCTTCGCAATCGAAAGCTTCCTGCTGGGGACCCTTCAAGGGCAGCCCTCGTAGCAGATCTAATTATACAAACAATTTTGTTCTGCTTCTCCAAATAAACACAGTGAGGTCTGCGGGACGCGGGCACGATGGGAAATTAGAAACGAGAAGGCTTGCTAATGGGCTCCTTAGCTGCAGGGGTAAACAGATGATTTGAAAAGGTCCCGGCCGCCCCTCCGACAGATCCACTGCTCCTCTCCCCTCTTTCCTTCCCACCTCCTCTCCCCCCCATCGCACCCAATATTAACAAAGCTTGCAATTTAATCAAATCTCTGAACTGTGAAAGGAGACTTCTGTAGATTCGATTTCAAGGTTTTTCCCTGTCAAGATTTGCACTGAGAAAATTAGATTAAAATCCTGCATGTGAAGGGAAAGGGTCGGGGGGGATGACTGGCGTGGAGAGGAACCGGGGGAGAAGGAAGGAGGCAAAGAGGGGCCCCAAAGTCTGGCTGTCAGCGGGCAGTTGAGAGGCTATGGAGTGAGATGGGCGACCCCCTTCCCTTCCCACTCCCCAAAGACCAGGGTAGGGCTGGGACCCCCTGCTACACGCCCCCCCCATCCCCCCATCTGAGATCTGCTGCGGATCAGGACCCGGAGTCCGAGAAGGAGCCCGCTTCATCCATGTCCCCATGTCTCCCACAGACAACTGCCTTATTCCAGGCTGGGGATGGGTGGCACCGGGATGTCTCTGCTGGCCTCAGACTGGTGCTTCTGGTGTGGGGAAACACGTGTAGAGTCAGCCAGCGAGCCCTGGGGACAGCCATCGATGGGAGGTGCCACCACCCCGCCCCACCGCAGTGCCCCAGAGGTCTGCAGGACATGGGTGCCCTGCCCCAGGCTCTGCCCAGCTTCCCCACCAGGACCTCCTGCATCGGTCGCAGTCAGGGATGCGCGCTGGAAAGGGGAAACTCGGAGGATGAGGAGGGTGTGGGAGCTGGAGCGGGGCCCATCAGCTGGTGAAACGGGAGAACCCCGTCCCCGTGCAGCACGATGCCCTCCCCCAGCAGCAGCCGCCGCCGGGGTTTGGGTCTCGCTCTCCAGCACCGGCGTCCGTCTTGGGACGCGCCAGCGCTACTGGATCCGCGTGCCCGGGATGCTGCGGCTGAGCCGGGGAGACCTCGGCACAGTCCCGCAGCGATCCCGGCTCGCGCAGGTTGGCCGCAGCCCTCCCGTCGTGTACACACACAAATGGGCTCTATCAACACCCCGTCACCAGAGGAAATCTAATTCAAGCCAGAGTCCCTCGATGGCGGCTTGGCAGGAACATGCTGTTGGCCGGGACTTTGTTTTCATTACTACTCCATGTAATTTATAATTGTATCAAAACTGAAGACCTAATTGCAGTTGCCGTCGCCCTCTGTGCCTGCCCGCCGCGCGTAGCGGTCCCCGTAGCGGCGGGATGCAGGAGGGCTCATCCCGTGCCAGGGTGTGGGATGGAGCATGGCAGCCGGGGCAGGGCTGGGGGGCTCTGGGCTCCCCTGCCCACGGGGGTCGGACGCACGCCGGGATCGGGGGGTCACACAGTACCAAGCTGCTGCTGAAGCCTCTGAGATGGGAAATGATGCTGTTTGAGCAAAGGTTTTTCTCAGCCAGCTACACCAGTTCTGCACTTTCGTTTTGGTCACACTCTGATCTTTAAATCAGATTTTCTTTTTTCCAGGTTAAGAACCTCCCTTTGACATTTCAACAATGAAACATGTCGATTTTTCTCTCCAAAATCCTTCCCTTTTAAAGCGCCCTTCAATCCTACTTTTTAAAAACTAATGCTCCAGAACAGAACAAATATTTCCCCGCAACTGAAATGTAACATTTCATTAAACCTGGATCCATTCCTTCTTCACTTTCTGATTCCCTAAGACTGAGTCGTTTCCAGCAGCAGCTCTCGCTGAGGTCCCTCCGCCCTGCCGGGAACATCCCAGCGCCGGGATGCAGGCCCGGGTTTGGGAGGGGCTGGGACCCGCTGTCCTGCCTCCCGCTCACCGCACAGGCGGCCTGAGTTGGGTTTTACTTCTCCTGTCGCATTAATTCATTTTTTTGCCTTGCTTCTTGGCCTTTCTTGCAGCTATCACATCTTCTCCCACCGGTTTTGCAGAGCCTGGGATTACATCGGACACACCGACGCCACGTCCGAGCTGTTCAGCAGCAACCCTCACTGACGGCGGCACCTTCCGACCCATGGCTTCCCCCCTACAGGAACTGTTCCTCGGGGAAAGAGGGGCCGAGGGAACAGTGCCCAAAAGACCTGCAGAGCACCATCTCTGATGAGGGGACTGGCCTTTCTCCCCCACCACCCAAGCCGCTCAATCCGCCGTCCCCAGCTTGCAGACCCCTCCGTCCTGTTCCTGCCTGCAGGCACCCTCCAGGTCTGTCCCATCACCTCTCCGTGTGAGAGATCCCGCCGCTCCGGGGCTGTTACACCGCTCGGCTGGAGGCGTGGGTCCCTCTGCGACAGCCACCCGAGGGGAAGCTGCCCGTCCCCTGCGCATTGCTCTCCCCTCACGCCCTGGCAGGGCAGGGGACAGCCCCACAGTGCCAGGTACCCCCGGTCAGTGCCAGGGTCCCTATTCCCATCTCCCATGTCCCGGCGTCCGCTGGAGGGACATGGAGGTTGGGTACCACCACTGTGGTATCATCTCTCCTCCTCCCATCGCTCCGGCATCGGCTGGAGGGAAGCAGAGGTTGGGTACCACCACCCCAGCACCATCCCTCCTCCCCGCATTGCTCCAGGGTCGGCTGGAGGGACGCGGAGGTTGGGTACCACCACCCCGGCACCGTCCCTCCTCCCCGCATCGCTCCAGGGTCGGCTGGAGGGACACAGAGGTTGGGTACCACCACCCCGGCACTGTCCCTCCTCCCCGCATCGCTCCAGGGTCGGCTGGAGGGACGCGGAGGTTGGGTACCACCACCCCGGCACCGTCCCTCCTCCCTGCATCACCCCAGGGTCGGCATTGAGAAGCACCCAGAAGGATGGTTTCTGGTCCCATCTGCTGTCCCACAGCAAACCACCCCCTGAAAGCAGCTGGGGAGGCGCAGGGCTTTCCGGACACACGTGTGGCAAAATTCATTGGGGAAAAAAAACCAAGGGCTGAGAGAGGGAAAGAGGAGCTGTTAAAGGAAACCCAATCTGCGGAGCACGCTGGGGCGGGCGGACAGACCCGCCTATGTCTGGGGCTATTGAATCACGGAGTTAAGTGGTTTCCTCTCCACCTCACCGGGGAGCGGCTTTTATGTTCCAGTGAAAAGGTATCCTGCTCAAACAAGCGGAGACATAATGGGGAGAGCATCCATTAAACAGAAGGAAACGAGGGCATGTTAAACATGAAATATTCATGGGGGCTCTTGCCAGCTTGTTAATGCATTTGTGTTTGCAAAATACCTCTGGGTGGGGAGCAGGGGAGGGAGGGAAGCGCAGCAGGTCCGGGTTGGAGGGACCCTGGGTGCGTGTGGGCAGGAGGAAGCTCCGGAGAGGGAGGCTGGAGAGAGGACAGAGCCTGCCACCAAGGCTCCCAGCATTTCTCCAGCTTCAGGTCACGGAGACCTCATTGCTGCAACAGAACCCCCTTCCATATATTTACTGGGACATTATAAGATACCATCAATAATTAAAAATAAAATGCAGTTGTCAAAATGGGCAAACAAAGTGCATCTGGTGATGAATTACCCTGGCTATGCAAAGCGGTGTTTGCTGCCTCGGTTGCTAAGCCATGGATCTCATTAACTTACGACACGTCTCCCAGTCATTTCGTGTAAATTAGGGAAGCTCTACTGTGTTATTCCTATTATTATTATTATTATTACTATTACTATTACTATTATTATTACTACCATTATTATTTGGTAACACAGTCTCAGGGGGAGTGTCGCTAGCAGAGCTGCATCCATCCATCTGGAGCGGAGAGCGGGCTGGCGGCGGCTCGGTGCCGTCGGGAGCTGCGCAGGGTCCCGGCAGTGCCAGCTCCGGGGAGTCTCGGCACTGAGGGAGACCCCGCGTTGTGAAGCTGCCTCTTCCCAGCCTGGGCAGAGTTGCCAGGCCAGAGACGACAGCCGTATGTCCCTTCCGTGTCCCTCCTGTTGCCGTGCCTCCACCTCCTTGTTCTGGGAAGGGTCTGACTCTCTAGCCAAGAACACGTCGATCGTGCTGCGGTGCCAAGAGCGGGCGTTTTTGGTATTAAACCAGGACCAGAACGACCGCCGGTGTCAGCACTCGGCAAAGCCGCTCTCGGCTCCCCCGGAGGGCTCTGTCTGCTGGGCACGTCCCCGTCGTGCCAGGCTGCCCACCCCCCCTTTCACCCCGTTTTGGTGAGGGTGCCTGGAACCTGGCAAGTCCCCGGTGCCCTTTGCTGCTCTGCTGCGGGGAGAGGACCCGGTCGGGGGGTCACGGGTGGGGGGATCTCAAGGGGGTCTTCACGCAGAACAGAGTAATTGGGTGGAGTGCCAACAGGCGAGAAGGGAAAGAAAGCACTTTCTAGTGAAGAGCAGTTTTTAACAACTGCGATTATTCACTCCTAATTAATGAAAGCAGGCTGGGGACAGACGAGCAGGAGCAAGGCAGAAAGCGGGATTACAGCAGCTTTGTCGTGGGCGTTACTGGAACTGGCGGGTGCCTCGCAGCCCAGCGGTGAAGGCAGAAGCGATATCCCATGGACCTGGGCCTCGAGGAGAGTTTTGCAATGGAAAAAAATCAGCATATAATAGAGCTGTAAAAGTGTTGCTCATGCCTTTGTGAAAGTCTCTCGCTCAGAGGAAGAGGCTGGGGAGGGAGAGGGGCTCTCTGAGGAGCCGGAGGCTGGAGGCTCCCTCTGCTAAAGGCGAGGACCGGCAGGCAAAGGGAGGGAGACTTTGCCCAGCGTGGCCACTAATCCTTCACAAGTGTGAACTTTTCAGACCTCGAGTCCTGGGGAAATGGGAACAAAGTGCAAAGGGGAAAATGTTGATACAGATCAGGTTTATGCTGTGCAAATACATTCTTACACTGCTATTTGGGAAATGCAATCACAGACTTGGCCAAGGAGGAATTAACAGCCGGTTCAAAGGCAGCTTGGGCTGAATATTTCATCAGAAATTGCCTATTTCTGTAACACTTGTCTGACTTATCCTGCAGCATTTGCCTGCTAGCCCTCTGCTGATGTCCAGTCCATCGGAGCCCAATGCCATGCACCAGAAGCATGTCCCAGGCTCATACCCATGTTTATTCTGCCAAAACCCCACTGGAAGAACCCCCAGTGATGGAAGTGGCCTTTGGGGTGGCAAGGGTCCGAGGGCATTCCCTGTCCCAGCGAGGGATGCCGGGCAGTCCAGCCGTGCTGCAGCCCCAGCTGAAATCCACCCCTGAGTGTCTCCAGCAGAGGTGGGGGCTCTTGGGGAAACCCAGCCTCAGTCGCTGCTTGTGAGCTTGGCCTTCTCCTCAGACACGGCCGCATGCTTGGCCCAGCACATAGTTCTGGGCTATTAATCCGTTTCCCCCTTGCAAACCTCCCAGGGTTTTGTTTTCTGAAGGGAAAGTGAGTTGATTATTTCAAATTGATGTTCAGGGTCATCAGCCGAGCTCCTTCCCACAGACAGTAACTCCAGCCAGCTCCCTGCTCGCTCCGTGATCTCAAACCCCATCAGCGGGATGGGCTCGTCTTTAGAGCCCTGACATCACCAGGATGGTTTATCCGGACCCTCCACGGTCTTGTGAAGCTCCTCACGGTACAAATGAAGCTTGCTGGAACATTTATTTAGAATTTCTCTTCCTTTTTGATTCCTAATTTCAGGTCAATGAACTCTGTGTAAATCGGCCGCGGGCGCCCGGCAGCCCCCGACCTGCGGCATGGGCGAGCGCAGCCCCTGCGCCCCGCTCTGCTCTGCTGCAGCTCACCTCCTCTTCCAACACCAGACTATCCCAAGGAGAAAGGAAGTTCAGCAGCCTCGACACGTCTGTGCGGTTTGCCTCGGCTTTCCCTTGTTCTTCATGGGAGAGAAAGGGAGATGAAACACTCTTTCCTTGTGTTTTTAAGAGAATCAATTCATTTTTTTTCACTTGAAATGGTCATGTGTTTCGCTCTCCACTCTATGTTATCCTTCAAATTATAACAATAATAATAAAATTCAGGCCAATTTCTTGCCTGCTGCGGGAACAATGTGCCAGTTGTCCCCAAAAAACACAGGACACAAACCAGGACGTACAGACGTCCTTAGCCGCTGCCCCCTCGTTGGCTGCGGGAGCTGGGCTGCAAGGCGGGCATTGCAGCGGGGCAGATGGGCAGCCGAGCTGCAGCCGCAGCCACAGCCGCAGCCG
>Ga0065711_1048761_pt1 | contig 11644 bp, 4 predicted proteins | sample Hoacrofraction12_FD_59098 | JGI IMG/M metagenome (GOLD analysis project Ga0065711, IMG submission 59098) | Hoatzin crop microbial communities from Cojedes, Venezuela - Epithelial fraction 12 v2 (version 2) | ecosystem: Host-associated > Birds > Digestive system > Esophagus > Crop | place... | reverse complement strand
TTTTTTTTTTTTTTTTTTTTTTGATCCCAGTACAGGGGTTTCCACCATTCTTGTGGAATACTACTGATTTCTTGTCATAATCCCAATGCTCAAGTGTTTTGGGCTACATCCTGCAATTCTGTGTGGAAGGAAATAATGTGGCACTAGGACAGTGAGAAGTTGCCTAGTCTCATCTGAGAGGATGTTTGAAAACTGTTAGCAAGACAATCTATGTGGCTGGAGAGTAGGCTGCAGGCACTATGTAGTATTAGGCAGTTTACATTCTTTCTCTTTTCTTTCTCTACACCATTTCAGGAAAGCTTCCCATAATAATGTCTAGTTCACTGGACATCCAAGAATAGGTCTGAGCAAATGCCTCTCTATAACCTCTGAGCTTTTCAGAGCAAAGCATATGTATAAGGGAGGTAAAGAGAGGAACTCAGAAGGAATAATGACAATGAGATAGAAGTAGTGGAGAGAGAAAGAAGAAACTAGCTAGACTGCAGTGAATATGGAGATGCCTCGTGCCGTCTCTATGTAATGTCCATCCTGAGAATTTCTCCTCTAGCACACAAGTAAAACATTGCTCGACAACACATTTATGTTTCCAAGACTTCCTCCTTTTTTCATTTTGATGTAAAAATTGAGATATGCCAAGCATTCTAAGTACCTCCAGATTCAAAGAATCAGGAGACAAAAGTTTTCTCTTTCTCTGTAAATCTTCCTTCTGCAACACCATTAATTTTATGCAGCAGAAGGATGTGTGTAGGAATGTAAAATCTCTCTGGAAACTCAGAAATATGAAAATAAAACTGAAAATGGTGAGGTGAGGCACCATTAGTGAAGGCTGAGTTAAGACCACATGAGATGTTTGCCCTTTTTTCTATCTGATAGGTGCTTATCTTTTAAAAGAAAATATGGAAGGTGGGTGTAGTCTGATATAACACAGCTTTTAATCTAACAGTGAATGAATTATGGTCCATGAACTTCAGTATGTGTATTTTCAGATGATGAAAAGGATTTTGAGATGTGTATTAAATGTATCTCACAATGAAAAATAATATCTAGTAGCCCTACTTAGTTAACTTTCTCCAACCATAAAGAAAAGTGTGTAAAAGTAACTAAGCTAGGAGGACAAATCTGGTATAAACCTGAAAAGCTGAACTGTAAAACAATTTGAAAAATTTAAAGATGAAGATCCAGGGGAAATGTGGAGTTTGTCCAAAGCACCTGAAGTTAAGGAAAGTTTATAACTGGTGAAATCCCCTCTGTATTTTGTGCAGGAGATATCAAGTAACGAGATCCAATCTGACAGGAGGTGAATGATACAGTGCATTTCCTAGGGACTCAAAAGAAGGTTCATTTATAATGTTTGGACAGAAGGCAGCTCCCACTGAAGGAAAATGGTCCTGAAATTTAAACTTTTCTAGTGAAATGTTCTGTCAGATAGACTGGGATTAGGATTGGACTATGGCAAGGACATATTCCAGTTTGGATAATCACAGATATTTTCTTCAAATCGGAGTGGGAAAAGAGACTTTCCAGAGGAGGAGACACACACACACAGACACACGCTCTCAGAAAATATCTGAGGATTCCAAGAAGCAGATTTCCCCTTTCATACGTCATTTTCTATCAATTTATCTGGCTGCCCAATAGCAGAAAGGGAAAAGGGGAATTGTGTGCTTAGGCATTGGCACCCATTTGTTTGGAGATCTGTCTGATCCATTTCTATGCTAAACTTTTATAGACATCTTTTCCCAGTGTTTCTGGGAAACATTAGCAGCATTTTGCCCCTTCTCTTGTAAAGTTTTTGAAGCACTGAACGTAAGAATTTTCCTCATAGCAGGTTCAGTTCTGTGCAAAGATTTGCTTTCATCAAAACCATTTAATTTTACTGTGTCCATACTCTTTTAGGCTGGCTGACCAGACTGTTCTGGTATTTATATTTAACAAAACAGATAACTGCAAAACCAGAACATTTTAACTGAATGGAAAAAGAGATTCACTGAGTGAATTTTGCTCCTATGGGAGCAACTAGTACAATGGAACTGGATTCAACTTGCAGCCAAACAGCAAAAAGAAGTAGAAACAAAGAACAATAGAAAGGAAGCGAATATATATCCACATATGTAATACCACATATCATGACTTGAAAAACTCCCACTATGGTGTCTCATTAAATATTTAATAAACTACAAGAGAGCTAGAATCCCTCTAATACTTCTGGCTGGATGAAAAAGAAGTAATTTCTCAAAGCTATGTGATCTTTTTCTAAGGAATCTTAAGCAATAAAACCTTTAAGAAAGAGGAAGAAAGAGAAGAGCAAGGAGAAAAGAAGGGGGCTGAGACCCAAAAAGTATGAACAGAAAGGAGCAAGTGCTGAAATTGATGAGAAACTTCAGGATGCAAATGAAATCCAGTAGAATCTCAAAGTAAATGAATGAATTTCAACATCCCTATTGCACCACTCTGTACATGAAGGATAAACCTGAGGATGCTGAGATTTGCTGAAGGGACAGAAACAACCTGACTCCACAGAGAAATCCATTACAGTAGTGACCTCCAACTTCAGATGGGTTTTGTAACACACTTTCTTTTCATGAATCTTGAAAATCCCAGGATAATAAAATGTTATTTCTGGTTTTGGAAAGGCTTGTTTCAGGAATCTTATTTACAGTTTTTTCCCCTCACTTATTTCTGCTGAGAAACACTGTATGGATGGGAAGATAATTAGAAACACAAGGAGATAAAGCTAGAAACAAAAATAAAATGTGAGGTGGTATTTTATTTCAATCCTAGGTCGAGAACTTGTTCTTTCTTGGAGCTCATATTTTAAGACAGTAGAAAAAGTAATTCATGACAACTTACAAGGATTTTTTTTTTCCATATAAAGAATAATCTATATGTAGAAATCTTTCTGGAGAATATAGGAAGCAACAAGTAATACAGGAACAGCACATATGTTAATCAACAATCATATCTGACTGAAAATGCCTCTCTTTATCCACAAAAGGAGAGGGGGAAAAAAGCTTTCTAAATGAAATGGCTTAAATACATAGAGGAACTGTGCTTATGGTACAGTGATTATTATTTTTTTGTTTGACAAACACAGATGTGTTGAATGGAAGTTACATCCAGCATGTTTAATTGAAATACCTGCATACATGTGCATGTACACATTTACACGTGTGCACACACAAACACATACACAGAGGAAAAACAAGCAAGGAAATTCCTTTCGATAGGCAGTTTCAAGAATACAACTGTTCTCCTGTGCTAGAAGTTGTTGCCAGCCAAATAAAATATCAGAGTTCCATTAGGAAATGGTTAGTCAAACAGAAAGTGCAATGAATCTGCAGCTGATGAATATAAGGATTTCTCCATGAAATCCCCTGTGTCAGAAATTATTATAGAGGCTTTCTGTAGTTTAGGACATTCCCAAGAACGGTTACTCAGTGTTATGTAAATGACAAATGGCTAGAAAAAAATAACTTGGAGAAGATGAATAAGGCATTTGGTTCGTAGGAAAAGGGATCAATATAGTTTTGACTAGAGGCTTGAAGTAGCTTCTTGTGTTAAAAATAACAACACTGCAGTAACCTTCCTATGACTAGCTTTACATCAATTTACAGATGTTAAAATATGTTTTAGCAAATATAAGGAGTTAAAAGGTGATTTATCACAAAATAAAGGGACTAAGTTTCACTTCATTTTAGAAAGCATTAGTTGGTAAATTGATAGCAGAATGATTACCTTGCATTACCATCATTTTCATTCTTCTAGCATAAATGATTGGTAAAACTAGAATGATGCACATTAATACTGACTCAGTAACTTGACAGTCCTTAGTGGGAGATATCTTTTCGGGTTTTTGTGTTACACTTTAAAGAGGCTACAAACGACTGAATTTACAGGCCCTACATAGATGTGTGCAGGGAAGATTGAAAGAAGGTTTTTCTGTTCACCAACCACACTCCACACAAGAACCAAGTGCAAAAAGATCCCAAAGAGCTGATGAGAAACAAAAGGAGCACAGATCACCAGGGAGGGGTGTGCAAAATGCAGTCCCATTGGCGTGTGGAGAATTTAAGAGAAGGAGTGATATTTTCACAGAAATCAGTCAACTGCGGTGCCTCACAACTGGGGAGAAATGGAGTGGTGAATGTAGCTAAATCCTCGTAGGGGAAGGGGAAAGCTCTGTGCACAGTGACTCTTGTCTGGGCATACAGATCTCAAACGCCTGATCTGACCTGTGGTTCTCAGTTCGTATTCAAATGAATACGGCTGAAATTACTGGGAACCCAAATAAACAAGAATAAAAAAATAGTAAAAATTTAAAAATTTGAGCCTAGAATAGGCAATTCTCTGAAGTTCCTTCTCATTTCTCTAAGCTTTATTTTCTGTTTGTGCATATATGAATAGCCCACTCAGCACTGGAACATCCACATTTTTGTTTCAGTTGTTTTGCATGTTTTTGAGCAGGCTCTTTTCTTGATAACTTGTATGCTACTTTTAACCCCTCAGTGACATCTGTGTCTCTAGCGTCTTTATAGCCGCTTTACTAGCCTTCAATGCCATTAATTCATTTGTATAATACTCCTTTAATACAAGAGGACCAGGGTAGCACATGGCATTCCAAATGCAGTCTCACTAGCTTCCTACATAGTGCTAGGATATTTTCTTCGACTTAGGTTCAATACCTCCATTTATACATACCTCAGTTCTGTTTGCTTTTCCTTCCCCCTCCCTCCTGTTTTTTTTTAACTGCCAACTACTTTTGAATCTTATTCACCACCCCACCCCTCCCTCTCACTTCCTCCGCTCCCATCCTGCACTACTGCGTGTATGGTCATGGACAGAGTGTGTTCTTGGTTCAGTATAATTCAAACATTATTTTGTTCTTCTGACTGCAAGCTTGCTGTGGTATGGATCAGATTATCACCAGAGCTGAGTGAACCAATTTGGATTAAATTAAAAGAACCATTCCTTGTCTCACACAGATCTTTGTTTGAAGTTTGGAAATGTCAGCTTAATTTTTATTCACCTGCTGCTCACTTCCTGGTTTTGGTCAGGACTGGAATGCTACAATATTAGGAGAAATTATGCTCCTTTGATATTTTCAGATGAAATGGAAAGAGGAAATTGGAGATGAAGGATAGTCTTGTGGTTAAAGGAACAGAACAAGGACTCCTGAGATAAAAGTTTAATACCATGTTGTGCCACAGGCTACCTTATGATTCCAGTCAACTGACAGGAACAGAGAAATTGCCCAACTAGATCAGATCAGTGGTCCATCTAATCATTTATCACCCCTCTGTATCTCCTTCTGTCAGCTTCCTAGAAGGATGCAGAAGACTCTGAAAAATGCAGGTATAACATGCCTACAAGGGAAGTTCCTCGCAGCACCTCGTGCTCTGCAGTATTCTATTCCCTTCCACAGCTCTTAGCTGTTTCTAAATCCCAACATTTTGATTATTTTCTCGACTGCTACTGAGCACTGTGCAGAGGTCTTCATTGAGCTGTCAAGTCTTTTTTCTGAGTTGTTACAGCTGTTTTCTCTTGTTCTGCCCCTGTGATCAATGGGGGCTTTCTTGACACTGTCATCTTGTCTGGTCAATGCCCAGAACTGGATGCCTTATAATTTCCCAGAACTCGGCAACTGCATGACTCAGAGCATGTGGTTATAATTGTGGTACAGTCCTTTTTCTTTCTACGCTAGTTACAGTGCTTGAGCACGAACGATGTGTTCAAATGCAGCCTGGGATTTGAAAGGAACACTCCAACACCATTCTTTTCTTCAAACAATAGGTACTTCTGTGATCGAGGTATTGTTCCCTGGCCTTTTAGACCACGGCCGCTATTATCCAGCTTGTTATAAATGAAAGATTATTATAGCTCTCTAACAAGTCTTGTAAAAGTGCCTGGCTGCTACAAAACGTAGCTGTTAGAGTTCTCATACTCACACGGGCAGTTTTCTCCTTGATGTTGTTCCCAAAACCTCTGTTGATAAACAAAAGAAGACCCCGCATGGGGAACAAGGAGCCCATGCCTCATTGCTTCCAGGTAAAATATCACACAACATAACGTGAAACCTCTGCTCATTCTGCAATGATCTGAAGAGTTCTGTTCCGCATCACCTAAGCTTTGCTGCCCTATGACGAACTGATCTGTGTTGGAAGACCACTGACGTAAATATAACTAAAAAGATACAACGCAGTGGTCACTCTCACTACTTTCTATGTGGACCACACTTGCTCTGACTGCTTGGACCACATTTTGATGTTGTTGCACTTGCTGAATAGTTTCCTGTGCAAACATTATCAGTGAACTAAAGAATAACATGTTTTTAATTGTTTCTAAAAATATCAGATATTATACTTTAGTTTCTGTGTCAGGTCCTCTTCCATCACTTTTAACCTATCTTTATAGTGGGAATTATGGCTTGGGACCTTTGTTATGGTCTGTCATTGGAGAATTCCCTTGATTCATAAAGGGTATAGGGAGGGAAGAAACAACGCTAGGAACAGCTATACTCTTGTTGTCATGTAACGGGTAGGGAGAAAACAAGTTGGATGCTATGAAGAGATGAGACAGAGCCACATCGAGTATATGGACCATTACTGATGCATATCTGTTCTCTTAGGCTGCATTTAAACCGATTTAAACTGCTCAAAGCATGCCTGCATCTAGTTTGCGTGACCAGACCCCCTTTCCACGTAGTGTATGGAGGGAGACTGGGCTTAAAATCAATAGCAAGATGGAATTTGGTTGTGAAGTGCCAACAGATCTAGAAATTCAGGACCGGTTTCAATCCAGTAACAGAGATGTGTCCAAAGATATCTTACACCAAGATGAAGAAGGCAAAGTGTTACTTTGCCCGCTCTGGGTGCCAGTGGCACAGTATTAGGGAGTCACAACTAGCCTCATCCTGGCCATACATGGCTTGAAGGGAAGAACTGAAATGCTGTGTTATGTTCTTCTCTGGGCAGTACCCACAAGTAGATACTTTCCAGTTTCCCAGAACTCAGCAATTCTATGACTCACAGCATACCGTTGTAATTGTGGCTGTCAAGCCTCTCGTGTTTTTTTCTTTCTACACAGGCCTGGAGGACAGCTGATCTGCCTAAATAGCATATGAAATCTGAAAGAAACATTGCAATAGGATGTTTAAAAGCAGAGACACTCTTTTTGTCTTAGAAAAGCACATTGGGCACAGATATAATCTAAGCAGAAATTGTTGCTATTTGTAATATTTTGATACTGCAGCTATGTAGTGATTGTAAGGGTGCATGAAAGCTAACATTGCTGTAGTTGTATTAGTAAAGGTAACCAGTCAGGTGCCGTTTGGGGTCCATGCAAAAGCTCCAGCTACCGCATAACATGTATCCATCACACACTGAGTGACAGAGAAGCCACAGGAAGACTTGAAGTGCTGTCAAGGGTTTCTATCAAGACTTCCAGGAAACACTAAAGCTTCAAGGGTCACGAGATCCAAATCCACTTTCTTCATTGCATATGAAAATTAGTTTTGTCACATATTCCACAATTAAGCAACATGATATTTAACTCATTTTGTACTTTATCTCTGTCTTTCTTACCTAGCAGATTTCCTACTTGGTAATTATTTGGGCCATTAAACATTTTCCTCTGTTCTTTTTCAGGTCCCTAAGGATTTTTTTTCCCCATCCACATCTCTAGAGATAGTGAGGCATAAACTGCTCCAGGGACTCATTGTCTCTTTCCAGACACCATTCACGCATCTCACCTTTCAGGAGCGAGGGAAGATGATCACAAGAGCTCTCCTTTCTTGCTCACAGAAGGGAAGAGAGAAATGTATCCTGAGATGCCACATTAATTTCATTCTCTTCTTGGCCTTCCTTGTTCTTTCCTTCTTTTGAGAATAATATCAATCCCCTTAAGGCAAGAGGGACGGGAGGAACCTTTCCAGATTCTTTGAATAGCACCACTTTGATTTCTTTGCTGTTGGAGCAGAGGGAAGTGCATGAGGCAAGGGCAGAATTTGTGAGGATGTAAGGGCTTTTCGAATCACCACCAGATCAGCTCTCACCTAGGAAAAAGCAGGTCATTCACAGAAGCATGGCAGGGAGATGGATAGCTGGGGAACTTTGGGCAGTTTTTGAGCACGAAGAACCTATAATCTGAGAGCAAACAAAGTCCCATGCACATTCTGTCTATTCCTTTTAAAACTCAAAAATAATCCAGTGTGAAGACAGCTAACTAATCAGTACCACTGCCCATCAAATATCTCCAAAAACAGTAAACACCAGCTGTAGCTCAGTTAAAATCAGCAGCTCACAAAGGAGAAACTTTAACTCAGAGCTGTATTTCTAGTCAGGGCCCTTTAAATTTTTTTAAAGTCCTCTTTTTTTTTTATTTTCTAAATCAAAATGATAACTAACACATAGAATAGTGGGAAACAAATGAATATGATACAAGGAATAATCCAGTATTCTTTAATATTGCACTCCATAGTTCAAAGATTGGTAATGCTTTCACAGCTCCAAAATCACTCTGTATGCATAAAAGACCTTTAAAAAAGGGTGCAAAGGAACAATTTGGATGCAGTTTAGTTTTCAAAGAAAGAACCCCTGAGATTTGGGAAACCCCCAGGAACCACAAAGACTTTTCTTTTTCTTGTACTGTCATCTTCTCCTATGAATGAATGAAAGAATGAAAGAATGAACCTTTCTTTTCATTCTTTTTTCTGTCACAGAAGCTTACGTCTTATACCCTAACCTTTCCAACTGCCACCTTGTATACCCTACAACTGCTGTCTTCTTTTCTTTTTCCTCTGGCTGCCTGTCTGAAACCATAAAGGGTGATGTTGTTTTCCTTGTGTCTAGGAGTATGACTTATGGTCCCGTTGTGCTCTACCTACTCCTCTCCTTTTTCTCATATGGCTTTTCTGACACTAGAAAACCCTTCCTTCAAAAAGTCAACCAGATGGGTAGCTAACTATATGCTGGAGGAGAATGTGAAGGTTCTGAAATTTCACATGTCTGAATGAGTTAAAAGAACTATCAGATCCTTCTGCCTTGCATCCGAATAGAGAAGCAGATGCTGAAATGTTAGTAATTGAACAGCTTTTTAAAGACAGGGAAAAAAAAATCAGCGGAATGACTTAATTAGATAATGAAGGGGATAGATTTAGTAATTAATTCAGGTTACGTAAAGCTTTTGAGAATACTGTGAAGAAAACTCATTGAGAAAGGTCCATCAGGGGCTTGAATGTTCTCCCTCTCCTTCTCCTGACATTTCTGCCTCCTTAATGTGAAAACATTTCTGAAAAATGCTCCCAAAATTTTTGATAGAACTCAATATGTAGTCATCAGTGAGTGCAGAGAATTTTTCCTGTTTCTGAACAAATGTTTAAGCCATTTGCTTTGGCAAGAAGGGTGAAAGATCTTGTGTTAGATGTGTGCTGAATAAACTTCTTGATAAGAATTCTGCTATGGGAATACACCTGGGGGTCAGTGACAGAAAAGAGCACATACCTGTGTTGCAGATGAAAGGGGTGCAGAAACACTGCATGTACACATGCTAAGGAAGATGGGGTAGTATTTAATCTCGCATAACACAGTATCCATTTTAACTTCCACAGGATGGTCTGGATTGCTTATATTCAGGAGTCATAACTTGCACTGATTAGACCTGGATCTGCAACAAGATAGTAAAGTCTGAATATATGTCAACTGCCATCAACATGCAAGCAAACTTCCCAGGATGTGATGTCACGTGGTCTCTGGAGATACAGGTCATCTTAGCAGGTTCACGACCACATACGACAGCTATTATTGCATAAGAAGGGCAGGTCTGAATAGGCTGGAAGTTCACCCATCCAGAGGTTGAAAGGAATCATGAAGAAACTCTGTGGGGCAATCCTACGATATCAACCCTAAACACTAGAGGTTAAATCCACAAAGGGTTTTAGACAGGACTTAGATGATTTAGGATATTCTTAGGCATCCATATAGGTATAGTTTCCTGGCTTTATAGGTTCTTGAAATCTCCAGGTGTCCTTGCTTTCACTGGGTCAATTCTGAAGCATGTTAAAGACTGAATTGCTTCTGTCTTAATAGCACCGGAGATCCAGGCAGGTACCTCATTCTAGGCTTTGATTAGGCTTGAGGTGTTCACGTCTACCTCAAATGTGATGCTTAGTCTTGTTAAAACAGGCACATTGGAATAGTGCCTACACAGAAGCAGCTACAGAAATCAGAAGAGCTACCTGCCTCTGCAAATAAGGGGCAAGGACACTCAGTCAGAGCACTTGATGCTCATTCAGTTCTTCCCCATGAATTCAGTTCTTCTGACCTTGTGCCTCTCAACGGTGTCCATTCATTAGGAACTAATGAAACGATCTGAAATAGTTCATATCGTCTCAGTCTCTTCTCTTGCAGCTGTTTTAAGGCTATTTAAGCATTTCCTGGACCAAACAGGAAGAGAGTGATGCTATAGCACAGCAGCTGGAGCATTCATGTAGATGGGGACTGAACATGTCTCCTCCCTTCATGTGAGTGACTTAATCAGTAGCTGAGAGATTTCAAATTCTTCTTTTTCTAGAATTCAGTTATTCCATGAAAACTGGAACACCTCCAGTAGGAGGGATTGGGAGACCAAGTCCATGGACACTGACCTGACACGCTCCGACTCCTGAGCAGGATCTTAAACCACTACCCTAAGCGAAAATGAGCAAAGGCAGCACCATGATCAAATCATTTGGTGAAAAAAGCATTAGCTGCAGACAGCGTTCCAGATTATGCTACTTTACTAGCAGTGTACATTGCCCTGTAACAGAGACGTTGATCTTATGTTCCCCAAAAGAGTATAGGTGGATTTTTTAAATGCATACCTCTTCTACTGACCGGCCTAGGCAACTCCCTGATCAGCATGTTTACTTTGCTGATCCCATATGTAGACACCTACTTCCTTCTACAAAAGTTATATAGCACCTTAACGATTACTTTGGGAGAATATTTGTTTCAAGTAGAGAATATATTCCAAAAATAAGAGACAAATATTTTCAAACAGCCAATTATAAAATACATTTCATTACACATGTCCCTGTGCACTAATATGTATTAAAAAGGTGAGCACTGACTGTGGAGTCAAACGTAGAAGGACATTTGATGCATGTAGAATCATAGAATGCTTTGGATTGGAAGGGAACTTTAGAGATCATGTAGCCCAACCTCCCTGCAGTGAGCAGGGACATCATGCTCAGAGCCCCGTTCAACCTGGCCTTGAATGTTTCCAAGGATGGGGCCTCCACTACCTTTCTGGGCAACCTGTGCCAGTGTTTCACCACCCTCATAGTAATTAATTTCTTCCTTCTATCTAGTCTAACTCTACCGTCCCTTAGGTTAAAACCATTACTCCTTGTTTTATCACAACAAGCCCTGCTGAAAATATATTTCCCATCTCTCCTACAGGCTCCCTTCAGGTACTGGAAGGCTGCTATAAGGTCTCCCTGGAGCCTTCCCTTCTCCAGGCTGAACAACCCTAACTCTCTCAGCCTTTCCTCATAGGAGAGGTGTTGCAGCCCTCAGATCATCTTTGTGGCCCTCCTCTGGACCTACTCCAACACATCCATGTCTATCTTGTGCTGGGAGCTCCAGAGCTGGATGCATGACTCCAGGTG
>Ga0065711_1048760_pt1 | contig 11644 bp, 12 predicted proteins | sample Hoacrofraction12_FD_59098 | JGI IMG/M metagenome (GOLD analysis project Ga0065711, IMG submission 59098) | Hoatzin crop microbial communities from Cojedes, Venezuela - Epithelial fraction 12 v2 (version 2) | ecosystem: Host-associated > Birds > Digestive system > Esophagus > Crop | place... | reverse complement strand
GTAATACTGCTGGTAAACGGAGGTATAGGGGTGACTTCATTATGAGGGATAGGAGGAGCTTGGGGAAGCAGAACCTCAGAAGGACAGCTCATTTGTGTCCCCACTCACTAGATCTATGTTTTATATATAATATAGAATATATATATATATAAATGTAGAAATCAGATGTTTATTACATAATACAGTGGTACAACAGCACATGGTTAAAAGAGGTTTTAGTATTTCATACAGTAGTTCATGTGCATGAGAGTTCTCTCCTAACATGCAAGGAAGAGAATAGAAAAGGAGAAGTTTCTGGACAATCTCAAACAGTGATCATAGAATGTGGGACAGCACAGAAAAAAATGAGTGCTTGCAAACAAGGCTCCCTGCCAGCTTTTAGGCAATGTAGCTGTTGCACAATGAAGATTCTCTTTACTTCGTATCTTCTAATATTGTCTTCTAATATTTCAAAGAATTTTGGAGGCCAGAAAACCAAGAAAATTGGTCTCTGCCCTGGTTTCAATAAGCATTTTGCCTTTATCTGTTCTTTCTTTGTCTCTGCAGCCTCTACCTGTTATGTCAGGAAGTGATAGCTGCAGCTGGCCCTTTACATAGCAGTGCCAGTAGACTTTGCTTATGGAGGCAAAAGTGATATATTCTAGTGCATTCAGCAAAGGAGGAAAACTTTGACTGTTCTCTCTGTTACAGGGAGGGGAGAAGATGCTCCGTGAGAGGCACTACGCCCCTGAGGCCATTCAGTCCAGACTACAAGAAATGGAAGAGCTATGGGAGGAACTGCTAGCAAGTTGCCAGGATAAACGGGCCAAGCTGCAGGATGCTTACAAGGTAATACAGGGATGCCAGTGGTTGGTCTTGGTGTCATTTCCAGAGATAGCACAGCTGCCTTGCTGCGCATCTCCTCTACAAGTGTGGCACTTGGTACAATAGGAGCTGATTCCTCAAGACCATTAGAGCAAAGAAACTACTAGGTGTGGACTGATTGAATGGAGTTGGTGGGAGAACTGGAGATCCCTATGGAGGGAAAAGGGTTTGTAGGCTGTGTTCCCTTCTGCTTTCTGCTGCTGGTTTAGATCAGGATTCCAGAGTGGGATACTGAGGGAAAACATGTTCACTCATATATGTCAACTCTCTGCATCTGTCCCAATGGCATTTTTTCCTCCAACACATTGAGAAAGAAGCCCACAGCTGCTTCTCATTCTTCTAGCTCTGGGCACATGATTCCTCATGACTGTGAGTTTTGTATGGGCTGTCAGACACTCTGTGGGTATAAAATAGAGCTCTCCCTTTAAATGGCTTCCTTTTAAGGTACTATGTCCATCATTTGTATTTGTGTAACACAAGTAAGATTAGCTCTTGATGTTTTCTGCATCTGTTCTTGTGTTCGTTGTGACTGAATTCTCTTCTTCGTTTGGACCACCATCATACCTGGGAAGAGTTCACTGAGCACTGGGAAGCTTCTTCGTATTTATGTGTAATTGTTACTGGAAGTGGCCAAGATTTTTATATCATGTTGTCTGTCTTAAAGGTTTAAATGACCTTTTCTTCTTGCTTGTCCTCAGGGCCTTCATTTTCAGCGAAGTGTGGAGGATATGGAGAAATGGTTGGAAGATGTGGAAAATGAGTTGAAAGCACCATATAGTAGCAATGATCTGGTGGTTTTGAACAGTCATCTGAAGAAACAAGAGGAACTGGAGGAAGATATTGCTGGCCATAGGGACCGACTGCAAGAGCTTGTAGTCACAGCTCAGCAGTTCCAGAAGGAGAAACATTTCCTTGCTGATGAACTAGAAGAGAGAGTGGAGCAAGTGGTGCAGAGGTGTGTGAGTGCTTGGTCTGTCTCCTGCCATCTTTTTCCTATTTTTTCAGCCTTTTTCTTCCCTGCATAATTTTTTCTTTCCTTCTCTACTTTATTCTGAAAATGATGTTTTGCTTTCATTCCTTATTAATCTGCAGTTCTCATTGGGTTCCCTTTAAAACCTGCAGATACAAAAGTCTGCGTGATCCTCTGCACGACAGACGTGGGAGTCTGGAGGCAAGTAGACTTCAGTACCAGTTCTTCCGAGATGTTGATGAGGAGTTGGCCTGGGTTCATCAGAAGCTCCCCATGGCTTCCTCCAAGGATTATGGCCAATCCCTAGCAACTGTTCAGAGTCTACAAGAAAAGCACCAGGTAATGTCATGTGAGAACCATTCTCTGTCTTTAGAATCAAAGAGAGAACATGGAAGTCAGTTTGCCTCTGGCAAACTTGATCTGCTGTGCTTTGGCTAACAGGAGTCATGATGCCAGGGATTACTCTTATCTTTATCTGATAATAATGACATTTTTCGAAGGATATGTGCCTGACTAGGCAACATGTGGGATTCCATGCTGCTTATCATTGCAGTGATGTAGGTACTACACCATATGCTTTTCTGTGGACACATTGGCTCTTTCTGTGAACTGAGTTTAAAACCTGGCCTTTGCAATACAAAATAGATTTCACAAATTGTTGTGCATGCTGTCATAGCTTCTTTGGGCAACAGATGTCCTAACAAATATGCTTTGAAACTCAGTAAGTACATCCAAGCAAGCTCATTGCTCAGATGTCCCAGTATGAGCTCCCAGGAAAACATCTTTCCCCAAAACTCTTTCTACTCTGGAGGGAGGGAGGGAGGGAGTTAACAGAATATTATGATGATCCTTATCTGACCTTCATTCCGGTGGTAACTTTCAAGATAGCTGTTGAATTGTTTCACAACGTTCAGATGGGTCATCAGAGAAAGCACTGCCTGGAACACTGTAATCTCAAATACCAATAAAACAGCAACTGCCTTCCTAATAATTTTTTAATAAGGAGCACTATCTCTTTGCAAACACGAGGTGGAAGGAAAAAAAAAAATTCCAACTAAAAGTTTCCAGCAGTTATTGGTATTTAATGTTAGCAAATGACAGCCCATTTAAGTGCCAGGTCAAGTGCCTCTAGGGAAAATCTGTACAATCTGCAATAGGGCTGGGAAAAATGGAATATCTTATAAAGTGGAAGTGTGTGTGATACATGTGGATGTAGAGAGAGAGAAGACCCAAGGATCTGGTGCAATCTGCATGTCTACAAATAAAAATCTGAACTTATAAAAACTTTGAAATGTCCCCAGGGCAAAAAGTCAAGACTGCTACAGGTGACATACTAAGACAGGGATGAAGTCTCTTAAAAGGTTAGTCTATCCTAGGTGTACTTGCAATTTAATGAAGAATTGTAAAATGTTTTTAAATGCAGCTTACAGATTGTTCCCGAGTAAGACCCATGGTTATACTCTGAATAATTTGCACCTTTTTAGTATTAGGTGCAATTCTCATATTTGTAAAAATTCTGTATTTAAGCAAGATGCAGTTGGTGACTTTGAGATTAGACATTAAGAACAAAAAGCTTGTTTCATCGTGATTAAAAGTATAGATGTTGTTATGTGTGCAATTACTCCTAAAAATTATGACCTGATTGACACGATAGGGAAGTAATTAGGTTCATGCAAGAAAGGAATGTCTGAGCTGAATTAATCTGAGAAAATATTCAGGATAACTGAAGGAACAGTGGAGATACTGGCTTAGGCTGCAATTATCTTTGTGTTAATAGGCCAGGGCTCAAAATATTTCAATGATCTTTGAGAATGAGAGATATAGATGATAATAGCAGTGCATAATAAAATGCCAATTCTTCCTGCCATTTTGCTTCTTATTCTTTTGGAAGCAGGATTAAAATATAAGCTTTGAATTCTTAATCTTTTAGTAGCTAGAGTCTCTGCACCTTTTTTCCTAATGTTGGCTTATAGGCAAACAAATGTCAGAGGTAACATAACAGTTAAGACTGAATATACTAGTAGTTCTACCCTCTATTGTTTGTCTTACTGAGCAAGATTTGCAAAATTCAATCTTTGGTTTGTTACCACAAAAGAGATTGTGAATGAAATGTATCAACCTAAAAAAAATGAAAAATACTGTCTTGCAAAACTGCATTTACCCACAAATGTAATATGCATATGCACAGCTGCTTGGCTTGGAACAGAATTTCCCCTCGCTTCCCTCCTCCCCCTTTTTTTTTTTTAATTCCTGTTGTTGGAAATGAAGTGCTGTGAATACATGTTCCTAAATGTTCAACTGTATAGTTGTTCTTCATGCTTCTAGCTCATTATTACTGCACAGTACAAGATGTTTTATAGTCCTTGCCACTGGATTCCATTCTGCTGGGGTCAGATACGGTGTCATTTTCAACAGCATAGTGACTGTCTTGAAATTAATAGGGGGAAGTTAAAGGCAAGATTAGCATCAGAGCTCTTCTCCAGCCAAATCTGATACTTAACTTGAAAAAGCAGCTCCATTCCTCAGAGAGGGTGTCTCTTCTACATCAACACAGCACTGCTGTCTCCCTCTGAAACTGCCTGTTTTATAGCAATGATAATAAACAGAACAACTGTAAAATGGTGGGATGGGTTTGAGCTCAGGTGCTCAGGCATAGTTAGCCGTGGAATGCACGTTCACCCACAGACAAATTGATGGCATGGTCCTTGCCCGCCCAGGGAAATACCATATGAGGGGATATATGGAGGTATGTATATGGTTTTAAAATCTACCAGGCTTCAAAAATTAATTTCAAGTAAAGTCTTTGAGGACTGGTTCAGGTAGGTTTTTTCTCTCCTTGTCGTCTTGGCTGCCTGGTAATGTATGTGCCCACAGTGTTTCAAACGGCTGTTATGCAGAGCTGCATCTTCTACAAAGGCATTGGCAAGTGATAAATACTGTTGAGCAGGTGAATTGATTGTTCTTCCCTAGACACATTTTAATTCAAGAAACACTGTGTGATAGGGTGGAAGTGGGTATATTTCAGTGGAATCTACAGACAAGAGGTTTGTGGTTAGAACCTCTTCCCTCCACACTCTGAGGTGGATACGCACCAAGGTTCAAACTTCATGGCTGTATTTGTTTTCTATAATCACTCCTTCACCCCAAAATACTCCTCTGCTCCACTTCGAACATTCACTCAGACTTTGCACCTCTGGCCCATCTTTGTGTATAGAAAACAGATTTGTAATGGAATTAAATGAATGGAATTAAATGTAATGGAATTAAATGAATTATCTGGTATAAAAATCTCCATAGCTTTTATTTTTTGTCTGTCATTTTACTCTTCATTCTTTCCAGAATTTGGAGAATGAGATAAGCAGTCGGGATGCTTTGACCAAAGCAGTGCTCAGTACAGGACAGAAACTGGTAAGGGGAGGGCACTCAGCCTCTCACAAGATTCTGGAGCATCTGAAGGAGCTTGAGACTTCTGTAGAATCCTTGAAGGCAGAGGCTCAAGAGAGGAGACAGCGGCTCATGCAGTCATATGAGGCCCATCTGTTCCTGAATGAGGTAAAGGTGGTTCATGAGAGATTTGTTTTAGTCTTTCTTTGTTTAAAAGAACTGATACCTATATTGTTGAATGTATGCAAGGGCTGAGATAGGAGCAGAATTCATGCTGTCCTGAGTTTTCCTATCTGATAAATGTGGATGCAGTGGAGAAATAACAGTAACTGCAGTGAGGGATAAACATGTTACTATAACTACTGGGTTCTAGGTACACATTTTTTTGAAGAGTGTCTCCTAGACTGCATTACAGGAAGCCACCTAAGCTGCTCTCTGTTTTCACTGATGTGTCTGGGCACCACTGCTTTCCAGTTTTCTTTGTCTTGACCCAAATCACAGCTGTGTTCAGGCTCATCCCTGTATTTTATACAGCTGCTGGAGGTGGAGGCGTGGCTGGCAGAGAGGAGCTTTATTCTGGAGACCTCTGACTGTGGGAAGAATGAAGAATCCACACAAGCTTTGCTTCGTAAACTTGAAGCTACCAAGCTGGACATGGATGGTTTCAGGCCCCGGATCGAGAAAGTACAGGAGACAGGTGCCAGCTTAATAAACAAAGACAGCCCAGAGAGGTAGGAAAGTGAAAACAGACTTCTGCTCCAGGTCTAACAGAAATGCCCAGAGAAGGCAAACAGGGAGAAATTCAACCTTCAATAGCTGTTTGACTCATTCAGAAATATGACTTAAGGGGACATCAATCCCTACGTCACCACCATCACACACACCTAGCCCCCCAAAAGCTTGATGATTGTTTTAATGTTTTCATGACTGTTGCTTTTTAACAGCAGGCCAATTAGCGCAGATCAGCTTCTTTGTCCATTGTCTTTCCCCAGGAACTGTCATCTAGTTCTCATTTACCATAAAGGCGGAAAACCACTCTGCTTGGGAAAGGAAATGGACATTCTTGAGAGCTGACTGTTTTTCACTGCCAATTTGCTTTTATATCTGGGGAGGAGGAAGTGAAAAGAGCAGCCATTCATATGAGATACTTTTATTTCCTGAATTAGCTGGTTTTAACAGCTTGGCATAACTTACTCCATGATGTTATCTTCTGTATTTTGAAGGTGTTGCAAATTCAACATGTCAGAAAAGGCAATGTTCAAAAAGAACAATAAAACAAAGATATACCTTCTGATTCTTGTTCTTTGCAGTCCAGCCATACTTTCAAAGCTCCAGGGGATCCTAGCAGACTATCAGTCTCTCCTACAGAAGGCTGAGACCCAGAGAAAACACCTGCAAGAGCAATTCCGACTCTATCAGTTTGAAAGAGAATTCCAGCTGGTGGATGCATGGCTTTCCAGTAAACACTCTGTAGCAGAGTCCGATGACTATGGGCAGGACTTAGACGATGTTGAGGTAAAAGAAAATAAAAGGCAGTGTATGTATTATGTGACAAAGCACCAATATGTTTGCTGCAATTTTTGTGTAGCTGCTGACAGTGAAGCATGTTATAGTGACAAAAACTAAGCCAATCAATTATCTCTGCAGCAAGGACTCAAGACTGGTTTCTGTCTGCTTTTACAGGGCTTTCTGAGGTAGCACCTTAGAACAGAATAAGTAGGTGCCTCAGAAAGTTTTTTGTTTGTTTTTTTTTTCTTGGGATAAGGTGAGGTCAGCACACTTAACTGCTGGCCGTGATTATAAATTTGACAGGGCCTAAAAAATTTGACATGACTAGGGCCATGGTCTTGTAACAATTTCAGTGGAAAACACTGGGATGTTAGTGTGTCTAGCTGCTGATTTCAAGTATAAATTTCTCCTCAGGGCAGAGAGGTATAATTCATAGTGTCCACTCCTCAACAACTGCTGGATGTGTGGACAGCCTAACAGGTTATGTTTCTTAGCTTTTGATCTAGGCAGCATCTGTTTGTCAGGATGTGGGTGATTTTTCTCTGTGACATAAGATGTTAAATGAGCAAGACAACAGATGCCACCTTCTGACTCCAGACCATCTGGGTTTATCAAGTGATTTGCACTTGTAGACTGCAATACATAACTTTTGTGTTAAACAGTACAGAGAAAGTGATTCCTTCTCTCTCTCTCACAGAGGTAGGCAGAAATTCTTACATCTAAGTCTGTGTCTCCATTTATCCCACAGGTGCTGGAGAAAAAGTTTAAAGATTTTGTAAATGAGGTGAAACCTCTGGGACATTCCAAAGTTGTCTCCTTAAATGAGTTAGCATCTAAACTAGAGAAGGAGGGCCACAGCAAGATGGACATCATCCAGAAGAGAACAAAGCATATCAATGAGACATGGGAGAATCTATGCCATGCCATCCAGGCAAGGACAGAGGTAGGAAATACATGAAAAAACTGGGGCATTGGGTTCCCTGCAGTTTCCCATGTCCTTCCTTTCCCAAACCAGTACATTGCTCATGTTGAAACTCAAGGTTTATAAGAGCAATGAGTTGTATTCTGTTCTATTCTTTCTTGATCCACTTCCCTTTATAGCCACTGTTCCTGGCAAGGCTTATATTTGAAAGATATTTATTAGCCTAGAGTAATTCTGTTTTCCTTAATGCACTGCTAGCTCTGGTTTCTTGAAAAACTAAGCTAATCTAATGGTTTACTACCCCTAATAGGAGGCTGGCTCTGGCACACATTGGACTCTTTATTGAACTACTTCAGCTTATTAAACACGATGAAAACTCTCCAAGTTTTTTTGCTGAGTTAGTTACTTGAAGTCAGGGAAGAGGTATGGGAGAGAAGGTGATAGAGCTGTTAAATCAGCTCCTCCCTTTCGTGAAACTGCAGTCACAGATGTGTTTGGAAAAGCAGAGATGACACGTAGAACTCAACTGTTTTGTTTGCTTTAAGAAGAATATAAAATGTCAGATGTCTTCAACTCTTTTTTTCACTACCGTTACATACACATTTTATTTATGAAATAGCTCAAACCCACTATTGTCTGTTAGCAGCAGTAAATGCATGACAATTGTTAATGTATAGTTTGAATGTAAAATAGTATTAGAACATTTTTTTAATCTTCTTATTTCAGAAAACCTGATTTGCACTTAACTTCTCTGATTTTCACTGTTTGCAGTGCAGTCCTCTATTCCAAGCAAATTTTTTACAACACTTCCTATGATTGAGAGAGCTACCCTTAGAGGGCAATTCATGCTCTCTGTCTTGATCATGCATCTTATGTGGGGATAATTTGCTCTTTGGAGACATCTATTTCTTTCCATTGACAAACAGAACTTGGGGAAATTAGGTTAGCTTGAACACCTCACTTTCAGGTGACTTAATTGGGAAGGCATTTCACTCCCACTCTTGTTCAATCTGCACTGCATTAGGGCATACTAGAGTTGTCCTTTTTTGTGCTGCATGATATATGCATGATATATATGTGATATATCGTATTACCGTTGAAATGTTTCTTTATTCCAGAATCTGAGGGCAGCCTGGCAAGTTCATCAGTACGATCATGATGTGGATGAAGTAAAGGGCTGGATGCAAGAGAAAGAGGCAGTGGTGGATATAGAAGATTATGGATATGATCTTCCAGGCGTACAGACACTTCTCAGCCAGCTTGAGGGAGTCGAGGTAAGGGGATCTGTCATGAAGCAGTGACAGAAAAGCATAAACTGAAAAAAAAAAAATGACAACTAATGCTTGATTTGAAATCCTCTCAAGTGCCTTGTTTGCAGGACAACAAGAGATACATTTATTACACCCTGAAATATTCTTTGTGCTTCACAGAAGGCGGGGCCTTTTCCTCCTGCTTTTAACATTGTGATATTATATTATTAATGCTTTTGCTTCTAAGGATGAGCTTCTCTTCTAAAATCTAATCCAAATTGTTACTATAATTGCAAAGATGTCATCTGAACTACAAGAGAATTCAGCTCCACACTTACCAAAATAATCAGTGTGTCACATCTGAAGAAACTTCTTTGATGTTTGATGATGAATGTTAAAAGGCATTAGGAGGAAACTGATATGAAAAGTCTTGACAGAGTCGTATTTCCAACATTTGTGCAGCCAGTGCCATGAAAAGATATGCACCATCTTTAAAATATGCTGCTGATAAATGCACGTAGTGACTTGGTCTTGCAATGCATTCTGTCTCTGTTCCAGAGAGATCTAGGGGCCATCACAAAAGAGCTGGAACGGATTCGGGGAGAAGCGTGGCACCTCAGCCGCACATACCCTCAAGTGAAGGAAAACATCATGGAGAGACTCACAGATGTGGATGAGTGCTGGGAAAACCTGGACAAGAAGTTTCTGGAGAGGAAGGCAAGACTGAGCCAGGCAGAACAAGTCCAGCTCTACTTCAATGACTGCAGGGAGCTGATGTATGTGTTGGCCCCTTGAGTTTGGCAGTGGGCCTTATTTCTTGTCTTTCCTGTGTAGGATTTTCTAAATTATACCTGTAAGTTATTTGACTCCTGTCCCAGGTGCTCTGCAGCTTGCTTGCAAATCTCTTTGAATAATAATATGTGGCATCTTCTCAACAGCACTTCACAGAATTTACCACACATCGGAGGTGACCGTGCCACCCCCCTTCAGCACAGTGTACATGACAAACCCCCATTTTTAGACTATTTTCTAGACAGTCTTGGAGAATTCAGTCTCTCTGGATAGATTTGGTAGTCTTACAATTCCAGCTGAAAAATACTGTTTATTCTTTAGTAAGATGGGGAAGTCTCTGCTGGATAGTCAAGTAATTTGTACACCTGTCCAGACACCAGTGCCTGTTTTTCTCAGAGTCAAAGCAACTCCATTAAAGATAAGCCTCTAGAATAGGTTAGCACTTCCTCAAGTGCTGAAGGTGTTTCGCACACATGTATTTAATGCCATTGCCCATATGCACACACTCTTCTGTCTGTTCTTATTAGCAGTTTGTTTTTTGCAAGAATTCAATTGCTAGGAAATTCTACAATATTTTTTCCTTTTTTAATCTGAATTAGAACAAAATGCTGAATGTTTAAAGCGTCTACAAAATGTAGTTTCTAAAAAAGATATGTTGACCTAAATATCTCATTTTGTTTAAATCAATCATTCCAAAGTATCTATAAACTTATATACAAGCATTTCTAATGTAAACATTGAAATACCTAATGGAAATATGCTATACTCAAAGTGGCAGATGAACATTAAATTATTGTTATTATTTTAATGTCACTTTCATCAAAATGGATACATTTTTGATGGAAATTGTGTTTTGTAAACAGGAGTTCTCACAGAACAAATATGGACATTTTTAATTAAGTGTAGTTAATGAAAGAGTTAATCCATGACAGGAGTAGAAATACAAAGACAATGAAGTGGTTACCGCTGAGTATTGGACATTTACTGTGCTAACGGATAGATACTGAGCTCAGCTAAATCAAGATGCATTGCCTTATGCCAGTTGAGGCTCCTGGAGTAGAAAATTTTCCTGAAAAAGTATCTATTAATTGCTGTTTTGCATGAGTGCTCTGTATCCATATGAAGTACTTTCATGCATGGTGATAAGGTCAGATTGACATCTGAAAGTCTCTGTGTCCCTGTACCATGCATAAAAGTACTGTGAATATGTACAGGCTAGGCATTTGCAGTTACAGTTCTTTCTGAGGATTTGAATGTGCAGTGCTTCAGTATGTATAGATGCCGCAGCTGCCTTTTTAACAGGCTGTGTATTGAAACAGTATTTGGAAAATTATATCAGGTTATAAAAATCCATAGATGCATGAGTGATCCTTCATCACTGTATTTGTATATTCATATCTTTAGGGAGCAAATAGAAGTCTGTATACATGTATCCACAGCCATGGGATGTGTGCATTCTTGTGTATCCAACAGACTCAGATTCATTCCCTTTTTACGCTCTTGACTCTATTCTGTAGGGCCTGGGCCAATGAGATGCATGCACTAGTGATATCTGAGGAACTGGCAAATGATGTCCTTGGAGCTGAACTGCTTATCAAGCGTCATGAGGAATACAAGCGTGAGATAGAGAAGCAGTGGCTAAAATATGAAGAAATGCAGCGGGCAGGAGGTGACCTGATGAAGAATGGACATTTCATGTCTGTGGAGGTGTGTTGATGAGTTAAATATTTTACAAACAAAAATGAACAAAGAAGACATTAAATAGACAGGAGTTGCAGCTTTGTCTCTCAAAACAGAAGAACTAAACAGAACAATCAGGTTCTCTGCTATCAAAAGCTGTAGACTTCATGTGACATGTAGAAAAAGAAAACACCTTTTAAAGTTCTTACTCCTCTAAAAGCTGATTTTGAAGCTGACCATAAAAGAATAGTTACTGGATTGATTATGGCGGGG
>Ga0065711_1048759_pt1 | contig 11645 bp, 8 predicted proteins | sample Hoacrofraction12_FD_59098 | JGI IMG/M metagenome (GOLD analysis project Ga0065711, IMG submission 59098) | Hoatzin crop microbial communities from Cojedes, Venezuela - Epithelial fraction 12 v2 (version 2) | ecosystem: Host-associated > Birds > Digestive system > Esophagus > Crop | place... | reverse complement strand
GAGATATTCAAGACCCGCCTGGACAAGGTCCTGTGCAGCCTGCTGTAGGTGACCCTGCTTCAGCAGGAGGGTTGGACTAGATGACCCACAGAGGTCCCTTCCAACCCCGAACATTCTGTGATTCTGTGATTCTGTGGTTCTGTATTTTTGGTCATATTGTTCTTCTGACCGTGTAACATTAGACTGAATCTGTAAATAGTATCAACCACCTTTCTTGCCGACTACTATCCAGGCAGCAAAACCACAGAAGCAGAAAAAGGGCATTGAACCAGTATTTTCCAGTGTTGTTACAGTTTGGGTTCAGTTTCACTGAAGTTCTGTAGAACTTAAGAACAACAGTTTGTGTTTATCTCTGATTAGGCTCCTGGCTTGCTGAGATACTTGTCTTCAGGGGCAGCCTGTTTAGGGTTACCTACCTGATGCATCTCCTGGGGAGGAGGAGTACCTTCATTCTCAGCCCTGGCATTGCAGTTGAATTTTTGTCGTCTGGCCCCTTCTTTTCGGATACAAAAATCCTGAGTGCAGTAGAAATAGAAATGACACACTGGAGGTAGTATTCCTTTCCACTCATGCTTCTTCCCCCTAGACTTGCTAGTATTTGTATCTGTGGCTGCAGAAATGGGAAGGACAGGAGGTAGGCTACAGAGTAAAACTGCTTATGCTCGACCAAACTGAGAGGAAAAAAATCTTTTTGATTAAGAGAGTATGTATTTCTTGAACTGTGTTCTAGTTACAGTTGCGTGTTTCTCCTCTCCTGACTTGGCCCAGCCCTATCTGAGGTAGCCTGAGGTCTGCTTTAATTTACTCCGGTTGGCTGTGATTCCCGAGGAGCTGTATGCCACCTGGCTTTGGCTCGCACAGGGCTTATCCCAGCCGCTCCCTCTCCCCACCCTGAGAACGCGCTGTGGGCAGGACTGTGTGGGAGCTGGATCTCCTGGATCGCAGCCCACTGGTTTGCCCCAAAGCAAGTTTGCCGAGAGATTCCACTTTGAGCTGTTTGGGGCACAGAGAAGGACCAAACGCCTGCTAACCTCCTTCAGATGCTCCCAAATCCTCATGACAAAAAGTTTGAATGCTACTGTCAAAGCCCTGTAATTTTAAAGACAGGCATTACAACCTCTGCACTGAAGGTAATGTGTTTTGTCAGAGACCTTCTCTACTTAAAACCCTTCTTTAAACAACACTGTAGTTTGTAAGTCAAAGGTGCTAATATTTTGTCTCTGAAGCCTTTGCAAAAATGTTACTTGCACTAGCAAAAAAGGAACATTCCAAAGAGAAGTTAGTTGCCTTTGTTAATTTACAAAAGAGAGGTTTATTGTTCATCTTTCTGAGAAGAGTTTTATTATGCTGTTTCACATAACTGAGTGCATATGAATATTAAATACAATAAAAAATTACAGAACACAGTCTTATACACGAAAGATGGGTTATACTTCATTCAACCTGTAAACTGTTTTTTTTCCCCACTCCTGTGGATCAGAAATACTTTAATAAATGCTGTTAAATCTACCCTTCTTCCTTCACTTCCTTATATAAGGCCATGTTTTGTGAGTGATTATAAAAAATGTTTTTGCTGAAGTGTAGGAACTGATTTCTTGTCTATGGTTTTTCTAGAGCTATTGTTTCTTTAAAGGAGGAAAAAAAAAGCATCTCCACTGACCATATGCTATCACCAATACTGTTTCTAGTGTTAGTTTCCTGCTTTATGTGTTCATTAAACTTCATGATTTGTATCTAGGCCCAGTATTGATGTACAGCTTTGTTGATGGTAGAATTAATGCAGCCACTCTTGTAATATATTAGGAATTGGGATGTGATTATAAGAGTTTAAAAATAAAGTGTTGCTCCAATGCATTTTACAAGTTCTAAGAAAAGTGTTTTTTAAAACATAGGGAATTGTTCTCCACAGCTTTCTCAATAGGCTCATCATTCTAGAAGATACATCTTGAAATGCGTAATAATGTTTTGCGGTAATGTTATCATAAAAGCAGAACAAAGTGTGGCTTCTTCTTTTTCCCATCTTAACCTTTTCTTTTTACTTCAACTTCATGTTGCAGTACCCTATTGTCAGCAAGAAAAACTTTCACTTTACAGTTCAGCAGACTAATCAGTGGTAAAACAAATTAATTGGCTGGTTTAATATTATAGTGAACTACATTATTTTAAGCTGTGTAACTGGAAATCTGAAACTTTTAGTAAATATTGGTTGTGAAAATGAGTTTTCTGGATTTTCGAGCATCTGGATGTGTTCTGTGGAAACTACCTGCAGAGTTTCGTAATTGGTTGGGTTTTATGGAGTGGTTACTGAAAACATTACCCTGAAATTGAATAAAAAATTGCACAGTGTGAAAATGCCTTTTAAAACCGTATCCTGCCTTTTGTGTGATAGCGGATGCAGTGACAACGTGGGCGGGAAGAAATCCGTAATCTCAAAAAGTTTTCTAATTATAGTCGTCAAGCCTGTTATGTATCAGTTTTGACTGTATCTTTATTTTATACTGTAGTGTGAGCTTATTCACAAAGTTATTTTTCGTTCTTTTCCCAGAACTTTACTTTTCATCAGTAAATTTGCGATGGATTAAAAGTATGATGTCAAAATGGAGAAATTATGCTGATGCATTTTTGGTAAAGTGAAATAATTGCTTTAATTGATATTACATTGAAGCTCCATGTTTGACTGCGCAGTATTTGGCAGCAATAGTGCAAAGTATACATTTTCTGTTTTTATGAAAGGACTGAGCTTTCATAGAAAACAGACTCAAACATTTTACTGCCATGCATAAAATTGCTTTAATAATTGCTTTAATTGATATTACATTGAAGCTCCATGTTTGACTGCGCAGTATTTGGCGACAGTGGTGCAAAATATACATTTTCTGTGTTTATGAAAGGACTGAGCTTTCATAGAAAACAAGCTCAAACATTTTACCGCCGTGCATAAAATTGTTCAATTGTGTGTCCATGTTTCTTTCTCTGTCTCTTTCTCTAACTCAAAAAGTAACTGAAAGGCCAGAGCTCTTTCCCAGGAGACTAATGGCTGAAGAGTGCGGTGTGCTGTAGAACTGCTGAACTGCTGTAGCTCACGTGCCATTCTTAAAAGTCTGGAAAAGGTTTTTGAACCCCTTGTAAATGACCGGAGGGTGCTCAGTATTTTTGTGTGAGTTAGTTGATGATGGGGTGAAAGTTACAGATGTGTTGTCCGTGTAGCGTGCAGTATGAGTCATTTTCACTGCCTAGGAAGCTGTAAGTTTGAAGAATTGCAGTTGTATCTTTATATACGTCGCTTAGTTAAATGTGGCACTCAGTATTGTGACAACCCAGTGAGCTACAGAAAAAAAGCCCACCCTCCACGACTTCCCCACTTCTCTATTGTGTACATGAGAGCATGTTTGTGAATAGCTTGTTGCTTTTTTTTTTTCGTTGTATATTTAGTGATCTAGGTTAGATTCACAGTTGTCAATGGAAATTTTTCCACTGATTTCAAAAGGCTGAGGGTCATACAACATGTTGTCACTTTCTTCTTTGTTGAAAAAGGCCTTTGGTAACCTTGACAGGGGCCTGGAAAAAATGTGTGTGTGTGTGTGTAATTTTCTCAAACAAAATTTAAAACACTCTGTTTGATTCTAGCACAGTTAGAATTGGTGGAAAAAGCTTCAAAGCATTAGTTTTAACTGAAATCTTTTAATGTGAGGTGCAATTGTGCACACATGCATACCATAAAGATTGCTTCATGTGTTAATAATCTTTGTCAGGAGACATGTGAAAACAGTATTTACATAAAAAACATTATTTAATATAATATTATGTGACTGCATGAATTCACATTTTTAGCCATTTAAATCATAAAAGTAGTGTGTTGTTTCACATTTCCCATTATCTTTTTCAGAAAACATAAGGCCAGTGTTTTCAGGTATGGTTTTTTAAGTGTTAGTGGCATGTTTGGTATCTTACATAGCTTTGTAGATTTCCATTGACTGTGCACTAAACTTGCAAGCTATGGAGTTTGTAAGTGTTCCAGAACATATATTTTGTATGATTTACGTTATTTCTGTATGTTTCATCTAGGATTTTTGTATCAGTTTCTTCTCCAGTGTTTTTTCTTTGCAGCATTTCTTTTCCAGTTCAGCACTGACTGTTTTAAAATGTCATTAATCAGTCTTTACTGGTTGTTTGCCCTGGATACTAGAGATGACTCTAGCTGTATAGGGTTAACATTGAGATGCATTTCCAGGTATTTCTACCTACCACGTGGAAGAGCAACGTATCAGGGAAATCAGGTCAGTGGAGACAGAATTGCTTGCTCCAGTGGCAAAACCTTCACAACATCAGGGAACATGAAATCTCTCTGGAAGTTAAGAGCTCATTTGTTTTTTGTTTTCTGAACGATGTTTACAATGCATTGCCTGAGTAGGCCAGGTGCATTTTTGTGCAGTGGTGTGTTCTGAGTAGAAGTGAGGCCAGGCTTGGAAGCCTTTGGATATGATCTGAATATTCCCAAAGTTTCTGTTAGTAGAATGTTTAGAATTGGGTTTATAGGTGTTGTCTGGCAGCTTGTGAAGAAAATAGCAGTATTACAGTTCTCGGTTCATGACAGGTTTTGTGGAGCATCACTGTGGAAGTAATCTGTCTTGACATGACTGCAGGGTGCCAGTCTTGGCTTGATAAAGTCAGATATGCTTCTGATGGTGTCACAAACGAACACAGTCTTGACCAGTTTTAGAAGTGAATAAACAACAAATCTCAGCAGCACATCTGGGTCTGTTTCAGAGAATTTTGTAGGTTATGCGTGTGGTTACCGACACATTAGTAACTTTCTGGCAGAGCAATTAAAATTTTTCATTCATCTCTGCTTGGGCAAACAGGGACTGTCAAAAGGCCTGTGTTTCTACATCTCTTCTCACAAATTACTCTGTCCTATTTTTGTGAAATACTAAACCATTTTATCCTTTCACCTGTGTTAGTAGCAGTAAGCCATGGAGAAGGTAGGGACTGGAGAAGACATGAGATTTTTGCCCCATAGATGCTGAACAGTATGACGGGAATATAAGCCAGTCCAGGCTGTGTGCTGTATACTTCACCTGAATGGGAGTGGTCTGTAATTAGGCTGACAGGCAATACCAAAGGGGAAGTACAAATTATGCTTTTAAAACCAGGTATGGATAAACTGCATCATAAATTGATGCCTGACAGGCTCTTTTCTGTGCTTTTCCTTGTGCAGTGCACTTTGGTTGCTGTTTGGTTCCTTTTTCATCCCTGCTCTCTTCATACCTTTCTTTCTTTTATTCTGTTTTGATTAGGTGTTGTGAGTGTATGGGTTCTTTCTTTCCGACTCCTTGGTTGCTTGCATGCGCTCATTATGTATAGTCTTTCTCACCTTGTTGTGTATGATCAGATGGTGGTTCTTCAGAGCCAAACATTTCACAGCTGGAATCTCATGACAATGTGAGAGTAGGAGGATGGGACACAGGGGAGGTGCAAAGCCCCACGTTCGGCTTCCCGAAGGTAGGCATTTGTGCTGCACCCTCTGTTTAGCTGAACGGGGTGCTTATTATTTCACACACGGCATGGTTTTTGCACTAGGAAGAGAGAAGGAGCCATGCTATCTCTCCATCAGCCTCTCCCTGCTCTTTTGCGCTGCCCCCATTTAATGCGTCTCTGGCTTTGTCCTTCCTGATTGCAGTTCCAGGGACACCCATCCTTCCAGTTCCTACCTATCTTCTTTCAGGTTTGTAGCTTGAATAAAAAAAGACTTACTTTAAGAAAACAGACTGTGGGTTGAAATCTTTATTTTGCTGCCCATCTGTGTTTAAAGTAGACCTCAGCTGCTGTGTGTTATGTTGCTTATCAGTACATGAAGCCTAATGCATGACTGCTTTCAGTACAGCTCGAGATCCTTTGGTCTCAGGCATGTGGCTTTCGAGCAAGAGGCACATTTTGTAAGGTCATTTTCTCATTCACTCAGCCAGAGAGACAAAAGGGAACGCTTCGTTTCAGTCTTTTCAAAATGCATCAGTGTCTGTTATTAAATTTCACATAAAAAGAGTCATTGGCATAACAGGTTTGGCTGAAAGCAGCTAACACTGGGTGCATTGCTGCCGTTCCTAAGGCTTCTGAGCTGAGTGTTGCTTACCTGCCGTGTCCGTGTGAGCTGTGTAGCCCTGCCTGGTATCAGGAGGGTGAAAGGTGGGGAGGGCTGGTTTGTTGCATAGCAGTGGTCAGAATTATTTGGAAGGAGCTTAGAGCTGATAGCAATTAACAAAGTCACCCCTTTTAATAAATCCAGTCAGCATTTGTGCAATTAGTTTCCAGCATTTTTTATCACAAAATCCATTCTCCTCCTAGTTGATCACTTCTTTTTGAGGAGGGGAACTGAAGGGCAGTTTTAAAGTATCCTTTATCTAGTTTTGTTGTAGATTGAATCAGTCGTGGCAAGTTAAGTTGCAATGTGTAGCTTGCATGTGTAAGTTAAAGTGTGACACTTTAAAAGCTCAGAGTACTTTATGTCTGACTTATGAAGATAACTGTGAACATGGAGTTTGTGAGGTCTGGTATTACAGTGGTGGATAAATGTGAGTGACATACAGATACAGAAACCTGACAGAGATGGTGGAGTCTGAAAAGGTCTGCTCAGAATTTGCTTCTGTCCATTTTATCTAAAGAATTTGGTAATCCGTTATGTTCTTAACAAAGCAGCAGCACCAATAAGAGGAAAACAGAGTGTGTTTTTTTATGGCAGAGTGTTTCAGATTGAAGCAAAAAACCCGCCTGCATTGTGAAGGAAAAGGATTTTGTTTCTGCTTTAAGTGCTAATTTCAATGCAGCTTCAAATTTGGAGCAATCATTACATAAAACTACCCATCCTTTAGCTCATTTTTGCTAGCTCATATAGTTCCATCAACCTGCAGAGCCAGATGTGACAGAACAGCCTGTCTGGCAAAAGAACCCCAAGGAAGCTAAGTGCTTAAACATTGGCATTCATCTTCTTTCAGACAAAATGCATTAGAATATTCCTTTATACCTGAAATGAAATTATAGTTTTTTTGATCTGCTGTCATGTTTGTTCAATTATTTTACCTTTCATATAGTGAAACGCAGAGCCTCAGGATATCTACTGACGTAGCAATTGCAATGGAATACAGAAGTAATTTTTCCAGCCCTTTCACATTGTTCCTGGTCGTTTGAGAGCACCTTTTATCCATCAGCATTTGAATGCAGTACTGCTTTCTTGCTATAACAAAATGACTTTTCTATGAATAAACCCTGATGACAGTGAAGGGATGTAGTCTGTTGGAAATGAAGAATGATACCCGGTATTATATGAGGGGGATGAAGTGACCGTGTGTATTTACTGAGTAATCATCCATATTCTTTTTATGAGATTAGGTAATATAGCTATGACATGAAGCACAATGGGTGGTATGTGTTTTATGTAAAATTTAGCTTAACCTTGCTCAGGAGGAGACCCACAGAAATTTCTGTAGGTTCTGCTTCTGCCTGGTACAGTGGGAAAATCTGAGCACCACCAAAGTCAATTCTTTGATCTAGGGGAAGCAGAGTTTTCCCAGCCAGTAGTGCCTCTTCACCCCTTCTGGGCAGAAAAAAGAAATTAACTCTTCCACCACAGAAGTTGTTAGCTTCAAGACTGCACCGCTCCCCTTCTCCTGGTACGTAATTTGTTCATTCACTTTCATGGTAATGTGCCTGTGGATCCTTAGCACACTGTTCAGGAGGATTATGGAGAGTCTGACTGGCAATGCTCCCTTCTGCTCACCCCAGTAAGGGGGCATTAAGAATGAGTAGTGAAGTAGGATGTCCATGGTCATGTGAGTGAAATGGGGCTCAATCTAGAAGAAACAGAACTGTTGAGGTCTGTGTTGGCTGATGATTTGTTTGACAGAGAATGTGAGTATCCATTGTTTCTCCAATTCCCTCTACCCTTTTCCAGTTCTACTCCAGTTCTTCAGTGTACATGCACCCACATAAACTCATTCGATACCCATATCTTACCCTACCATGAGCAAATAAGGCTTCACATAAACGTTTATAAGCTGAGCGTAGCAGGGGAGAAGCAGGTGCGGGTTGCAGCACAGCACTGGGTGGGAGCCGAGGGTTCAGGAGGGTCCGCTGGATTCTGCTGTCAGCAGAGAAGCGGTGGGAGAGGACGCGGGGATGTGGGCAAGGGTAAAGGGTGAGAACCTTGTGTGCGAAGGGAGTGGTAAGAAATAGGTGAAGGGAAGTAATTCCTAGGGCATGGTGAAAGCAATTTGTCTTGGTATGTGAGGAGCGTGATACCTGCTGATAGAAAATGTACCCTGGGAAATGCCCTCAAACACAGAATGTTTTGCAGCTCAGTGTAGTTGGTGTCCATTAGCAGAACAAGAAGTCACGAGGTTTATTGTTACTGGTGCTGGCAACTGGGTAGGTGGATGAATGCAGCTGGCAGTGCTCTGAGGAAACTGGAATGATGAACACGTGAATCGAAAGTCCAGACTTTGGAACGTATGTGCTTCTGATGTAATTTGTAGACAGGCACACGTCCTTCGCTGGATCTGCGATCAGTAACTGCAGCAAGTGTTCATCTTAAGGTGACACCCTGTTAGCAGTCCTGACCCAGAAACCATTCTGTCTTCGTTAGCTGGTGATAATTTAAATATATGCCTTTCCAGTAATTTGTGCTCAATTTTTGAAAAGACAGTGATCAGAACGTAAGGTTTCAAATTAAGACTTACCATATCACCTGTTAGGTGGTTCGACATGTTTATTATCATCACTGTTAATTTTTTTTGTAATGTGTAATGTAAGTTTGTGTCGATGTTTTTCATCCATTTGACCTTACTCTGTCTTTTGTTGCTAAAAAGTCATTTGTCAGTTGTCTTCCTTGTGTTATTACTGGGAGGCACTGAACAAATCACCCCTTTAATCTCTTTCTGATAGATTGAATGTCAGGTTTCTTTCGCCCTTTCCAAATTACAAGCTTTTCAGAGTTCCTCTGGCTTTTCTTAAACTCGAATCTGAATTTTGATTTCTTTAAGTATAGATGCAAAGAGCTAGCTACGTTTCTTCAGTTACGCAGAAGTGGGGCTACCTTCCTACCTGGATACTTTTCTGTTTGTAAGGCTCTTGCGTTCTCCTCCTGCCCCTGCTTAATAACTGCATCCCTGTGATCTCGCATTGACTTGCTTATTCGTGGTGATGAAGCAGTCCCGTTCAGAGCTGCAGCTTTTCAAGACACAAACTTCACGTCATAAAATTGACATCATTTACTTTTTGTAGATGACCTTGCCCTTTATGGTTTTTAGAATGCATGCATTCACAAGAGCCTGTTTTACCAAGTGTCTCAGGTTATTTTTGCAAGTAACTTGACTGCCTCGTTATTCGTCACTTCAGTAGTTTTTAGGATGTCTACAAATTTTACTAGGGTGATCTTATACTATCTTGCAGGTCATAGATAAACTGTTGCAAAACCTTGCATGAATCTGGAAGACAGTTCTCTGCTAAAAACTGTATTTTGGGTTTTATAAGTCACCCCATTTTTGTTTTAGTTATTAGTATTTTTTTATAGTGTTACTTTTTAACATTGGCTAGTATAGATCTATTTCTTGTAACTGCTAGAGCTCTCCAGTACAGTGTTGCAGTTATAACAGGCGCCTAATTTTGAGTGTGTGTGGGGGAAAAACAGATGTCTATCATAATGCCTGTTTATTTTATACAAAGGAAATTGCTGATTTTTATTTTTTATCCCTGACTGTGGTTAATTATGTTGAGGAAGGAAATGTTACATATGAAATTTCTGGTGCTAGAGCTGAAATGTTATGAAACCTTGAAACAAACCTTCACCCCTCCCATCCTCCAGAATCACATAATTACTGAACCATATAATCAGAATCCCAAAGGTTTATTCTGTTATCTGTTTAGGCGGTTGTATTGGGTTTGCATGGCAATGTGTAGCAGGGGTCTGCACGGGTGGCCTCTTGTGAGGGGAGGAGGGGAAAAGTGGAAAGGAAGGAGTGGCAGAGAGGAGCTGTTGTGGACAGATCACAACCCCTATTCCCCATCCCTTTGCACTGCCTGGGGAGAGGAGGAGGTAGAGGAGTTGCAAATGAAGTGAAGTTGAGCCTGGGAAGAAGAAGGGGAAGCTGTTTTAGGTTTTTTTTTTGTTTCTCACCATCCTACTCTTAATTAGCAATAAATTGAATCACTTTTGCCCAAGTTGAGTCTGTTTTGCCCATGACAGTAACTGATGAGCAATCTCTCTGTCCTTATCTTGACCCATGAGCTTTTAATCTTATTTTCTGCCTCTGTCCAGTTGAGGAGGGGGGATGAAGGAGCAGCTGGGTGAGCGTCTGGCAGTTAGGCAAGTTAACCCACCATAACAATAGAGATTTTTAACAAAAAGTGTTAGCGGTCTTGTTTCCTTGAATTAGAACAATAATATGTTATTGTAAAGGGTTATGATAATGCTGCTCATATTCATGAATAGCAGTATTGAAGAAGTGGAAATAGAAAAAAAATTTCATCCTACATGTGCCAATAGTCATGGTGGACAACTGCTCTGCCTCCCTGGTTGCTAGCACTGAGTTGATGCATTTTGTCTTATTTTACCACTGCATGTAGTTCAAAAATATGTCGCCATCTTTTAAAAATGAACTAATTATAAGGGCTATTTATGCTTGTTTTAATCACCTTTAATTTTATTTTGTTGCTTTTAATGCATTTTCTAATACAAATGCCTTAGTCTGGCTCCAGACAGAATAGCGTTTTGACACTTCTGATAATTTAATTTTTTAGGGTTTTATATGGCATTACAGACTTGGTGTAAAATAACTACTCTTTTGTGTTTTTTGTTATTGGTGCATTATAACAATCTTCTTGCCGTAATGAAAATTAAAAAAAAAAATTGAGAAAGAAGGAGAAAATGCCAACATTCGTCATTCATGGAAGATATTTGTGATTGTTTCTTACTGCAAGCTCCAGTCAGCGGATTTTGTAACAGAGTATGAGAAATTAATGCTGATAATGAGTTACTGTTAGTGTATTCTGGAATGCGACCAACAGAAAAGTTTTAAAGCTCTGAAGAGTGGAGGGTGGTGAATTAATATATGGAGAAAATTCATTACCTTGTAAGGTGTGTTTGTGTTTACCTACTAACATCTTGAATGTTGACATGTCTGATCTACTTAGGGGGACTTGCTTTCTGGCTTTTTTCTTTCTTCTCCTGTAATTCCGTGCCCCACATAGGCTTACTTCACTATAACTTTTTTTATCGTATTTAAATTAACAGGCACAGATGCGTCATGGTGGGGTGTGAAGAGTATGTCATCTGTCTGCTTCATCAGTCTGTCTGTAGAAGCATATGGGTTTTTTTCCAGGTATTCACCAAGGGCAAGTCCTTCCTGACCATCCTAGTGGCTTTCTATGATGATGTAACAACAAGGGTGGACAAGGGAAAACCAATGGACGTCCTCTATCTGGATTTTTGTAAAGCCTTTGACACGGTCCCCCACAAGATCCTTCTCTCCAAATTGGAGAGCCATGGATTTGATGGGTGGACTGTTTGGTGGATAAGGAATTGGTTGGATGGTCGCAGCCAAAGGGTAGTGGTCAACGGCTCAATGTCCGGATGGAGACCAGTGATGAGTGGAGTC
>Ga0065711_1009682_pt1 | contig 11645 bp, 5 predicted proteins | sample Hoacrofraction12_FD_59098 | JGI IMG/M metagenome (GOLD analysis project Ga0065711, IMG submission 59098) | Hoatzin crop microbial communities from Cojedes, Venezuela - Epithelial fraction 12 v2 (version 2) | ecosystem: Host-associated > Birds > Digestive system > Esophagus > Crop | place... | reverse complement strand
GCCAGGTCTGTTGTGAGTTCTCTGGGGTGGTCAGGACACTGGAGTTTATAAATAGTGTGATGTAAGTGAGAGCAGCTGCTTTGCAATCTCTGTGTCTTTGACTGTGAACCTCTCCAGAAGTTGTGAGCTCCGTTCCCACTGATGCTTTCTTCAGGGTTTTTTGTCTCAGGAGCACTGGCCATTGTTTCTCACATGTGCCTGAAGGAGATGCCACAGACTGTATCTGTGCTCCAGTTGCCAGTGGATGTCTAACAAGGGAAGCTGCAGGAGTTTTCATGGCTGTCCTACACTGCTGTGAGACTTCTGCACTCATAGTCCTGCTCCTTTCCACAGCTGAGCCTGAGTGTGCGATGTGAGCTTTGGATTTTTCTGATGCTGCTTCCCTCTTGCATGTGAAGCCCGGTTATTCTGAGTACGTCTCACAGTTTATTTCCCTCTTGTGTATGAAAGGTACATAACAAGAATGTAATAACCATAACATGAATCAGAAGCTGATTGTTAAGCTACATCATTACAGAGGTGCTCTTCTAACACTGTGGAAAACTGAGTGAGGGTTTCCAGAATTTTAGCCTCCATTCTTTTCTGTAGATATGAAAGAAAGATCTTTTTTCGAGTTTTAGGTGGAATATATTGCTTGTACATAACATTGTGCTGACTGTGTAATTGGCCTCACCACCTCACCACTGCTATTCTAGACAGATGCTGTCTAACTGTGGGTATGTAAGAAACTCTATTAATTGTCTTCTGTGCAAAGTTTGGAGAATTGTTTAAAACAGTCCTAAATACTAAGACCAGTTAGTCCTGATTTAGATAGAACTGCCAGAGTGGCAACCCAAAGAACTGAAAGGTGGAAGAGGGGTTTGTGGCAGAGGCTTCACAACCACAGAAATCCTTGCACGCTTCTCAAGCTCCAGCCTGGAGCCAGTCAGGCTTTCTGTCCATTCTGCTGCTACTGGAAGCCTGTTTTAGAGCTTTATTCTGCACATGGCTAGAAGTCTTTTTCTAATTCTCATGCTAAATTTCTTGGCCAGATATATTGCCTTTTTTATGTTGTTCCTTGAAATTAATTGACTCTTCTTCTCAAATGCTTGCCCTTTTATTTGTTTTGGAACACTTGCTGCCCTGTCTCTTTTCTTGCTAACCAAGCTAAGCAAATCAGTCTTTCTTCAGGCTCTTCATGTTCCTCTGTTGTGTGGAGGTTTTATGCTCTTGCCATAGTCTGATCTCATTTTTGGACCTGGAGGACAAGAACTGTATCCACTATCCCAGTTAAGTGCCTTCTATAACAGGTCTCTTCTCTTTCTGTGAGAAAGACTGCCTAATATAATTTTTGCCACTGCTTGTTGTTTCTGATGCCTTTTTTACACAGGTATCTGTAACTTTTATCTTTATTCTTTCCTAACACATTATTTCTGAAGTCCTATTGTTATTGATCTCAAAATAATGAGCTTATATTTGTTGGGAGTATTTGGTTCACTTACTTAAATATTCTGCTGCTATGTTTGCTCCTCCAGTCATGGAGTAGTGTTTGACAGTTTGTAAGGTATGTTACAAGTCTGATCTATGGAACCTTTCACTTTCTTTTGACCTCAAGGGGCATTTTCTAGAACGCAAACATGCAGAGTGGGCCTCAAAAAGATCCCATAAAACCAGGGTAGAAGTCTGGGTTTTGGTTTTGTTATACAGTATGAATGGAACATATTAATGCATAAAAGAAGCAGTTCTACAAAGCCCCCCCAATGCACTGGAATAATAATAATTTAAAAAATACTTTAAGTACATCAGTTACCCATGTATTAGCTGTTGGAATGGATGAGAATTTCTTCCTTACCTTCTTTGTGCCCTGGGTGTTTTCTTAGAACAGTCGGTTTCAGAAAGTAAAAGAGCATGTGAGATTCTCGTCTGCTGGTCTCTGTGCATGACTTCAGTCTCAAATCATGTACTGTTTTAGGGAGTGGTAAGTGCTCCATCTTTATTCATGGCTCTAGAACTGGGTTCAACAGTAGTGTAAGGTTTAGAAAAAGATCCCACAGGTCAATGAGAGTATCAGTCAGAATGCCTTGGGCTTAGTGGCCTAGCAAGTAAAACTCTTTGAGGTAGTACAGAAAGAAAAGCACAAAAGCATGTCAACTGGTGACACGAGCTGCTGAACTAGCAAGAATCAGACTAGAAAGGAGTAAAGTGGTATGGTAAATGGCTGGGATTTGAACAAGTGTTCAACTAAACAGCACATCTCCTGCATCTTTAGATAAGCAAAGCAATACTTAAAAGCAAGAATAATAGGGAGAGCAGAGGTGCAGACAGACTCCACTTGATCTCCTTCCCGGGCATGAAAATACTGTACTACACACCGATGCGACAGAGAGTTAGGTTCTAGAGCAAACTGGTCATTTAGATGGCACCGGTGTGCAGGTCACTTACACCAAGAGGGATTTAAAATAAGGGTTTTTCCTCAAAATCATTAAAATGGTTCTGGAGAAGTGTATAATAGCAAACTATGTGTATGTAGGCTTTTATAAGAATACAGGCAGATGTGCAAATTTACAATATCGCAGGTATTCTCTGTAAATTTTTGTCTGATATAATAATAACAAAACAAGAAGTGGCGCAAGGTCTAGTAAGCATGTAAATACTTTCTTTAGACAGGAAAATCACTCCTTTTACGCAGCTGTCTGGAAGACTGAGCAGGAATGAAGCCGCAGGTAAACCAGTATTGTAGGTGGTATTGTAGGTCTGTTTGTCTGACGTGAAAATGTAAATAAGATGAATCTTTTTAATCTGGGGGGGAAAAAAAGCTAGTTGCAGGAGGAATGAAGAAAGGGCTCAGAGTTCAGGGCTAGATCTAGTTCATGTGGTGTCTCTCGGATGTCATAAAGGAGGATGGGAAGGAAAAACTGCAGGCAATATTTAAAGAAAATGTCTATCTTGGAAAATGGTGACTAAAAACCTCAGTGTCGAAGACAGAAGAAAACAAATTTATTCTCTTCTTGACTGGAGAACTTCAAATGCTTTGAGTCTGCCACACTTCTCACTGTTCTTTTCTGCTTGTATTAGGCCATCAGAAACTCATAGTACTCCTGTCATTGTCCGCCTCTCCTTAGTCTGAGTTCTTGCTGCTGGAAAGGGAAGGAATTGCAGGTTATGTGAAGCACGCTTAGAAATACTGAGTGAAGACCTGAGCAGCAAGCAGTTCTCAAAAGCCAAGCAGGATCTGAGCTGTGGGCATATATGCATGTATTTTTTAGGTATGAATTTTAACTTCAAGCCCTAGAAAAGGAATATTTTGGGAGCTGTTTTTTTTTTCCACTTCCACCTGCAGTGTGGTTCTGTTCTGGGAATTGATGAGTCAGAAGTGGTACCTCTTGTTCAGCAGCGCTCATCCAAAGGGACAGCCTGTTGTAGCTTAGAGAAGCATGGGCTTGTCAGTGCTTGCTGCTTAATACTGTGACCGACTCCTATAAGATCCGGAGCCGGTTTCTTAATGGCTGGAAATAAACCGGATTTATTTCTTGGATTACAGAAAACATCGTCCAAAATGAGCAGAAAGTTCATTCCATCGTGCAAGGGCTGAGGGCGGAGAGCCGCCATGGCGGCTGCAGGAGGGTCTCTTGCCACCATCTTCTGGAAGTTACCTAGAACTACAATCTCTGTCAGAAGTGCTTGACAGTGTCTTGGGATGTGCAAGTAGCAGGTCAGAATGCGAAGTATGAATGTCTTAGTGAAAATTGTGCTGATGAATATTGTCTTCTCTCTTCAGCCCATCTGTCAGGCAGCTTATAATAACGATTTCAATAAAGTTAAGCTCCTTTTGGAGAGCAACAGCAACTATCTGAACATCCAGGACAGCTTCAGCGGAGACACCCCCTTAATTTGTGCGTGTAAACAAGGAAATAACAGGATAATTACCTATCTTCTCAAAAGAAATGCTGATGTCAACCTCAGAAACAAGGTAAGTGGCCACCAACGACTCATTTGCAGTGACTGTTCTTTCAGATTCTTGGAGTGCGTATGTGGGGACACTGGCAAGCAAAGCCAAACCTGAGGTTTGTTTCCATCTGAGGCAGAAGTATAACCTCTAGATTAGAATTCAATAAACCTACATGTTTCTGTTTGTCTCCTCATTTATTTTCCTAACTTGCCAGTGCACACAAGATAAAAAACATTGCCAGACTGAATTTGTCTCTGTTCATGCTACCCGTTTCGGTAACACTGCATGCAATCCCCAGTGAGTTCTGCCTGCTTAGTCGTGCAGCACTCTGCATTCACCTTGCTCTCCAGCTTGTGTCCGTCCCTTCTGTAGCCTTGCTTTACCCCCATCTTTTTCTTCACGCTGGGTAAAAGGGAGGTCTGAATGAGAGCCTGTCCATCTCTCACAAATGCATCCCTGAGAAGAGACTGACTCTGCAAAAACCTCCTTTATTTCCTCTGCAGACCTGCTTTTGTCATGCCAGAGAACAGCATGACGTGTAATAGCATGCTGGGGGTCAAGGAGGGAAGCCTTCCATCTTCCCTTGTTCCCTATTTCAAAAAACCTGCCTGCCTTGCACAATAGTTGTGACTGGCTATTTTCCCTGAGGTGATGAGGAAGTGTGTTTTTGTGGTAGATTTCCTTGTAGGTAACAAATAAAAGTAGCTGAAAGATCTGTGTTCTGGCTTCATTATTAATTTATTCTTATGATGTTAAGAGTGATAAATAGCCAGGAAAAAACCCCACAACACTGTCAATTCTATTGTATCATCTCATACTCCAAGGCAATATTTAGCAAGTTCCTACACATTTATGGGTGAAGTCATACCTCTGGTTTCCAGTGCATTTGTTTATTTCATCAGGGGCAGCAAATGTTTGTGAGGTCAGTGGCACATGCTATGCTACCTCCTCTTCTTGATGCAGCAGGCTTTCCATCTTACCTCAAAGTTCCTTTGAAAGTGTTCAGTATTTTGCAGTAAGATCATTCTAATTGCACTGGCAGCCATTTGCTAGCTGTGCCTGGCTTGCTTAAATGCTTCTCTGCTACACCTTTGCAGATGGAATCAGACCCTCGGGTGCAGAGCTTAACTGTGGTGCTCAGGACTGAGAATGGGGAGCAGGGGTGGCACAGAAAGGTTTCTCTGCTTATTTTGGACCCCAGTGCAACACTGTAACCTAGTCTGTCAGCTCCAGTTTGACAACCTGTAGGAGGTTTAACACCAGTGTTCTTCAACACACAAGTTAAATACTCTATCCTTTAGTTGCTTTGGTACACTCAGTATTCAAAGATACTTTAAATTCTCTTCTCACTGGGAATCTGCTGGGGGTGTTGCTACTTGCCTGTGTTTCTCATGTGTGCCAAAGGAGATGCCATGAGCCCTCCTACGTCTTTGCTTCAGTAACTGGCACCTTTGTAAGAAGAGGAGCTGTGGGGATTCTTCCTGCTGATTAAACTTGCTGGGCAGTGGTAGCAGCCACATGAGATGTCCGCTCTGCCCTCTTTCTCTCTGTGGCCATGTCCAACTTTATAGACACATGTATGGAATTCTTTGGGTCCCACTTCCTTTTGCATATGTTGCCCAATTTCCATGAGTCCGTATGAGTTTAATGTGCTTCGACTTGAAGAAAGCAAATTGCACGTGTCTGTTTCTGCTTGAAAATCAGATAAATATTTCTAGTAGGCAACCTGAAAGAAAGGTTGTGTCTGGTAGTAATCAGATTTATTTTGTGTTTAGAAAGAACGTACATGTCTGCATTATGCTGTGAGAAAGAAGTTTACCTTCCTTGACTATGTGCTCATCATAATCCTCATGCCAGTCATGCTTATTGGATATCTTCTCATGGTAAGTCTTGATGAAAGCCGGAAAGCCACCATACCCTTCCCTTTCTCATGGCAGTATTTCAGTCCAGGAACCTGTGTAGAATGTGGACTGCTGTTTTTAAAGCAAGGACTGATGGAGACGAACAGAAGCAGCAGGGATTTTGCTCTGAATATAGCTAGTGAAGGGACAGGGTTGTATCACTGCATCACTTTGGCATTTGCAGAGGCCAGATGTTCTTCTTTTTGGAAAAAAACCCAGTATTTAGCCAAAATCTACCTGGTACTGTATGTAGATGAACTGTCTTACTGTGTTAATCTTTCTTTCTCACCAAACAGGTCTCAAAGACTAAACAGAATGAAAACCTGATCAAGATGTTGCTTAGAGCTGGAGTGGATGTTAATGCTACAGACTTTGTGAGTGGATTTATACAAATGCAAATGTGGTTTGTATGCATACAAAATTAATAAAAACAGACTTCAGAATCTTCTAGCAATATAGTCCTGTAGTCTAGCAATATAGTAGGATCAGCAGCTGAACTGACTGTGATGTAGCAGGAGGATTAAATGTTTCCCCTTGACACTTAGGCAACAGTTCTGTAATGTACACAGAAATAATTCTTCACTGATCAACCAGTTCTCCCTTTCTGACCAGTGCCCTCTTAGGAGAACCCAGGCAAGCTGGGTTGAGATACTTATGTATTAAATAGCTGATCCTATAAAGAATCCAGTGATATGAGGGTTTGAGTTTATCACCACTTATGAGTTCCTGGACTGGAGCAGATTTGTGTGCAAAAGTTGTGCCACAGCACTAGACCCTGTGTCTTCTCTTGCTCTTCAGAGTGTGCTGATCTGCCATATGCAGATTTCTGTACCCATTAGCCTACTCGGGTGTGGTAAAGAGCTCCTCTCTTCTAAGGTAGTAAAGGAGACTCCCCAATTTTAGCAGCCCCAAATTCTAAACCACTGAAGTGTGAGCAAATAATATTGCTTGACATAGTTGTTGAGATCAAGAACATGGAATCTTCTGAAATTAGTAAAGAATTATTGCCTTCCCAATAAAGGAAGCAGACCTGTTTTAGCAGCTGCATCCTGGGGGAGGAATGATTTTTTTGTTCCCATTGCTCTTATGAGAATGTATTTTTTTTTACTGTGTAGTGTGTCATGACAAGAAAAGGTATGTGTTTTTTGCATCCAGCTGTTAGAGAGAAACTGATAAGGCTACAGGTAGTCGTACTTGTCTAAGGTCTACTAAGCAATAGAAATAAAATTCATCTGCTTCTGTTTCCCTTCAGTCTGGTAGCACAGCCCTTCACTATGCCTGTGAAATGAAAAACCAGGCAGTCATTCCTCTACTGCTTGAAGCTCATGCAGACACTTCTGTCAAGAATCAGGTAAGAAGGTGAAGTTGACAACTGTGTTTCCTTGTCATGATGGTGAACCAGTATGCTGTAGGCCTTAGCTGGTGTGCAGCAGTTTAAAAAAAGGATGCAGATCTTCCTGGCAGCGGACTTCTTTGCTGTGTGGTGTCAAGCAATGTTTGCTCCATTGCCTTTGTTGGCAAGAGCATCTTTAAAGTCCAAATCCTTCACTGCTCTATTTCTACTAATAAACACTGCCTGCATGTCCACTGGATTGGCAGATCTCATAGCTGTCTTTACGGTACCTCTTCTTAACTCAGAGCTGCCCTACTGTTGTTCCTAAGAAGCAAGGTGCGGGGGAGTGGTAACAACCTTCCTAGGTGCTTTATGTGCCACCAGACACCATTCTTCCGAGAGGGGCTAAGTCAAGCTTCTTCTGTCATCAGAAAAGCCCATATGTTGTCCAAATATATATTGACCTGGGAGTATCTGCATTACTGAGTTGAAATGAATAATGTATCACCCATGTTGCTCTTGAAATAACCTCTTAGCTTAACTCTGCACTGACTTTGGACACTAGCCCCAGGAAACAGTGGAATGGGTGTCAGTACTGGAGGGGATGACTCTGCCTCTGGCTTCAGTGAGTAGGAATATTAGGCCCGGCACATTCCGAAACCTTTGTTTTAGAGGAAGGATGTGACAGTGAAACTTATGCAGGAAAGCGCTGCATCTGGGTGGCAAATTCAGGAAAGCTCTTTATACTTGATCCATGTCTATCATACTGCAATGTATTTCATCTGTGTCTTTCAGAATGGGGAGACTGCCTTAGATATAGCAAGAAGACTGCAGTTCCACAACATTGAAAGCATGCTAAAGAAGACTTCCTAGTCATCAACGACTCCTGAACATGCAGAAAATTACCTCATCAGGCATTCCATCTTGCACAGCAGCAGGAGTCCTGCAGAGGGTTGAGGGCTGTTACTTGGTATAGACTTGGTCTGAATCCACCCATTCCTTGCTGCAGACTTCTGACTACGTTTTGTAAGACTTGTCAGTACCCCCAAGGCCACATGGGCTGAAAGGAGTTCATTTGCTTTTACTAAGCTTGAGTAACACTAAGCCTTACTAAGTGTTCAAAATATTGCCCTTCCCATCTGCTTCCTCAGTTTTATTGCTTGGCTTGTGCAGACTGTGGATTTTGAAAGCTAGCTATAGCATTGCTGGAAGCTTAAACATTTCATATGATGATTGGCAGCCAGTGCAAAAATAAAATATCCTTTAGAGTGTGTATTACTTGTTCCGTAGCAGATACACTTGACAAATGAACAAGATGCCACAGCAGCTTATACAAAATCCGGCACCCTTCCTCTTTGTATTTCTCTTCCTACAACACGAGAGACTCAGAAAATAGATCTCTCAGCCTAGAACTTCCTTCTTCTGACCCCGTTACAAGTTTCACATGCCTTTATTCTCACTATGTTGCTATAGTGGAAGGATTGTCTTCTCTTTTTTTTTTTCATATACGAAACCACAGAAAGAAATTCTATGACTTGTTGGAGACCACAAAGAAGGTAAATTCCCAGGTTGCTTTAATGCATTAAGAAATAATAATGAAAATATGTTTGGTGCAGAAGGAAAACAAGTCTCTTAACTACTTTTTCAATATTAACAATATGCTGAAGAAAACAAAAATCAATAAACAAAATGTTGTTGATGGGAACCAGATGTGTCATTCCCAGGGGACTGGGCAGGACAGCACATATTTCAGAGTGGTACACGCAGCAGGGGATGCATATACCATAATAATAATAATAGTAATAATAATAAATTTGTGAACCTTCTCTTGCATAGATAAAGGCAGAAGAAAACCTGTAGTGGTAAGCAATGTATTAATGTGGCCTGGCTCTTTGTGATTTAATAATGCAGCAATAAAGGGGAGTCTCCTTTCAAATGCTGCTGTATCTTGCTGTCTTGGTCTAATGGATCTTTGGGTTTGGCCATTTCCTGTAAGCTGTCCTAAGTTCAGAAGATAGATGCCATGATCAGCACAGTTAATGGCTGCTGGGCAGGGTGCATGGACAAGTTGGTGTATTTTTCCTGTGTTGCAGAACACATATCTATTTTTCAGTGTAAAGGTTCCATTGGATTCTAGCTCCAACTGCATAGGGTCTTGGTTGTGCAATAGGAGCTTGAGGCCCCACCCAGAAACACCCTGGGAAGAAAAGTTACCATGTCTGAGCCTGTAATAATGAACACTTTGGGTGTAACCTGGGGGCAGACACTCTCATTTACCAGATCAACTTCTAGGTGAGTAGTTGCGAGGCACTTGCATGGATAATAAAGGTGCTATGTCTTTGGGATAATGGCTGGAAAGGGAAAAGAGTTGACTGCTTTCCCATGCTGCAGAAATTGTTTGAACAACAGATGGTCAAGACACAGAGTTGTGTAAAAGTCAAAGCTGCTAGCTTGGAGTGCTTGCAACAACCTCATTGCCAGTGTCAAGAATAATTCATGGGCTGGAAGCCGTCCTGCATGGAGTGCAGCTTGCTTGACGGGTCTACATTTCCTCATTCCTCAGCTGCCATCCACGGTCCTTGAAGTTGGAGGGCTTAGAGAGCGTGAACAAACATTTGGCTGATGTGTAGGCATGGAGGGCAGCAGAATACTTCTATGAACTTTTCTGAGGTTGGATTCCTTGATGTTTGGAAGTTATCTGTAACCTGCTCTGTTTCTTGTGTCTGAAGATCTCTTAGTTGTCTTGACACTGTAGGTAAATGTGAGGAGGGGAAAAAAAAGCACCATGTTCTCTGTCAAGTGGGTAAGTGATTTAATTTAAAGAAAGGTCAGTTGTACTTCAACAGAGAAAAGAGAAAATCCCACTTTTGTGTGTTCATGTGAAGACGGATTGGGCATGGGAATGCCTCTGTGGGATACATAAGACATACATGAGAACAACAGAGTTTAGGCTTAGGAAAATCAGTCTTGTAGAAATAAAAGATGTCCACATTAAGTGATCCTTGTAGTCTGTGATCAAGTATATTTAAGATTTCATTCCTATACGTCTCATACTCCACAGGCAGGCAGCAGTCACAGCAACACCACAGAAAACCTCAGACTATGAGGAAAGCAAGAAACAAACAAGGGCAGATAAATACCTATACTGGTATGCATTATGTGTGTCTGTGTGTTTACCTTTTCACCAGGTACCACCCTTATTGCCAGATGGAAATTTTGTAGGTTTTTACTGAGTGAATCCACACTCTGCATGTGGTTTCAAAGGTATTTTGTTATTAGTTCAATGATTTTCCGATACAATTTCTCTGTTGCATCAAGGCCCCAGATGAAATCAAGATGTCCCCAAGCAGGAAAATTCTCATGGTAAATGAGATTAGTAATCCGAGGAAGCAGCTTTGCCATGTCTTTTGGATCTGCAAATGTGTCATGTCCACCGCTCCAAACAGCAATTGGTGTGCTTATCTTCTCTATCTTGTACACAGGAGGAGTAGACTGTAGGGAGAGGAGGAGACCTGAGTGAATGCTGTTGTATCAGAAGTTGTGTTTAGAGAAAGGGTCGTATGCAAGCACCTCTCTTTCCCTTCTGCACTCCTTGCAGTAAAAGAGTAAGGATGAAGGCCACCCTCCTAGGGTTTATTGGCCTGTACCCCATTCCTCGTCTACCGTGAAAAGGAACGATCCGTCCTTTTCCAGTGTCTTTCTGTAACGCTTGGTTATACGTTGTCCTGCAGTTTGACAGCCGCTCATGCCCTTTGGAGGTGGGGATATGGAAAGAGCAGTGTCTGTGTTTGTCAGGCAAGGACTGTGGTGTTTATTCATACATTTACTTGGGGTGGGAAGGCCTTCAAGTTTTGTTGGGGTGTGGAGTGCAACTGTTGGACTTAGTTGTTATGCTTGGGACTTCAGTGTCAAGAACAGACTTTGTCCACCCTAGAAAATTTCTGAGACAGTGTGCACGGGTGGAAGTGATGATTTTATCTCTGGAGCCTTTCTGTCTGTGAAAAGCAGCCTGTCCTGGTACAGCACAGGACACTGCAAGTCAAATATGCTGGTTAAAATTGAAAGGATTGTCAGCCGATCGGAAACGTCCCTTAACGGAAAGGCAGACCTTGAGGATTTTTGGGGAAGTGAAGAGCTCCACACGCATCCAGTCCTAGCACTTGGGTGTGGCTCAGACTTTTGGGAATGGCAGGTAAATGAACATGTTGTTGGTCGCATCCCTGCATCAGTAGGGCAGGCAAAACGAACTTCTGTTAGCTGTCTGCAAGGAACTGTCTATGCCTTGCCTGTGAACAGACTTTTACATTGGTGAGTATTAGATTTAGGTGAAACATTTTCTCAGACCACTCTCTCCCTCTTTCTGCAGCACTTAAGGTGCTAAAATCTGATTTTTTCTGTTCTTAGTTTTGCCAGGATCTGAGGATGAGTTTTCAGGGAAAGCGTACTGCCTTACCTGGTTGTATTTCTTCATGTTTTCCTTAGA
>Ga0065711_1048758_pt1 | contig 11646 bp, 4 predicted proteins | sample Hoacrofraction12_FD_59098 | JGI IMG/M metagenome (GOLD analysis project Ga0065711, IMG submission 59098) | Hoatzin crop microbial communities from Cojedes, Venezuela - Epithelial fraction 12 v2 (version 2) | ecosystem: Host-associated > Birds > Digestive system > Esophagus > Crop | place... | reverse complement strand
TTGATAAATAACACAGCGTTATATAGCCTAGGTTTACAGCATCACTTCCGTCTGCTTACTTCACGGGTTAAACGCTATTGGCTATTAGGACGGGGGGGGTACACTACCTTTCCGTACAGCGCGACATCTTCAGACCACCAAGCCTTAACTACCCACACCTATGTTTAACCAGACACCTACAAAGATTTTATTTTTAATTATTTATGAACTCTTGAACATAACAGAGGTCACTGGTGTTACCTTTACTAGCTAATTATACCCACCAGTAGGATTTCATTCTGAAAATAACCATCTTTACCCCTTCTGAAACAGAAGTCTAGTGTTCCTAATCTCCCAAGCACCAATTTTGTAAATGTCCTAAGGTGATTAAAGGGGGTTATGGGAGTGAGCGGGATCATAGCTAATCCAACTGACAGAGGGGACTGCGGTCAGTCCTGGTCAACCACTTGCCCAAATGAAGGCTTCCACCATAGAAGAAAAGTGCATTATTACTCTAACTTCCATCCTGTCCTGCCGACATGCTTTGTGCTTTGGCTAGAACGAGTGTTTCCCTGAGTGTAGCTGTGCCAGAATCCAGTCAAATGTTCTTCACTAAAAAAAAAAAGTGAATGGGGAAATGCTGTTTGGTATAACCAAGAACAACTGAAGAGAGGACTCTCATTTAATTTAAATGGGTACAAAATTGTATATTTGTGTGTATCTTAGGTTTGTGTAAGGTGTTTGGTTTTAATATTAAAACACCCTTTCTTGATGCTGATGATTCATTGCTATTTGGAGCACTCTGCTGTGCCTCATGGGCAGGATTTCAGGGCACTTGTTCTCTTGAGAAAACAAGATTGTCTGGATAAGAATTGCAGAATCTTAAAGTTGAATTACCATGACTCATGCGTTTCACATTATGAGTTATATTGCTTGCCTACAGCACAGATTACTTTCTACTTGGCTGATTTAAAGCCTGTTTAGGCACTAAATTTTTTTTTTTTTTTTGGTAAACCTAAGAACAGTTTTGATATCAGAAAATTATATTTGATCAAAATGGGTTAAGTCTCTCTGGTCATGCAGTATGATGTAATGCTCGTTCAGACTGCAGTTGCCTTCTGTGCAAGGAGTAGTATGGCTCCTTTGTGATGTAATCCATTCTCAGTGAGCAGCCCAGAAGTGGAATAAATAAGCCATGGCCACGTTTTTTTTGTTTATAGTTTTGTGTGTGTGTTTGGGGTCTTTTTTTTTTGTGAACTTCTATGACTGAGTTAAGTTGGATACATATAGTGTTCTGCCATCCAATGCAAATATGCCCTTGTCCCCCTTTTTTCCCCCACTTGAGCGGTTTAAAGTAACTTTGTGGAGTTGACTTGATAAATATTAAACATTCCATTATGTTCTAGGCATAAAATTAAACTCAAGAACAAATTATTTTTATAATACTATTTTTCTGTGATCTGAAAGTGGTTTTGAAATGTGTTGAATCATAAAGATGCTCCAGCCAGGCAATAACTCTGCTACTGAAACTCGATATGGAGAAGAAAATACACTGAATTATTTTGTTTTTTTGGATTTACTATTGTTACCATTTTTTTTTGACATCTTTTCCTTTAAAAACAGTCTGACAAGAACATGTTATATTAGTGTTATACTAAAGTGATTTAGCTAAATAGAACAACAATTGAACAGCAACATAAATAAGGACTCTAATTTTACTTAAATAAAAAGTATCTATGGCTAAACCAGGAAAATTTAAGTCTGCAAGGAAATAATTGATCTCATTTTTTCTGATAAAAAAGTACATTTTCCATTGCTTGATTGCTTGTTATGGGAGCTGAACTGAGGTCCTTAATGAGCAGAGACTTTAGCTGGAGTCAGTACTTCTTACATCTGGAAAAGAACTAAGTAATACTAAGGAGTTGTGGGAAGAGTTGTAAAGGTGCCCTTTATTAATGATTTATGCGAGTTCACGCTGTTTCAAACACAGCCAAAATGGATTCATGCTAATGATCTACACTTTGGTCTTCAGAACTTTTAGCAATAGTGTTGTATCACTAAATGCCATACTTAATAAGTAGAAATCTGTGGTATTAAACTACTTATAAGCAATTTTTGTCTATATTAGGAGAAAATTCTGTTTGAGTAGGAGACACTGTATCCATTACCATCTTTTGATTTTTGTGCTCTCTATTTAAAATCCTGTAATGGAGTCTATACTTCTTGTAGTGCATTTAAGTCTGTTGACCAGCCTTTATTTACCTTTTCCTAGCCACCACAGAATGATCTGCAGGACTTCAAATACAGAAGATAGTAGGGGAAATGCCTCTTGGTATTCTGGAAGGCAAATGCTTTTGCACGAACTTCTCCCTGAAGTTCATATTTATAGGTTGACTAAAAGTGCCTCCTTTTGCTTTCTGCCCCACTATCTTCCACTCAAATCTTAAACTATAATAATAAAGTAGTCTCACTGAGTAATGTTGATCATATAATAATTAGTGGCATCCCATTGTTGGTAATTTTCTTTGAAACACTACAACAAGATATGAAAATTATTCATATTGAATAATTTTTCAATTCAATTTTCAGATGCTGTGTAATACTTCTGCTACTCTGTGATGCTCCATAAAGCTATAAATCTGAGTTATGCCCATGCTGATTCACATCATCTGTAGTCAGTATCTATCAACAAAGCACTGCTAGCTGCGACTTCATCTGGAGGAAACCCAGAGCAGTCAAAAGGAAACGTTTCTCAGAGGTAAGACAACTTTTTTTTTTTTCTTGTGCTTTCTGTAAGTGATGAATTCTGCCCAGTTGGATCTGTGTGGTTGCATGGACTAAAATTTGTTGCAGGAAAGCAGCGAAACTAAAGGGGAAAGGAAAACAGCTCTTCAGCCTTGGGTTTTGAATTTTTCCTCCAAGGTTTGCTTTCAGTTTTCAAAGAAAGATTTTGCTGTAGTTAGGGTATCTATTTGTGTTTGCTAGAGAATTTTTAGAGGTGGTTCTTTATACTCAGAAAATGGAAAGATAGTACTTGAGAGCTGAAAGACTTCTCATATATCTTCTGCCTTGCTACACAAGTCCAGTTAATGAATTAATATATGTTTCCAGGTTATGCCCCTTTCCAGTTCATGGAAGTTAGCCACATGCACATCCTTGTATGATAAAGTGGGGAGGCAAACAGTTGAGAAAGCATTTTGAACACATGCCTTTTGGGAAGCAGAGACTGGAAATGAACTATGAGCCATGGGTAGACAAGTTTGATTTAAAGAACTTCCACAGGGAAATCTGAGAACAGGCTTTGTTGTGGACAAGTTGAGGATGGCTCTTACTGCTCTTGCTGTGCAAAGTCCTTGTTAGAGCTATTTGTATTAAGCTGCACCCTGGAGTGATTAGTCTTCTGTAGATGGGCAAGAGGGAGATGACTGTGTATGGCTGTAGTAAAAAGGCTGTATGCTTGGAGGAAATTTCATGGATTGGATTTGACCTCTGCAGCAAATGAGCTGTGGAAATCCTTGAAACTCTCACCCAGAAAAACAGAAAGCATGTATTTTCCTCATCAAATGGCCTTCAGTAGCTTAACTTATTTTTCTGTTGCTGTAAGGGCAAAAGCCCTACTATATCCATGCCTCTCAATCTTGCTTTTTATTATTTCTTAATAGTTGTAGCTAAGGCAAGACACACTTGTCATGTTGGGCTTTATAATTTTCTTCCTGAGTATGATTATAGTGAAAAATGTTAGACAAAGGAGTAGGAGGAGAGGGAAAAGCTTTTGGAATTGTGCGTGTGGGCTGGAACTAGACCCCCATAGGTGAGTTAATTAGCATGGTGAGAGCCTGCCTGCCCAGCTTGTTAGTACTTAGCATGATGGTATTGGTGCTTTGAAAATAGTCTTGAAGTGAAGACTGCTCACAGAGCAGGAAGATGATATGTTATGTTATTGTCTATACCTTTTGTTGCAGCATTTCGTGCTTCTAGGAGACTGCTAGCAGTGTTACAAGTTCATGCTGCTGCTGTGATTTTTTAAAACATAATTATCTCAAAAACTACAAGTAAAAGTCTGAAAAGTTAGGAAGCTGAAGGTGAGAAGCGGTTGTATTTGTTTCATTCATGATTAAAACCTTTTCTTAAACCTTTGTTGCAATTCACACTTTGACTCTTAGAAATCTCTGAGTCAATTTGTAGAAGTTGGAGTCTTTACTGATCAGCTTCCAGTACATTTTGAGACTGATCAGTGACTTATCATTCCTCTAAAACTTAACGGCACAGTAGGCGCAGGGCAAAAGGCTCTGTCTTTCAGTTTCTGCCTCACAGGTCTGTAATGGTTTGAGATGTGTGTTTCGCCTCTCTCTTGTAGCATACCCTCTCCTGCAGTAAAAGCAACGAAAATAGCACGTAATTGACTCGGTAACACATATTGGCTTGTACCCCACCAGCTAAATCCACACATGACTGATGCTGAAAGCTTTTTCCCTTCCTCATTGAGCAGTATAAAGTGGAGAATAACGTAAGTGCATAGCTTGCCCACATGTCAGATGCAAAGTCACTGAAACCTGTTATCTGGATGATCTAGTAAAGATTTCAAATTCTGTGAAGGTCTTTTGGGATCTTTCCATGATCTCAGTTTTTTCCAAAGTCTCCGTAATTATTGCACAGAGAACAGTCGTCTTCTCAGTTTTTCTTCCTGAGTTTCTCTGGCCATGCTTAACCAGTTGTTTTATGTGGTGCGGTTCTTCGCTTAATGAGATGAGAATCTACTATTTGATTCAGTTCAGTCTTGATTGTCTGAATCTCATTTACTTCCTGCTATTAGATCAGGACAACAGGTCATAATACTTTATTAATAAACTTTTGATACCTTCATCGGTAATTCTGTTCTCTACCTGTCCCTTTGTTTATGGATTTGTAGTGTGATGTTGAGCTAATGCTTGGAGTCTCTATAATACAAATTCAGCTATCCTGATCTGCCAGTTTTGGATAAGTGTATTGGAAGAAGTGTACTCACTCATAGCAAATACCAAGAACTATGTCAAAGGAAAGCAAAGATATCTTGCAATGGGCAGAGCTGTAATTTTTTCTTTTATGCAAGTAAGGTAGAGGTGATGTTGAAAATAATCAAAAGGATGAGGGGGAAGAATAATGAAAAACATCAGAAAAGAGGAGTATTGTGATCTCCAAGACCTTTTGAAAAAGCAAGAAGTTTTACCCAGTGCTCTTTAGTTAGCTTCTGATACAGACTTTAGGTATTTACATATAAACAAAAAGCATTAGCTGTTAATATTCAGGCAGTCAGATACTGAAGTGTTTTGTCCCTTTGCAGGAATTTAAAATGCTAATGAATGATTAAGCTTCACTAATAAGCTGCCTAATTTCACTTGCAATGATTTAACAAAAGTGTTTTCCATCTGGGAGATACTAGAAACAAACAACTCTTAATTTTTGGCAATAGATTTGTTAATTTATTGTTCTTTCTGAGGTTGTATTATTACAGAGCCCTATAAAGGGAGCTGTTGGTTGTTTCTGGACTCTGTTATAAAAATGCACATGGGTAATATTGTTAGAAGAGGAGAAAAATTTATCCAGAAGACGGTGTCAAGGCATTCCGTACACATTTTTTCTTTAGAAGCATACATTGAGTATCATAGTTTTCCATACATTGAGCATCATAGTTTTCAAAGCAAAGAACAAGAGCTTTATTATAAGATGGGATATTCAAAGATTTGAGGCTTATTTCTAGAGCAGTAGTTGGGAAGTTCTTGGAGTATGTTGCAAAACTCCTATAAATGCATTGTTATGTTATATAGCAAAATCTAAAAGGAAATACATTATGGATTTTGTATTAAAAATACTTTCCAACTAATGAAAAACACATTTATGATATATTTCTGTAGTTTCTTAGGATACCTAATTCTCATAAAACCTTTGAATTGTGGCACATGTCAAGAACCAGGCAGAGTGTAGGCACTTTTTTGCATTCAGTATGGACTTTATTTAAAAAGAATGTTGTCTGATGTTGGCTGGCATTTTCAGCAGGTCTATAAAAGCTAGATTCCTTCTCCCTTCTTCACCCCTTTTCTCTCTGTTCCAAGTAACATTTTTAACTTAATTTCCATTAAAGTTGTAAAACTTGCCCTTTCCTAAGTTAGGTGTTGTGGAGATGTGAACAGCTAGACTGCTGTTTGGCCTGTTGCAAATGCAAATTGTTTTAGTTAAGGGTTTTTTTCTTGTGGCATTTTATGAACTGAATGTAGAATGGAAATGTATAATGCAGTCATCCTATGTAATGGAGAAAAACACGAATGTTTTTGCTACCAGGATCTCTGTTAACTGCTCAGGGAGAAAGAGATACCTATTGTGACATTTTCATCTTTTTTGCATAAATGAGATTCCATGCTTTATGAACGTGCTCTTATAATGTGCTTAATGTGTCCTGTCTAGCCAGCAAGGCATCAGAATGTGGATGTAACTGTACACACAGGAAACTCCATTAGTCTTGACTATGGCTATACATGCAGCTAGAGCTATATGCGTCCCTGAATCACAGTCAGTCTGCTCAGCACCTCGCAGCATCACACCCCCAGTCTTTGAAACATAGCTTAAATGCACATCAGTGCAGTTCTGCCACGTGCAGGGGCACGCTGAAAGTAACACCACGCAATTTATTGTGGGTGAGAATGTGCTTAATAAGAACAAAGGGAGCTTGCTAGAAATTACAAAACATTCAGGAGGGAAAAGTGGTTCTACATCATCATTTGTCATTGTGCTGAATATCACTTGTCAAAGGGAGGGGCTTTTTTCAAAACTGGATTTTTACAGACATATTACAGGGGTTTTGTTGTTGCTGTGTTATAGAATTGTTCTGTTTATTTCCTACCTATATTGGCAGGTCTCCTAAGTTTTGTTAAATGAAAGTTTGAAAATAGAAAATAATTAGAGGCCAGTAGTGCTGCTGCTGATGTGGGAAGCTATGAAGTGAAAATATTTATGGTCAATAAATTCCTATTGACTTTAGTATACCTAGGAGCAGACAATAAACGACTTCTTTCTCACTGCCTTTTTAGTCTTATTGAACTTGACTAATGACCCACCCCCTGCACCCCCATTTTATTTCTCTCCTTTGAAATCTTAAAGGGGAAAGGGGAAGAAGAAAAAGGAGATGAGGGGAAGAAAAAAGGTTCATCTCCCTAGCAGTAACTGAGCTGCAGAAACTTTGGTTTTACAGCCCTGTTGTTCTGCACTGTGGTATAGTAAGTGACTTGATCTGAATCATCTTATTGTGCGAGGTTTAAATGCTAATTTTCTACTCTCCCATGCTAGAGAGAGAAACCCTAGCATGTTCATGTCAATTGCGAGACTGACTAAGCCTTGTGAAAAAAGCTTTTTAAAGTTAATTCAAATACAGGGGTAAATATTAGTAAGCATGAGCTGCTATCATAAAGTTGTAGTTATTTCTTGAAGGCGTAGGTCTTGGTTTTATTTATTTTTATTGTATACAACTGTTAGGTACTTTTGCATGCTTTTCACCCAGTATAAGGGCTGGTTTATTTTGATAATGTAACAATTTAACTGTAATTAGGAAATTGTGCGATGAAAAAATCCTACCACTAAAGAAAATGCAATTCTTTTAAAGATTCTACATGCTGGATGTAAGTTAATGCTGTTTTCTTTAAAAGCTTTCACTGAGTCCCATCCGTTTGAACGTACAACAATGATGAATTATTAATGTGCAGTCCTGTAAGAGAAAAGTCCTCCTTTACTGACAGAAAACAGTACTTGGTTTGATACAGGAAATTAAATCACTTTATGCTTGTAACGCTTGTTAATTATATTTGAAGTGAAGGATTTTAATTGATCTCAATACTTGCTGTAAAAAATAATTTTCTTGACTTGAATGTGCAAGACTACATATCCATTTTTATCCTGTTTTTATCTTTAATATTGGTTTATGCTTTAAACAAACACAAAAACAAAACAAAACACAACCCAAACAGTAGTTTTCAACAGCTGATAACAGCTTAGTACAAAAGTAACTTACCATCTATTCAACTTTCCAGTAATGGAAAAAAACCCCACCCCACAATCCCTAAGTTTAATGTATTGGCTTGCATGAGAACATTGTTAATTAGTCTCTAGCCCTTGTGTAAACTCATGCAGTCTTAGCTCTGCAGCCTCTGTGCAAGGCTTGGACGATGGATCCTTTCCACCTGGTCAGATACCTTCCCCCTTCTCTCCCTGCCCCCGGAGAATGCTTGGAAAAGCATCTTGGGCAGCTGAGTGCTGAAACACTTCCCCCTTGGCAGCGCAGGCAAGCGATGCTGCTGAGGACAGGAGTGCGTGTTACTGGTGGCAGTGGTGGCAGTGGTGCCAAGAGGATGGCCTCTCCCTTGGGGAGTGGCAGTCCTTGCTCCCTTGATGGCCCTTCTTGACAAGGCAGCAGCAGGTTTCATGCTTGCACAGGTAAAACCAGCTTTCTGATAGATCTGTATAGAGAGTTCTGAGGATTTCTGTGAGTGCTGCCGGAGAAAAAGACAGACTTCTATGTGTCAGGGCAGAAGAACAAGTCCTGGCTTAACTTCCAAGTGATTTAGTGTTTTTTCAAGTAAATAAATAATATGAAAATACACTGATGGTTTTAAGTGTGATCTATTGCAATTTTATTCGCACTTAGCAATTCAGGCATGTTTTAAGAGCTTGTTCACTTGCATCAGCGCACAAGGTAGAGAAAAGTATCAAAGGATTAGGAAATCTTTAAATTATGAAATACATTTGGAGCCAGAGGCAGGGAAATAGGCAGTAGCAATCTACTGGGATATCGAAGTCAGTTGATGCTCTGTCCCAGCTCTGATGCTCCCCGTATTGACTCCCACTGTGATCCTTCTGGTTCAGAAGCAACTTCTGTGCCATTCCTTATGGTGGCTGCAATTTTGAAAGTGTTTCCTCTGGTTTAGACCTGTGTGTGTGTGATACCTCAGCTTTCTTAAAGACTTGAGAGACTAGATTCCAGTTCAACTATTCTGACAGAAATTTACTGGAAAGAAGAGATATGAACTTGAGATAATGACTAGGCAAAGACTTAATACAGTAATAACCCAAACTGTCCACTCAACCTATTTCATTTCAGTTTCCTTGGTGAGGTGGCTGGCTGATGCTGGTGGGAAGAGGAACAGAGGCCAAGCAGAGAGCTTCGCTTCGTAATTCTCTGTTTTCAGTCTCAGTCCAAAATATGAAACCTACTGCACACATCTTCTGTTCATCACATCTACTGACCAGGCAGTACATATATTTGATTCTTGTCCCCTGAATCTCTTAATGCATCTTATTACTTCTACTCCCATGCCCAAAGTGACTACATTTCTAAGCTTGAGACCACATGGATTTAGCCTCAGTGAGCCAAATAGTTAAGGAAATGTACACCTTTGCCTCTTCCACCAGCATAGTGCAGGTAGTGATTTCTTTTTGTCATAGGTTTGTATCTGTTAATAAACTTAACAAGCAGATTGTATGGGCTCTAAAAGTTTAGTATAGCCATATGGCATAGATTATATTTACCAAGATACCTTAGAAAGGTTGAATATTTAAATCCAAATAGCAGATTTGGCTATAAAATGAAAAAGAAAAGAAATAGAATTAATTTGTGACTTGGGGATGAGGCCCAGGATGGAAACAGAAATCATAGTACAAGGAAATAATATGAGTATTACCTCCACCAGTTTCTTATTTGCTTGGGTCCAGAGTGTTCAGAGAACAGAGCGCATTTCAAGGGAATTGAGTGCTGGAAGCATTTGCTCCTACTGTGCCCTCCTCATCTGCTTTTATAGCCCAGATGGAACCTTATTTACCAACCAAAAGCAGGGAGGAAGGAATTGGAGCTCAGTTTGCAAGGATTAAAAGTTGTACAGTCAGTTTCAAATGCTGTTGATAAAAAAGAAATGGAAGCGTGATTAAACTACTTTCATTTGAAAAAGTTCAATCAGCTTTCTATTTAAAGTTCTTTTATCAAACACTTTTTTATATTCTGCTTTCATTAATAGTCAAGTTTTTCCCCTGAAAGATACTGACAGGAAATTTCCATCCCATGTAGAAGTGAGCCTGCCTGCTGGTTTGTTGTCATTGAAGATTGAGTCCAGGGGCTTTGGAATATGACGGGAGCCCTGTGGATGTGTTTCCTATCACACGTGTCACCTCACTCCTATCCTTTTCCAAAGTCAGGATCAGTTCATCTAGGCTGTACAGGTACAACGTAGATGACAGGATTGTTTGTTCCATTGCATGAATATTTTGAAGTGTTTCTGATCTGGATTGTGATTGGCGAAATCCAGCTAAATATTTCTTAGGTGTGGTCCAGCCTTCCTACGATATCAGCTTACGTGGTCTCACAGAGAAAGCAAGCTGAGGTACTTTGCAGGAGCCTGAACTTCTCCAGAGAGGCAAGTGAGAATCTTTTGCTAGACTGGGTGCTTTATTATTCTGACAGTGACCTGAGAAACTTCTAGCAGTATCGGACATCTGGTTTCCCACCATGACAAAAAGAGTGGACAGCTACAAAAAGGGAACAATTAAAGTATAATTGTAGTGAATGACTCCTAGGAGAAAAGGGCAGAACCAGAGGGTTTCTTCTTCCACTGAATCTGCCATAGGTTTCACGTTCCATTCAATCAGGATTTCTGGCTTTGTGTGAATTTAGCAAAGTTATTAAGAGGAAAATACAGCATGATACTCAATATGGGGGCGAAACTGCTGCTGATGTGTATTTGTCAGGAGTGAAAGGAATAATCTTTGCAGGGGTTACATAAGGAAAATGGAAGTCTCTGCAAAGAGGTTAGTAAGCTGTTCTCCAGCACTTGAATAGATACATTCTATAAGAAGGGATGAAATCAGCAGAAGCTACATGGAAGGACAGCCCAACAAATCTTTGCTTTGTCCTGTAGGAATCCCCAAACTCTTAGTGTGTGGTTTTCATTAAAAAAAAATTATAAAACTCAGCTTAATGACATTAATAAGGTGTGAAATTTCATGTAACTAATGAAATCTCTTCGAAAAATGCAAATATCTGCGTTTGTGTTATAAGCTTGTGATACAAAGGAAATACCTATATCGTGTTCTCCCTGCAGAAATGACTCTGTATTAATCGATTCACATAACTTCAGTTTTAAACACCGGTTGTTGACAACTTAGGTCTTCAGCACACTCCAGTTCTGGGCATAGGCAGCAATTCCCCTTAAAAGTGTGGTACAGTGTTTTCCTGAAAGTCTGTAAACTTTTAGCAAGTAGAACTATATTCTGCTATCTTCGAAGACAGCTTCCTGAAGCATGTGATGGCAAGAACTGTGACGGATTAAAAAAAGCCCTAGTTACTTAAAGGAATTATTTATACAAGTATTTAAGAATTACTGTAAAAGAGGGAAGCATGTGCAAGGGCTTAAGGCACACATAGGAACACAATTTAAATACATAGGGATAGGACATAGTATGAGGGACGCAAAAGCAGGAACAGTGTAGATCAATTAGGGAAACAGATTTTGGAATGGATCATTCTTCTGAAATCTTTCAGCTGTTTGATCTGTGTGACTGAACACTTCACCACCACCCCGGTTATTTGCCCTTCATAGATGAAGTATCTGAAATCTTTCACCTTCTGTTGACAGAAAAAAAAAAAAAAAAAAGGGG
>Ga0065711_1048757_pt1 | contig 11646 bp, 9 predicted proteins | sample Hoacrofraction12_FD_59098 | JGI IMG/M metagenome (GOLD analysis project Ga0065711, IMG submission 59098) | Hoatzin crop microbial communities from Cojedes, Venezuela - Epithelial fraction 12 v2 (version 2) | ecosystem: Host-associated > Birds > Digestive system > Esophagus > Crop | place... | reverse complement strand
CCCCCCCGATCAAACACCTCAGGTGAAGTAGATCAAGATGTTCAAGAAAATCAAGCGAATCTGCTTGGCAGATCTTTGCCCAGAGCTACCAGTCTGTAGCACAGCACGAGAAGGTGAGGAGGGATCTTTCTCACTATTCCGGCACATCTGCAGCAGGCTGGCAGGAGTAAGCACATGCTGGGATGCACCGGGACATTGAGTGAAAAGCCCCTGGACAGACTGCTGGGTGCTTCTCCTTCATGTCTCAAGCGTCAAATCAGGGTACGGCCCTTGACTGAAGGCTGGATGAAATGCAGCTGAGTGATGACTGGCAGCAAGACAGGCGAGACTTGAGTTCACTGTTATTCACCACAACAGGTTGAAAACCACTGGGGTATAAAGAATAGCGGAGGCCCCTTCTGAACCCACTACTGTCACTAATATAGAAACCATAATAACTCATTGATAAACCTTCAGAGTAGAAATGCACAAAACACCCCTATGTACAGTAACGTTCTTGTTTACATCAACTGGGTTAGGAATTCGACGCAAGGATTGCCACTGGTTGTTATTTGTTTTAGCTACGTGATTGGGACTTGTCTGGAAAGAGCGAGATCGTTTGGGATAATTCGTATCGGCAGCTGCTGACCCCACTGCTGCGTCTGAGCCGCTGGCGCGACGTGGAGGCGGCGCTTGGTGTGGGGTTGTGTTGCACACCCAACCTCCACCTACAGATGACTGAATCCCCTTAGCCATGCATGGGCAGTTCCAGTCTTTAGTCCGTCTCTGGAAAAGGTGGTTCTAACTGGCTCCCTTCTTCTCCCATTCCTGCCAGGGAATAAAGGCAAATTAGTCAAAAGGCAAATCTGGCAAGCCGCAGCAGCCGCAAGGTGCGCAGGATCAACCCCCTCGTCTGGCACCCAGGTGCTTCTGGCTGCAGGGTGGCTCAGGGATGTCTCTCTGTTATACACAACACACACATTCAGTCATTTAAATCGCAGCCAGGGCAAGCCCAGGTGAAAAGATCAGAGGAAAAGCAGGCGGGCCTGCTCCAAGTGTGCTTGGTCAGGGGCGCTGCCCAGATGCGAGACCCCCCCCAACCCCGAACCACCTGAGCCGCCAGTCTGCTCCGCTGCCAGGAGGGAAAAGCACTGGCTGTCCCAGATGGACTTTTCTCCAAACTGGTGCGTTACCTTAGCTTTCTGTAGGACTGTTCCCTTCCCCGTCACCATGACGGATAAAGGCCGGTTTTTTAAAGCCGTTGCTGAATTGACTGGCGAGTTCTCTGCGCTGTTTGCCGGACTGGCACTTTTTGCCTGAATCTGCAATAAAAATACTAGAAATGGTGACTTCAGACGACCGAGACTGCTGCCTCTCCCCACCACCTCCTCGTCACAGTCACAGCCCACTTGCACGGAGGCCCATTTTTTTCAGTGACACACCAATTTCAGAACACCACCAGGATGAGTGCAGGTGGTGTGTTTGGGGGTTGAGCGCTCAAGCAGAGGTACAGAGCGGGGCTCAGGCAGTGACCATCTCCATTTCATGGGAACCAAGTTCCCAAGAAGATATTTAGATGTCTGAATCTCCCCACAAAAAAACACCCCTAGGCTCAGCTGAGCGCAGAAGGAGCTGGGTGCAGCCCTGCTTGTCCCTGGAGGGTGTTGCTCAAGGTCCCACAGGGAAATAGAGCCGCTCTCCTGACCCTCAGCCCCCTTTCACCTCCCTGCTGCCGCTGCTACCTCATTATATTATTATTATGTATATTATATACAATAATACTTAGATAATATATAAATATAGTATGCACATTTTTAGAAGACTACATATTATGATAATACAATACTGTTATTAATTATTATATTATTAAGCAGGCTGAGACAGCGCGAGTGCCCAGCTGCTGGAAAGCCGCTGTGCATCCCAGGGGTGCCCCCCACATACCCGTGGGGCTGCGTTCTCCAGGTGCGTGGTGTCCACCGCGGTGCCCAGCGTCACGGGGCCGGACTCTGCCTTCTTCAGGTTCTCCTTCACCTCCACCAGGCTCAGCTCCAGGTCCACTCTCCGGCTCTCCTTCCTTTTGCACTCTTCTTCTATCTCCTTCAGCCTCTGCTCCAGGCTCTTGTCTGTGAAGGTAACTTTGGTCAGGAACTTGGGAAGCTTGTGAGGGGAGCAGGGACTGGGGCATGTCCTGTAGGTTTTCCTTGTATTTTGCCCCAAGAAGGACTCTGACTGATCAAGCTCTTGCTCTAGTGCAGTTTGGGCTATGTGGTTCAGCTCAAAGCACCAGGTTTCCCCCTGCCCCTTCTGATCCCGGGGTCCATGTTCATTGTCCCCTCCCTCCCCGTGGTCCCACCTTGGCTGGTTTCCACGCATCACCCCTTGCCCTGCTCTACCTGTGCTGCCCGCGAGCACTTCCTTCAGCTCCCGCCTCTCCTTGCGCAGCTGGGTGAGCTGAGCCCGGATTTCGTCCTTCTCCTTCTCCAGCCGCTCCTTCTCCTCCGTGAACCGCTTCACCTCCGCCTCCGTCCTGTTCTTGCCCAGCTTGGTTTCCACTGCTGCCACTGGAAACGCAACCCACCAGAACAAGCTCAGCCAGGGGAAAACGCAGGAGGGAAAACCTTTTCAGGAGCTTGGAAACAAAACGAATGGGGATCTGGAACGTCACCAGCCGAGACTCTTATCAGCCCCCTGGGCACGGCAAAGCTACTGTACAGCAGTGGGAAGCTGAACGCACGCGTGGAGCAGCACCCCCCTCCCAGCCCCTGCCGCAGCAGACACCCACGGCCACCGGCGTAGCCTGCTCACCCGGCAGTGGCATCTTGGGCCGGTGCGCGGGCAGCAGCTGGGGACTGCCTGCTGTCATCGTGCCCGCTGTCGTCACCGTGCCCGCTGTCGTCACCGTGCCCGCCGGCAGCTCGGCGGCCGGCTGCGGGAAGGCAATGTTCTGCTGCTGCGTCTGGATTTTGACGGTGGGCGTCTGTGGTGGCCCCTCGTTGGGCTCCGGCTTCTCAGGGTGCTTCTGGGCAGGGGGGGAATGAAGTGGGATAATGTGGCGGGGGGCACTGGCTTACTGACGAAGCCTGTCCCCGCACCACCCCGCACCACAGTTCAGGACAGTACCTGCTCCGAGGTCTCCATCGCCTCGCTGCAGGGCTCGGCTTCCTTGGCCCCGAGGGCCGTCGCGGCTGTGCTGTCTGCCGCAGCCCTGCTGGCGGCCCTTCCTAAAGACGGCGAGCTGAGGGGCGAAGGCTGGCATGACTTCTTGCCAGCACAGTGTAGGAAGGACTTCACTGGGGTGAGATCCAGGTACACTCTGTCTTGGTCTCCCTCCAGTTTGCTCTCACTCTTGGGTACTTCTTCCTGCAAAAGGAGAGTGTTCCCCTGGAAAAGGACCATCTGCTGCAGCCAGAAGTACAGGGAGCATCTCACTGCAGCACAGCAGCACCTCAGGCAATCTGGAGTACTTCCCGTAAACCTCAAAGGAGCTAAAACCCCGTTCTTGTAGGTCATTCCATACAGGGCTTTTTTGTGTACTGAAGGAAAGGCCCCTCCTGCTCTCCCTTCAACAGGTCTTTCCAGTGGTAGCAGCAGCCCCATGCAAGGATCTCACAGCTGTACCCAGCCAGATTCTTTGCCTTTCCCAGGATTACAGTCCCAGCCCCAGCATCGCCTGTCTTTCTTGTCTGCACACTACTTGCTCTCACAGGCATCAGAAAGAATTTTGATAGACCAGGCTCCCAACAACCCACGCTCTGTCACCAGATAAACCATGCTGTTTACTGATGGAAACCATGGGATTTCATCCCAGCTGCCTGAGGATCGCTGCAGCACCCCACTGGAAACCTCTCTCCCGTGCCGTAGACTCCTCTCCAGCACTCGCTTCTGTCCCGTTGCAAAAGCCTGGCTCTCCCCAGAGGCTCGGAATCCTCTTTGCTGCCTTTGGAAAAAAACTCTCCCCCCTCACTGCTGGAGATTCCCCCCGGCCAGACGTTCGCCCGCGGTCTCCGCAGAGCTCGCCGCAGCATCTTACCACCGGCGGGTCGGGCAGGTCGACGTCGTCGTACAGCTCCTCCTGCTGCGCCCTGCCCCTGGGCAGGCTGTCGATGTAGGCGTTGGGCTCCGAGTACTTCCTCTGCATTAAGCTGGGAACAGGCAGCGGGACAGCCCGTCAGGAGGGATCGGGCTCACCGCATGGCTGCACCGCGCTGGGTTTTGGGGCATCTGAACGTGCCCCACAGCCCCAGCCAAGCCCACTTTCAAAGACGGTGACCAAGCCGCAGCCGTGAGGGCATCCCCTAGCCCTGTGGCAGCCAGCCACTCACCAGTGGAGGGACCCCACCGCCCCAGCTTGCTCCCCCCACCAGTCCCGCGCGTTGCCGCTGACGTACAAGAAGGAGTTCTTCGCAGCGCTCACAATGCAGGAAACCCGGTCGGCGTCCACGTAATCGTAGGTAAATTCCTCCGGGTCTGTTTTGGAGCCTGACTCCGACAAGAGGAGGCCCAGCCAGTGGCCCATCTCCTCCGAGGACTTTGCCTACGAGGTGATCAGACAGATAGCACAGGGTGCAGCAGCAGGTTCTCCGCGCTCCCAAGGCTGATGCTGCCGTAGCCTTGGGTAGGGAACCGTGCTGGCCGTCCTCTGGCGTGCAAGGGGAAAGATGAACGGCCAGGTACTTGTGTTAGCCCTGATACCACATTAAAGAGGAAAAAAGTATTGCTCTCTGCATGGACTGATTCACAAATTTGGAAGATACATGAATGCAGCTCTTCGCTTAACTCCCTTCTACAATTTCTAGTCAGTCTGCATCTTCCTTTCAGCGATGACCAGCTCAGCTGCCTACAAGAGTAAGCGAAGTCTCTGTGGCTGGAGGTGCTGGTGGGGAGCCGGCGTTGGCGAGGAAAGCGTGCGGATTTGATTTCGCACCGGCAGAGCGCAGCAATGGGATGGCTGAGCACCGACATGCGAGGGGACCCGAGCACACCAGGGAGCCCGGGGCAGAGCCCCAACCCCTGCCAGGGCTGTTTGCACAGGGAAGAGGGGAGGGGAAGGGTTCAAAGCGGGGTCAGAGAACATCAGGGAGAGTCCCTCGCTTCAACATGATCAGTACAAAATTCCCAGCCGCAGCGAACAGTCTGACATTTTGCAGACTGAAGAGTTAAATACGGAGCCTTGAAGTCAGCTCTAGCAAACAGCCACATGCACTTCCCTGTAGCGGGGGGTTTCTACCTGAAGCGAGAAGAAGTGGGGCTGCTGCAGCCATCTTCTGCTTTGATTTGAGGAGTTACAGCAGTAAGCACAAAGTAAAATTCAGGGCAAGTGAATCCCAAAGTGGAAAGTACAGTTTAAGCTTGCAATCTGTTTTATTTAGCAGAGACTTCAGTCCCTGGGAAGCCCGCCAGCGAGCCAGTCTGTACATGGAGTCTGACATCCCGGGAAAATACAGTTTCTTCCATTCACAAAATGTAAATTTTCCCAGCACCTCTTCTTTAGGTTTATAATTGTGCAAAATTTCTTAGACACAGACATACCCCGAATCAGAAGCTAAACAAAAACACCTTCAAACTTCATGGCAGGCCCTTGAAGTCAGTTGTTTAGCTATAAATATTCCACCCACTGGAAAAATACAGGAAATTGCTCACGCTGTCCACCTCCTACTATAATTACGCTGTCGTCAGAGAGAACTAAGATTAGAGATAAACAGTCCTGGATGCAGGCAAAGGAAAGTAACAGATGGAAATGAATTCACTCGCACTTTCAGGGCAGATCCGTGTTTACTTGGGATGCATGACCTGTGGCTTTGGGACTCTCTGAAGATGAATTTCTCTGTTTCTCCTAACCACAGACTTAAATCCCAAAAGTGGCATTCCTCTCATCTAACATTAACCATCTGAAATGCATCCCATCTAACGCAGTCGTCCAGGGTTATCCTATACTCAGTGGAGAGAGATGGGCACCTCCAGAGGACCCTTCATCCCATCCCGAGATGAGTGCCTAAGATGAAGGCTGAATGGTCCTCTGCAGGCACCAGCATCAGACATGGCCTGGACTACCAGGTAGATGGGACACCTTCTAGGTGACCACAGACAGATGAACCCAAGTCCCATGGTTCAGGTTCTGTTTTGCTGGACTGAGGGTTCCTCTGGAGGACCTCACCAGCATTTAGGCCTACTAAGACACCCAAGCTGATGACTTGAAGCAGAGCTTTCTTGGAGATATATACCCTACCTCCAGAATGACCCGTTCTTCCCCGTTGTGCAGGATGCGGAAGGAGTAGAGATGATCAGGGCTTGGCTCTGGAATAATTTCACAACCTGCCAGACTCAGGGGCTGCTGAGCCAGTTTGCTTCGGTTCTTGTCCTGGTAGAAATGGAGGTGACCGTCTTTTATCTGACACCAACGGGACTTCCACTGGCTGTTCACTAGCACATTCAGGTAACCTGCAAGTAAGCACAGGTTACTTTTAGGCACATTTTGTACCCCATGGGGAGAGGGAGTCCAAACTCCTTTGGGTGCACAGGGATGTCTGATGGGTAAGTTCCCAGATCACCATACAACACAAAGCCAGAGGCAATGACAAAGAGCAAAAGCACAAAGACAAGCTCTCCTGTGCATTCGAAACAGGGTGTAAAGGGCAAAAATCTGTTCAAAATGAGACCCTTGAAATTCAGGTTAGGTTTGGAGCAGCAAGCTGGCTGTAGATGGTTGGACAAGGTTGGTGCCAGATGGTGAACACCCGCTGACCCACACGACCCTCTCCCTGCTGACTCCCAATCCCCTGGGCTGATGCCCAGGAAGAGCAGCACAGATGCCCTCTGCGTGCATGTCTGGTATTACCTGCCCTTCCTCTTGGGTCACCCCGGGAGCTATTGCCCACCCTTGCAAGCCACACAGTCCCCTTAATGTGTAAAGGGCACCACAATCCGCATGGATTTACTGGCATGGACCAAGCAGCCTGTGGCCTCTTTGCCTCGCCCGGCAGGACAGCCTGGCACATGTGTGTTTATGAGGGACGATGCCTGGTGCTCATCCTGCCCGGCACATCGAGACCCAGCTCTGAGACAAGTCCCTGCAGAGGGGCTCATGCTGCCACTTACTTGAAGTCTCCAGGGATCTCTCTGGGCTATCCAGGGAGCTGGATTTTTTCCTCCCGAGGTTCATCAGGTTGCTCAGTTTCAGCCCAGTTGTGCCCTTCTTCTTAACTACCAAAAAAGAAGAAGAAAAAGATGTCTGCGTGGCTTTCCCCGCTCACAGCCAGACACACAGGCTGCTGTCCCAGCTGGGTGTGCTGCCCCAAGGCTGCCCGCGCTGCCGTCCTGCACCCAGCAGCGCTGAGGCACACACGTCCCTTGCAGAGGGCAAACCCGCAACTCGGGAGCGGGCTGTAACAGTCCAAAGCCCGAAGCTGATGCCCAAAGAAGCTCTTCAGCCTTTTCCCACTGAGCACAGCAGCCAGTGCATGAATATGGCTGTGGCTGTGTAACCATCAGGGAATCCTGATAAGAAATCAAGTTGAATGTTTTTAGTCCAGATTTCTTTCTCTCCAGCATGACAAAATGATGAAGTCCTAATGCAGAGGGACTGAGCAGCCGAGCTCCATCTGTTGGGTGACTCCAGTGAGTCCTCACCATGGATTTCTCTCTTTCTCCAATATGTAGACGGGTCCCAACACTCTTCTGACAGAGCATCTCCTCTTATAATGTTCTTACCTGACCCATCTTATAGTGGAGAACGGAGCTTAAAGCCTGAAGTCAGATGCCCTACTGTGCAGGTGTAACTCTCCCACTGGAGACAGCTCAGCACTTCACACAGGCACTCTGGCTTCCCTGCAGAGATCTCTGAGGCAAGTCACTTAGGCTGGATTTATGTCATCTCAGACTGTCCCCGAGTGACCTGCCCAGAGCTGTGCAGGATCTGTATGGTATGGCAGGCATCACACCCAGGTTTCTCAAGCGCTATCCTAACTCTGTGACTGCTGAGAAATCCCAACATCCACCTGTCACTTCGTTATGGAAAAGAAAGCAAGGCAGTGAATTCACATGCAGCTTTCACCCTGCATCAGGCCAGCCTGGGATGGCAGTGGCAGACACTACAGACACCCTCACCGCACGTGCAGAGTCAATGGCCTGGTTTCCCCCTCATTCCCAGGGTGAAGTTTTACCATCTTTTATCTCAACCGTCTCTGGGTGGCCGTCCGTGCTGCTCCCGCTCTCGGAGGCTGCAGAGTACCTCTCGGATACCTCCACCTGTCAACAAGCACCAGACACAAGCTCTGCAGATGCATGTGACCCGTTCCTCCAGCCATCACCTGCCACAACTGCCTTTTCCCCCACTCCTGAGTTACAAGGCCCATAGAGATGCTTTCACACAGACATCCCATGCCCACCCGCTCACGCTGTGCCCTTCCCATTGCTTCTCAGCCTGACATGGGCAGATCTGGCACACGAACCACTCTGACCAGGCTCACCTCTGCGGTGGCACCACCGCTGCCACCCAACAGCCTCCTGCCCTGCAGCCTGGCTGCTGGGGGCATTCGCTAGACCCCGTAGGAGGGCATGGGCAGAGGAACTGACCAGGTGCCCAAACAGGTCCATTCTGGGTGTCTGTCAGACACCTATGATGGTTTATTTCTCCTCCCACTGTTTTGGAACAAGCTGACCCCAGGGGGAGTGTTGCCTAAACCTGGACTAAAGACTGATGCAAGCCCTGGCGTCCAAGGGTCTACATCCCTCCCAAAGCTCTCGGTGAGCACAGCTGTCCTGTTGGATGAGATAGTGCTGCTGCCCTGTATGCAGGAGAGCCCAACGCCGAGTCAGTTTTGGGGGAAAGATGTAGCAACAAAATTAAGATTGCAAAGGAAAATTAAGATAGTTCCAATAATGCTCCTTTTCAGCAGAACAGGGGTCTGGTTACATTCGGATCAGCCTTTGCTCAGATAAAATTACTGCACCTACAACTTTTATTTATTAAAGGAACAGGGTGGAAAAGCCTAAGTGCTAGTTCTCTCTGTAGAGACAAGGAGTACCTTTGGGTAACTGAGACGCTGTGAATCTGGGATGTACTGGTTGCCTTCACTGCTTCCTTCGCACAGCAGACCGCTGGTCTCCTGGATGACCTGTGCAGGAGGGGAAGCCACAGCCTGTGAGAGAGCTGCAGGAACGGGATCAGCGCCTGTCCTCCCACCCAGCACAGGCCAAACCCCGGCAGCCTTGGACACCCAGGGTTTAGCTCCCTGCGACCCCAGGGACTTTACTGGTGTTTGCAGCAGGCAGCCAGCAGACACTGCTGGATCTGAGTCGGCCGGGGAGATGCTGCCAGCAAAGGCAGCCCCGGTGCCTCGCAGCCCCGCTGCCACCCCGGCCTCCGTGAAGGCTCCTTCTGCTGCTGCCGTCTCGGGGAAGGGGCCACGTCTCCCTCCATCTTCAGCCACTCCGTGCTGGGCACCCACCCCCGCCATCCCTCCTGCCACAACGGCTGGGCTGGGAGGTCCCTCTGCAGCCTCCTGCCCGCAGAGGGCTTCTCAGCTATCCCGGGACATGACAATGAAGTGGTGTATTTGTATACAGGCTCGCAGTGAGGGAGGGAGCCAGAGCATGCAAGGACAGGACCGAGATAAGATACGGTCTCCCAGCAAAGCCAGGGTAGAAGGACGGGAGCACCAGCGAGGCAAGCCCCGAAAGTGCCACTGACCCTGAGCCACTGCTCTGCCTGGTCTTTACTCTGCAGCCCCAGCACGATGACGTCGGCACTCATGGGGATGATCTTCAGCTTGTGCTCCTTCTTCCTCACTTGCTTTTCCTTGTGAATGACAGTGCAGCCCAGCAAGTTCACGTCGAGCTGAGGGCTGTGGTCTTTGGAGCTCTTGTAGCACTGGGGAAGGAAGACGGGAGAGCAGGCAAGAGGCTGAGGAGGAGCCTTCCCTCTCGCTTGCTGGCGTGAACTCAGCCCTACATGTGGCTCAGTGCAACTACATGCATTAAGTGCACTGAACACAAGAAGGTCCCACAGGTCCTATGAGGCTGTTATGTTCACACAGGACCTATCTATATGTATATACACATACATCTCTGTACCTGCATATACTGTCTGAAATACCTCTCGCAGATACTGCTACAGGGTGAAGAATGCAGACTGCCAGTGGGATAAGCAACCTTTCTGCTCAACCACCTCAGAAAATTTTCCCAAATGTTTATGCATTTTGGGGATTTGCGATTTTGGCCACAGATGTGCCCTTATGTGCCCCTCAGCAGCCCCACGTCCATGTCCCTTCTGAAAATGGAGTGAGATCCCCAAGTCCCTGGGACATGGTTTTTGAAGCATTGCTTCTACTTTGTTTTTGCCAGCTAGTTAATGTACCCTGAGGTGCCACTTCCCTTCCCAGTTTGTGAAAACACGTTCTTTTGGGCACAGAGTGGAGGATATACGCACCAGCAACCTGGTGTCCTTGATAACACACAGCTGTTTTGCCCACTGTCCCAGCCACTTCTTTCTCCACAGGAACGCACAGATGCGGGCGTCCTTCATCAGCTCAATGGTGGCCTCCGTGGATGGCCACTGATGGGTTGCTGACTTGCCTTTGCTGCTCTCTTCTTCATCATAAGATTCATAGGAGCTACTAATGGCTTCACCATCTTCTATAACAAAAGCAAAGCTCCATCATTAAACACATTTCTAGGACAACTCTGAGCCTATTGCTTGCCTCAGGCATGCTCACACATGCAAAAGCTTCCAGCATAGGGATGTGTCTTTTGAGGCTCTCCTACAGGAGGATAATCAACAGGAAAATAAACCTCATAGATCCTTTTTTCTTTCTAGCCCAATATTAACCTCATTGCAACATTTTGTGCCTAATAGTCTCGGTTAGCGAACACTCAAAAGACATTCCTCAGTTAACCACAAATTTGAGAACGTTCCCTTTGACATTTTCTGATGTTTGCTACTTTTTCCCCCCCTCCCCAAGACGCTTTTTCTACTTTTCACTTCAAGCCAAACACTTACAATTTTTAAGGCAACAGCAAGCTACAATCAGCCCTTGTCCTCCGAATGTCAGAAGTAAAAATGATATTTGCGAGGCCATGCAGCAAGCAATGATCTATTGTGTTTGAGATGTCATTTCACTTTCCCTCTCTGGGCTAAGAGGGCTCCCTCTCTACTCAGCATCTAACGGACAGCAAGGGGCTTTGAAGGAATACACTGTAGCAGCAGCAAAAATTAGTCATAAGTGGCAGCTGTAAATAACAATAATCACATTTTTCATGTTCAGCCTTAAATGGATTGCGACTTTATTGGGATGAGTTGGGATTTTCAATACCCAACTCTAATGTAATGGAGATTTTTGGATTTTTTGGCTGGTAGGAACAGCTGGGCATTGGTACCAGGCTCATCAGAAACAATTAAAACTTTCCCACTGACTGCGGAGGAATTTGCAATGCCCTGCTGGCGTTTACAGCGTGGCTCTTACTCGCAAGGAAAGCTCACACAGCAAGATGGTAAGATTGGGGCAGCATCTGTGTAGGGTTTTGCATTCCTGTCCTACCAAACAGCACGGAGGAATATTGTTACAATTCTCTCACCAGAATTTAATCTAATATTGATTCTCACCAAATCTTAAAATCCACATAAAAGTAACATTATCAAACTGGTACAAAATAAAAAGAGGAAAAGCAGCC
>Ga0065711_1048756_pt1 | contig 11646 bp, 5 predicted proteins | sample Hoacrofraction12_FD_59098 | JGI IMG/M metagenome (GOLD analysis project Ga0065711, IMG submission 59098) | Hoatzin crop microbial communities from Cojedes, Venezuela - Epithelial fraction 12 v2 (version 2) | ecosystem: Host-associated > Birds > Digestive system > Esophagus > Crop | place... | reverse complement strand
CCTCGCAGCCTTCTCTTCTTCAGGCTGAACAAGCCCAGCTCCCTCAGCCTCTCCTCGTAGGGGAGATGTTCCAGTCCCCTCACCATCCTTGTAGCCCTCCGCTGGACTCTCTCCAGTAGCTCTTCATAATTCTTGAACTGGGGAGACCAAAACTGGACACAGTACTCCAGATGAGGCCTCACCAGGGCAGTGTAGAGGGGAAGGAGAACCTCCCTCGACCTGCTGGCCACACTCTTCTTGATGCACCCCAGGATCCCTTTGGCTTTCTTGGCAGCCAGGGCACACTGCTGGCTCATGGTTAACCTGTCGTCCACCAGGACACCCAGGTCCCTCTCCACAGAGCTGCTCTCCAGCAGGTCCACCCCAAGCCTGTACTGATGCACGGGGTTGTTCCTCCCCATGCATTACATTTCCACATGTAATGTATTTATATTGCTCAGCAGGCTAATGTCAGAGCAGAGAACATCCTTCTGGTCTTCTTTGTAGATAACACTATCACAAAAAGTTTGATTACTAAATGTTTTAAATTAAATATAGTAAAGCAGAAAGGGTGACCTATAGTTTTATTGAACAAAATTAAAAAATCTTGAGAGTCACCTTCAAGTAACTATTTGTCTGATCAGCTCTCCACTGACATGAGGGAAGGTGTAGAAACAGGACCATAAATTTTGTCTCATTGAATTAATTACCCTTCTTTTATTAAAACAAAACCATTAAGTAGAAATATGAATATTAAATTAAGAGTTGTTGAAGACAAATAACCTCATTTTATAAATCAAGTTGGAGACTATACTATTAGACAATATTAACATGCAGAGATATTAGAATCAAAATGAATAATCAAAAAGAAGTAGCACGCACCAGTAAATAAATATTTTGGGGAATCAGAGAAGTGAAATAGAGATAAAACTCATAACTTCGTTTTCTGAGAACATGCTTTTATACTGAAGATTTGTTTCATCTATTTGGTAAAGTTAACAGAAACATGAAACTTTCTCAATACCCAAAATATACTCCTTCCAGCAATTCTTTTAAAAGAAAACAAAAAATCCCACACTCAAATGCATTCTGATGCAACTACTTTCTGAGGTACAGTTTATTATTGGTTCTCATAGGACCTGAGACCAGTATATTTGTATTGAAAGTTTATAGAGTTACAAGCAATACTAGTAATAATTTATTGAAAAGCTAAATTCCAGTAGCTGCGCAAAATTTTATAATTTTTTAACCTCCTACTCTATGATATTTTTAAGACCTTCATTGTAATGGAACCTGCACAGCCTAAGTACTCAGAAACACCATTTAAGAAGCTATGAAAGATCAAATCTGATGCCGCATTGATCTATATTTCTCTCTATAAAATATATCAATCAAGTGTATTGTTTTGAACATTAATTATGTACTAACATTTGAATTTTTCTTGAACAAAAAGTTTATATGTGTGTGTTTAAATACACACATGCATAGTCTGATTGCTGCATGCAGTATTGACTACAAGTAGAAAACAGGTGGGTAGAACAGCATTAGTCTTTTTATTCAAACTCAAATGCAAAACATCTGTCTTAGGACAGATAGGAAATTTCTTCTCTCTGCAGTACAACAAGCAAACTTTTCTAATAATAAAGATGAACTAACAAAGACTGAGATGTCAAAAGACCTACTGGAACAAATTAGTACTTAAAAGAAAAAAAAGCCCAAAACCAAAACATACAAAACCTATCTTGATGGTATGCATCAAAGTTTTGAAAGAACTTAAGTTTCTATCAAGAACACATGATCATTTGTAAACTGCATCCCAAATAAACATAAAACCTACCAACAACTAATAGCTAAAAAAATAGATACCTCATCAGAGAGAAAAACAGAAATTTCTTATTTGCCTAGCTGTTTCTGCAGGTACTATAAAGCAGTAGCAGAAAATCTAAGTAATATTTTGGACCTATGGTCACAGCAGAAGAGCCTGGGTTGGGGCCTCTTTAGACTTCTGATTCAAAGTGCAGGTAGAAAAGTTTAAGAAATGTCTGACTTGATCCTTAAGGTGATTTTAGCACTGTAGGACACAGTGACAAATACAATGTCTGTTTTCAGAAAGAGTTCCAAGGGGTGTCTGAAAAGTACAGAAGTGTAAATCTGAGATACAACAAGACTATAGAAATTATAATCAAGAATAGATTCAGCTGACAGAAGGATAAAAATGACATCCACAAAACAGCGTGGCTTTTCTAAAGGAAAGTCCTGCATTCCAGGCCTACCAATGCTTTCCAGAGAGATTAGTCAGCACAGAGATGAGGACAACCGCAGGTGAAGAAATAAAGAAAGCTCCTGCAAAACTGAGTAAGCAGTGAAATGGTAGATTAAATACACTGTATTTTCTGTGAACAGAATGAAAAGGCATCAGACTAAGCTAGTAAAACTACTGTGAATAAAAGGAAATACTCATTGGAATGTCCTTGCCATAAAATATTCAGATTACTAAAAGTCTACCTGGGCTTAAAAGGAAAAATAGACGAAGTCATGAATGAAAAAAATCTGTCATGAGTTACTATGAATAGACTGGATTTAGGAAGTGTCTGTGTCACAAACTGTTAAGAGTGCAGGAAAGCTGTTTTCACACTCTTACAATCTAGGGATTACAAACAGGAACTCTTCTACCTTATGTCAAATATATTGTTTGAGAATTAAATAAAAAGATTAATAAAACACTTGGATAGTACTGACAGAGTCTATTGCCAAAAAATCTTCCAGTGAGTTGTGTTCAACAAAGCAGGAAGAACAGAGACTAAAATACAGCACCAATTTTCATCTTGGCAGTAAGTTAACAAGGAAGGTGCTCCAGTTTTCTGCAGTGGAAGGACTTTTGCTTAATATAAGCAAGAGACATCTGAAATACAAATGAGCTTGAATTACAGAACTTGTCAATAACATACTTTCTGCAGAAATGGAACCCAGGACAAAGAAAGTTGTGCTGTACTTGTAAACTATTGTTTAGTGGAGTTGCACAAAAAGAAGTGTTCATTTTTTTATACAAAAACTAAACAGTATTTGCATTTGAGAATTTGAACTAATCATGAGACTTACAAGGTTTAAAATCATTTGCATTGATTTAGCACAGGGATTTTTACTATTAATGTGAAGCTGTCCTTGTCATTCTTTCTGAAAAAGCAAGCTAGGATGTGCAAGGAATATAATTGAGAGTATTAGAATCCAACTAAATGAATCATTGGCATGATCCTGTCTAGATACTGCACCACAAAACACACATAAAGAAAACAACCACATGACAAGAAACACAGAGGAGAGTGGATACAAAGGCAATGGAAATCATCAGAAGAGTGAAAATACCGCAAGAGAATGTAAACTGAAATGGATAAGACTGAACTGTTCAGAAAGGAGAAGTGTGACAGAGATTTAATTCCTGATTTTGAAGAGCAGCAAGGGCAAAAAGCTTCATTTCCCGCTTACTCATAAAAGAAGGATTAGGTAGTATATAACAAACAAAAAAAATCACCTTTCTTACGAAACCCAAAATTACACAATGAAAACATCCACGAACTCACTGAGTTCAGTTATTTAAATTTTTTAAAAACTAGTCTATAATATGAGCGAGAAGAATTAAAGCTATGTTTTTCTTAAGAGAATGGACATGAAGATACATTTTTCACAGATAAGCTACTCTTAACTTGTTGAGATGAGACTTTTCTGAAGCCTATATTATGGCCAAAGTATCTTAATTTGCACATACTTCTGAAACATGTGTTTCCAGACATAGTCAGACTGGATTAAACTATCTACCTAGTTCAAATCATTCAGTGTTCTGTCACTAACAGAAAAGCAAGCACTGTTGAGCAGTTAGTCATGTAAGAACATCTCTGTTCCATCTGTGACAAAAAACCTCAGATTTATCTGCAACACAGTGCTTACTGCTAGGGAAATGTGATCCGCATTTTATCCTACACTCCAGAAGGCTACCCCAGGCTGCAATAGTACCCCAAGCACTCAGGAACACATCACACTGGGTGAAGCAAGATGAAAGTCATGCTTTAAGCAAAAAGAAATCTTCTGAAATACTGGATGTCAGAGTGTAAATCGCATAACCTGAAATTAGATCTTCGATGCAGAAAATTGAATAAGCAAATCTACTTTGCTTCAAATTCACTTTTTACTTACACCCCTATTTAGTTTGGCATCTTAGACAAGCCTCTTGTGAAAGTAATCATTACACTTCAGTCAAAGTAACCTTCTTCAACTTTATTTTCGTCAGCGATTAAAATTAGAGTATGCCTGATGTATTATTATAGTTAACCACAAAATCATACAGATTTTGTCCTGATAGGAGGCAGAGCTATCAGGAGAACCTGATGAAATAAGAGGTTTTGTTAGTGTGTAGCAAGTTACTTGAAAAAAAATAAAACAGATACCTCAAAAGAAAAAAAAAATCCCTCCGATCTGGCCACTGCTCAGAAACTGAGGGTGTGATACTGGGACCCAACAGAACTAGACTGTCCTTTGTTTCAGAGGCCTCAACTCTGACCTAAACAGAAGTTTAGCTTGTCAATATTATGCTAATCCAGGATGATTTTGTACTATGTGTTTATATTACTGATTTCATTCTTTAAAATAGTATTTCCTATGAATTTGTATCATGATGATTTACTTTATTCTTTAACACCACAACTTCTATGATAAGAAGTTTATTTTTAAAAAGTGTATAAGGCATATTTTTAGTTTAATTTATTCTGTCACGTATATCCAATGTTACAAAAGGAAGCTACTGTATGTGAAATCTATTGCAGTAGAGTTCGCATGCATAATTTTCCAGGAACCATAATATTCCATTGCTAGATTCTCAATCAGTTTTTGTGAAATGAAAGAAAGTAACAATTCTTCAAAATATTATGACCTTGCAAAAATGGGTTTCTAGTCTTCGAAGGCTGTGCCACAGTTTTATCAGTGTTGTATTTTGTGCAGCTTTTTTTTCCTCAGTTATAGACAAAGATCATTCAGTTTCAGTGTTTAAATATGTTGGAGATTGTTTCTCCGCTATTATTTAGATAGACACTGCTTTGCTCTTCGCCATGCCTTAGGGAATAGAAGTGCTACTTTAACATTATGGCATGATTTACTGAAACACTGAATTTTACAAAGTATTTATGCAACTTGTCATCACTAATAACTCTTAATATGTAGTTTGCTTTCACAGCACTGATGTCGGAAGCTTAAAAAGAATCCATTATTCATTTGGTTTATTTGGTACTTACACGAGCACCACATTCCAATCTCATATCAAAAGGAAGGACTACGGTTTTCAAATAATCCCCAAAATTATGACTTGGAAATACTGCACTTAAAACTTCAGATTGTTATATATTCAGTGTTTTCACATTAAAAAAATCTACACATACATTTGAAGCATGAAAAGAAAACAGCTTACATAACAGTGAGATAATAGGCAAAATATATCTCTAATAAGGCAGTGCTTGTATTTCTGTCCTGCCCATTCCTGATATTTATTATTCTACCTTCCTAAATAGTTTTAATTTATGGGATACCAGAAAAAGAATATCAAAACATCAACAACAAAAACTTATTTACTTTAAAATGCTTTCTCCAGTGCTCAAATTTCTGTTATATATTTAAATAATTATAGTGGGATCTAAATATTAAAACCATGAAATAGCTTCAGATGCAAGATCTTAATCTAGCAGAAGATGTCAAAGACTTTTATTATTTCACAAAGACTTACTAGATTCTCTCAAATGGCAGATACATAAAAGAGAATAAACTTAGTTTCTGTAGTAACAGAAATAGAATTCTTCAGCTGAAAACCTACTAATGCAGAGGTATTTAAAAATTCATTTGTCTATTTCTGTCATTACAAATCATATAGCATATTCAATTCTTTCCCAGTCAGAACGGCTGTGACTTTCTGTCTCGCAGCTTGAGCAAGTATACCATTTTGACGGACAACAGGTAAAGACCACTGGGTAATGACATCCCATAACCTGCTGTTCTTCCCATCATATTCCATACAGAACTCGGAACAATCTATATTCCAAAAATGCCTGCCAGACTCAGACCTAAATGTCAACTAAATTGAAGAATGTCTATGAATTTTGATGGGATGAGGCATGTACATCTTCACTACCTCTGTTGTTAGTTGAGACTCAGGATGCAGAGAAGCAGATATTTAGGCATCAAAACATTTTAGTGGGAAATTATTTCAGCTATTAGCAAGTACTGTTCTAGAGTACGTTATCCAGTAATTAACTCCGATATAAGCAAGTCCATAAAGTGAAGCAATAGAAGATACAGTATCTACAAGAATTTCATTGTGTTTTAGTAGTTTGACTTTGGATAAGCTTTGTCAGGTCATGTTAAAAGCCCACTAGGAGTTGGAGCACATAAGAAATACTATTCCCAATGCTACTGAAGTTCATTTTATGAATTACCTCAAATGAATGTAATTTGTGCTGTCAAGATTGCTCTACGATGAAAACTAAAGTAAGAGGAGTGGGAATGATCAGAAGAAGATTCAGTTCAAAAATCACACTGCTGGATCTAATCTAAAATGCTAATGTAATTGCACGTTTTATGTAAGCAGAAACTTACAAGATCTAAATATATAATATATATAAATAGATACAGTAACAGTCATAGTTAGGTGTCTGAGTGGATAATGGAAACTGTGAGGTGGAAGAGGACAAGTTATAGGAATGGAATTTGATCTGTCCATTAAAGAGAAATACAAGCAATTTGGGCATGCAGTCTTAATAATGCATGTAGTCAAACTAAAATTTCCTCTGATCCTGACTCCCAAAAAGTGAATATTTTTGAGAGAAAAGTATTTGCAATTTTTTTAATTCTAGTAGTCAGTGATGTGTCATAGCCCTGAATGCAGTGTTCTAACTCACTCAGTTTACCTCATTTGACTTTCTCTAAACTTCCAATTCATAAGTTCCAAAATCTTAACTGCAAAACAGCTGCTTATACAAAATACTAACTGATTAGATGTCTCTTTTCAGAGTCTACCATCATTAACAATAAAGACTTAAAAAAAAAACAACAAAAAAATATAGCAACCCCCCAAACCCACCTGCATTCTCCCTTTCCCTTTTATTTAAGGGAACATTGCATGGTTTCTGGCATCTCTAACAAACACATCCTTCTCAGGGATTAAAGCATAGGCAACTGATATAAAAAATTTATCCCATACTGTAGATCTGGGTAAAAAAAAACAAAATAAGAAAAACCACCACACAGTGCCTATCCTTTGAATGCTTGATGCATTCAAATACTATTTAGTAAGCTAGTATAAAGCACCAGTATAGGGCAAGAGAGAAATACAGACTTATTATCTAGGTGTGCAATCACAAAGTTGATTATATGGAGATGAGATTTTGAATGTTCACCCTTTCATATTCAATTAATTTTATTTCACAGAACTACAACTTCCAAGAATAAATGAAACATGAATAAAACAAGACAGTGGTACATTTTAAGATACTAGACAATAATCTGCCTTCTGCAAACTAAAATTGTTGCAAGTAAAATTAATTTTATTAGAAAAGAATCCTCTAAATAGGAGAAACAACTACTTGAGCTGTGCAAATTATTTCAAGTTCAGATCCAAAAATCTGCCTTATCCACCCAGCTATGGCTAGAGTTTTGCTATATTAACAAATTCTTAGACTTGTTTATGCTAATAATTTCGTCTTGACTATTTCAATAGCTGGAATGTGGAAATTCTAGGTCTTAATAACTAGCATACAACAAAGTAGTAAGATCTTTCTATCTTAGTCCACTAGATCCGAATATCAAGAGTGCACAAGCACACTTGTGCTATACCGCTATAGAGCTTAATATACATGAGCAATGTAAGGAAAGATATGGACAGAAAAAAACAGCAAGTCACATTGTGCAAGTTTACTTCCAATATGTTTATTTACTCCACCTGCTCATCCTCAACATCACCTCCATTTCTAATACAACCAGTGGTTGGTTTAAAATTTGTCTTTCATCTCTCCCCTTTTCATGAATAATTTTGATGAATAACCATACTTTCTATACTATATGGTTTTGGTGGTAGGCAGGAACCATGCAATTTAAAAATTGATTTCAAGAAATACATGCAGCTACGTTAAATCTAATATAAACATAATTATATTAAATATAAATAAATAAAATAATATAAAGATATATATATAAAAGATATATATATGTATAAAGATAACTAATACATGTATATGTTATTCCTAAGTTTCTGGTTGATTCTGCTGTTCATGCTATATGAAGACTGTATGTTTTCCCACAAGCATCAAATAACAACTGTTTTACATTACTCATTATAGATCCTTCACATTTCAAGATCATAAAGAACAACATTATTAGGTAAGATTTCCTTTGTCTTGACATAAAACTCATAAGTAATTAACATTCTTCACTTACAGTTTTTTTTTCTGTTGTTGTAGGCAGGATTAATTTTCAAAGGAATGTAAGAAGCATTCATTTTCTTTGTACATTTAGCTTTAAATAATCACAGAATTATTTCATTTTAATATTTTTCAACATGATGTAACAGAAAATAAATACAAAACTATATCTCAAATTCAACTGCTGTAAGAGAATACCAAATAAAAAGTGTGCACTTTCATGTGACATAAGACCTTTAAAGAGAACCAATTTATTTTTTGTATTTTTTTCAATTCAGCTTGCATTTTCTTGGTTTTAAAACTGACAGAACTATAAATAGAATGTATCCCCCCAATACGAAAGAAAAACTTTTCATAATATTGGCTTAATTTCTGGTACACCATTAAATTCTCTTCCAATAATGTATTGTTACCTTTGTAGTTAACCTTGAAACCGATTGAGCCCACGCTTTCATCCGTTTGAAGGTGCAACCACATTTGATTGCTCATGCTCACAATTAAGTCTGGTACAAAGCTTCCAGTTAACCTATAGATAGAAAAAAAAATCTGTAAAGCCATGAAGTATTAAGTAACTAGATTTTTTTTTTTCTTTTTGTAAGGAATCTAAATAACTACTAAGTATTTTTTATGTTTTTTGTTTTTAAATTCATTGTATTCAGCTCATACCAAATTAGTTACCTACTGGCTGGTTAGCCATTATAGCCCTCAAGATTCCAATGACTGCAGATTTAATACCAATCTATAAACACAAGCAACTACTGCTTGTATTGTACTGAAATAATTAATCTCGCTTTCAGTTGGTGGTCCAGAAAGACATGCATCTCCCCCAATCCTGAACCTGATGTGGCAGTCCTGTTTGCTGAATGACATAGCATGATAGCAAAAAGGAAATGTTGTGGAAGCTACTGTTTTATGGTGTATTGCATTTTTTCCAAAAATTTTATCTCAAATTTGGTAAGAGTTTATCAGCTAAAACAGAATGGTGAAAAGTACCAAAACATTTTCCACTCTTGTACAACGGATTGCAAGCACAAGAGTATAGGAGTGAAAACTGTTAGTTTGATTTTTGCAGTTCTAACCCTACCTTAAAGCTAGCTGAAACTTCACATGGACTATTTTAAATATATTGTGCAGTTAATTTTAGTTCTCCCCTCTGGTCTTTTTTAGCTTGTTTCTGTATGAAATATTCAGCTGTGGGAGGAATTCATGTCTACATCCCACATCTGTGTTCACAGATGGAGCTACAACACAGACTCTTGCCAGAACTGAACAAGTAAATGCCCGGCCAAAATAATGTGCTAACCGCTCATTCCCGCACTAAGGGAAAATGTCTTCAGTGAGTTCAGTCTTTGCCAAATTAACAGACTAACAGGATGTTCCTCAGAAACAAAACTCAACGTAGTGGCTAATAAGAGTTCTGTGATTGTCATTGGTGACTTACAGTACGTTGTGGGAAATTTAAGGCCATTGGGAATATTAATGTCTTTGTTGTGCCAAAAAGAATAATCCCTATGATAAACAGCTGTCAAAAGCTTTATCATTTCTAGTTTCTGAAGTAAATTATAAATGCATTTTTAAAATGCATACAGTTTTCAGAAATTATATTTTTAATTTAAATAATATATTGGGAAAACTTACCATGTGAAAATGCATTTTAAAAAATAAGAATCAATCAACAGAACACAGAAATCACTTGTTCTTTTTTAAGTGCTTAGGGATCCCTGTAGAATATTTGGGAAGACTTTGGGGCCACTGAACAACAAGACACAGAAAATACAGCATTATGTGAAGGAAGTTATTTAAGACAGTAATGAAATTCTGCAGTTATCAATTATCTTTCTTTTCTCATGGGGTTTTTGAGACTTCCTCTACCCTGGATTCATTACCTACATTCCTCTCCTGGAAGTAGGTTCTTACACCTTCCCTTTCAAAAGCTGAGGAGTGAACACTGTCAACAGCACAAATGGATAGATGCAATTATGATTCCTTCCTTTTTATTAAACAGCTTAACACTTATGACAGTCAGCAGGGTGTTTTCAACCTCTTTCTCTAGGACTGCAGAACTATCCCTCCCACATTCTAGTGATAGATATTCCCCTAAGAGAGTGCACTGAAGACTACTTTAGAGGATATTCAGAATATCACAACACTCTCCCTTCCATCTGCGAAGATGATCTGTAATATGGGAGATTGGATACATGGGCACTCAACACAGCAAGCATAACAAAGAGAATGAGTTTCATTCCATGTGCACTGTATTTTCCAAATGTGTTATAGAAACCAGTGTCCAGATGCGTACTACATAAAAGTCACCTGCAGCAACTGTCAGACCAAGTTGCTGAAAGCAGGCTTCCAAATATTCTGAAAAAGTGACTGGTGTATGAAGGAGAACCCACGATCTCTCCTCCTTTTCCTTCTGCCCTATCCCTTGGTATTAAAACTTAATACTACTCCATCTTGCAAAGACCTCAGTTCCATGGGAAAGCACTAAGAATGCCTTCATATTAGTCATCTTGTCAAACACACAATGAATTCCGTCCAGATATAAGCTCACTTAAATGCTAAGCTCACTAGCCTGGAGCAGTCTGTCATATTGCTGGGTGCATGTATATCGACACAGAATTACAAGCATCCAGGGAAACTTAATGGCAAGCAGTGAAATGGCTTTGGAGTTTAGCTCTTTCTGTGATTAGCACCAACATAGCAGAAATTATCAGGACTCAAATTCTCAATTTAGGAAGCGTGATTCTATCTAAATGCTATTTAAATTCAGGTTTTGGTTCTGAATTGTCCTATCTAGAAGTGCCCGGTAAAACTAGTGGTTCAAATGCTTGAATAGGTTTCCTGATTAACTTTGACAAACTGGAAGAAAAAAGGTTTCACATAATTTACACACAAACCAGACATATTCAACCCAATGTTCTTCAGCAATTTGTCAGAGGAAAAAAAATTATTTTAAAATTTAAAATGCAAAATTGAATCGTACCATAGCTCGTATATTTGCTATGCATCATATCTCAGACGAAGTCTGCATGGTTCACAGGAGAAAAGATTTACAAGTTTTTTTTAAAGTATTTGTTCTGGTTCGGCTGCAGCCAGCAACAAAAGCGCCACGCGGCCGCCCCTCCCCCCGCCGCGGTGCGGAGGAGAATGGAAAGAAAGAGGCAGAAACTGGTGGGTCGGGATAAGGGCAGTTTAACAGAACAGCAAACAGAGG
>Ga0065711_1010135_pt1 | contig 11646 bp, 7 predicted proteins | sample Hoacrofraction12_FD_59098 | JGI IMG/M metagenome (GOLD analysis project Ga0065711, IMG submission 59098) | Hoatzin crop microbial communities from Cojedes, Venezuela - Epithelial fraction 12 v2 (version 2) | ecosystem: Host-associated > Birds > Digestive system > Esophagus > Crop | place... | reverse complement strand
GATCCGAGGGCTGGAACCCCTCTGCTGGGAGGAAAGGCTGGGAGAGCTGGGGCTGTTCAGCCTGGGGAAGAGAAGGCTGCGGGGAGACCTTAGAGCAGCTGCCAGTGCGTGGAGGGGCTGCGAGAGAGCTGGAGAGGGGCTTTTTAGCAGGGCCTGTTATGACAGGACACAGGGCAATGGTTTTAAACAGAGGGAGGGTAGATTTGGACTGGATAGAGGGAAGACATTTTTTACTCTGAGGGTGGTGAAACACTGGAATGGGTTGCCCAGAGAGGTAGTGGAGGCCCCATCACTGGGAGCATTCATGGTTGGGTTGGACGGGGCTTTGAGCAACCTCCTCTCATTGAAGATGTCCTTGCTCATTGAAGGGGGTTTGGGCTAGATGACCTCTAAAGGTCCCTTCCAGCTCAAACCATTCTATGATTCTGTGATTCTATGATTTCCACATCCTGTTCTATGCAGTGATCCTCCAAGAACACTTTGCTGTGATGTGAGGAAGAGAAAACCCAGTGTGTTGTAGGAGCCCAGGAGGACTCTCTCAGAGCAGTGTGAGTGATGCACTGGCATTTGTGTCCGGCCATGTTCATCCCAGCTGGTACAAAGCCCATGGACCATATCTGCACTCAGGTTCACTAGTGCACACCCTGCGTTTAGATTTCATGTCCAAGGAAACAGGGTTTGACCTCTAACTGCTCAAAAGGGATTTCCTCACATTCTCCCATGGCTCTTACTCATGTTTCTCATATTTAGTACGGCCGCACACAGAAAAAAAGCTCTTTCAGTCACGTAAAACCCCTCCCTCCCCACTCCCTCTCTCCTCCCGGGCTATGCTGGGCCACATATTTGGGTAAACTATGTGGAGGGGTTTTCTGTGTTTGCTTTCTGACATTCTCTGACTACAAAATCACGGATTCATAAAACGGACTTTCTGAATACGAACACGTGCTGCTGACACGGTTGTTTTGACCAGCAGCCCTTTTCCCATGACAACGTTAAGCAGCTCTCTCTCTGGGAGGTGCCTCCTGAACTTTGTTTGCTACCCTTTACATGTCAAAAGCAGGAATGTTCAGTTCTGGGATGACGGGAAGGAGCGCTCCTAAAACACACAGGGTAGCTGTGCTGAGCTACAGTCTTCACGATGACACACTCTTGTGCAATTTAGGGGTAGGACAAATGCTTCATTGACCTTTACGCTGATATCTGCTTATTTATCTGCATTAGATAAACAGCCAATGGCTATATCTCAGCCTCAGCAAACAGTACGTTCTGTCAGCACTGCAAATACCATTTGTTGCTTTATTTTATGGGAAGGAAGGAAGATTACCTTTTTATTACTGCTTTCAGGGATGCCTCATTGCGTGGTTTGCTTTTCTCTGCCCTGGATGTTTGGATCTTTTATACCCTTGGCCAGATTTTGCCCTCTGGTAAAACCCTGCCCTGGACAAGTTCTCAAGCATGTTGGACATTTGACAAGACTGACAGCGGTCAGCTTTAGGCTTTAAGACAGAAATAGCAGATCCTTATCTGAACTTCTATGAACAGAGTCCGGGAGAAAGCAGCTAGGTCATGGATGGAGCTTCCAACAAGTTCCAGCTCGCTTTCTGTAAGGCTGTTGTAGTCCTGGTATAAGAAGAGAGAGAGAGACCTGGTATAAGAAGAGAGAAAGAGACCTCCTTCGACTAGACCTTTGCAAATTATGCCACTGTTATTATCTAAATGCTAGTATAGCTGGGCCGTTACTTTATTAGTTGCAGAGTATAAAGCAAGCTTGTTTTACGCAAGCAGCTTCTCATCCCATCAGCACAAGCCTGGCATGGGAAGGGTGTCTCCTTTTGATTTTCTTGGCTCAGTTAATGTGGTTTATTTCACAGTCGGAGGAGCTAGATGCTAAAACTTAGCAGGGGAGAAATTTAATTTCAAGCTTGAACACAAAGTATGGGATCTGGTTCAGATTTCCGGTTTGCTGTAGCTTGTGCTCAGCACCAGTTACTAAATAACTGGAAGGAGCCCTTCTCTCAGTACCCCCCTTATTTATGCTGAAGATGAATATGAGACAGAATCCCAAGCCCAAATGTCTCCCAAATTTTGAGGTAATTTGGACCTGGCTCCAAAATTTTCAGAGCCTTTTTCTCTAGGAATAAAAAAACTTCCCTTCAACCTATATTTGAGAAATTCATGCCCAGTTTAGCTTGATCTCTGAAACTCACCTATCAGCCTGCCCTGACAGGGTTTCATTTCTCTGCTGAGCTCAGCACAGTCCTTTTTCTGGTCCGCACTTTGTGCGCATTTTGTACCTGAGCCAAAGACCACAAAACCCTTACAAGGATGTCTTTGTGGACTTCAGGGACAGCTACATTAAGCTATGACATATGTTTCCATGTGCCTTCAATCATGGATTTTGGCAAAGTTGTGAAGACATTTAATCCTGTCTTACTGAAAACAAGAAATCCTGGATTTGATTTGAGTCACTCTTTGCTTCCTCCTTCCTGTGCTGAAATGTTCAGTAACTTATGGACGTCTTCCCAAGCAGTGTTAACATTTGATGCTGAAACCTTTGGTGACCCGCTGATTGATATACACCCACAGGCTAAAGCCCCCCACTTTTCCTGGACTCACTCCAGTAGCTTTGATCTAGAAACTGAAGAAATTTGCAAATGTTTTGTAGTAGGAAAGAGAAAGAGATTTTCCAGGATGTCGGGGAGGTGTCGTCCAAAATGAACTGTTACACGCGAAGGTGGAGATGACTTATGAAATAGCAAATACACAGCAAGGCTGAATTATTCATGGAGAAAGGAAATTTGCTGCTTACCTTTGGGAATGGAAATCTGAATGAACTTAAGGTTTTAAAATGAAATAAGTTGGACGGTTTCAACCCTCTCCCTGCGGTGTGATAATGTCAGCATCACGTCTTGATCTCTTTTGGAAATGCCCTTTCTCTCTCTCCTTTTCCTTCTCCCACAGCATATTGTTGCAGTATTATTGCTGTCAGCTTGTCATTCCGATGGTGTTTGCTGCTTCTCCCAAACTCCAGGTGAGCAGAATTGCAATTGGGCAAGCATCTATGGAGCGCTCCTGCTTGGTATTCAGCGGCAAGGACAGATGGCTGCCAAGAGGCTGGTGGGTACAGATTTGCAGTACTAGATTTTCAATGTGCAGGCTGCACAGATTTATTTTCACAGCCTAGTCTGTAATCCTTAGGTTTCTTGAGGTGCTAAATGCAGTTCTGAACATTTTCCTATCATGCTGTGTGCATGTGTGTGCTAGTTGTTTGCTTGTGTGTGCATGTGTGCGTGTGTGCATGCAATGCATGTGTATATGCACGTGCTGGGGAGCCTGCGGGGTGCCAGGACTCATCTTGCCTTGAAGGGGGGATTGTCACTCTTCTCCTGTCTTCAGATAACAAGATGGCACTGTGAGGAGTTGATAGAGAAGTCCTGGCCTGATGTGAGCTTTTTCAATCTCAAAATTGGTACGCAGATTCAAAGAGTACTTGAACTCATCTATATTTATTGTTCTTTCCTCTTTGTCATGGCTTCTATTTTCTCTTCTTCCTGACAACCCAAGCAACCAAGGTTTCACTCCCTCCAGCTTACACAGTAACATCTCTCTGGACCTAATTGCTAGCTTTGCTTCCTTCCTCTCCTTGTCTCCTTCCTCTCCTCCCAGCTCAATTTCTGGCTTATTTAATCCACCTACTGCCAGATGTTTCCACTGTGCAAAAGGAACTTCCAGATACCTGCATGGCAGGCTAGTCTCACTGCAGCAGGGAAACCGGTTTGTTCAGGCAAAGAGATTAACTACACCCACATATGCAGCCATACGATTTCAAGCATGGATATCTGCAAACCACCATTCTGGAAGTTAGGTCTTCATTTTGGTTCTGCTTACTCTGACCATCTACTGCCAAAAAGACAGCAGAGAATGACCACCTCGGACAAGTTTATTTCTTGCAGAAATCCCTGAAAGCTGTACAGAGGGCACAAACAACCCAGCACGGAGGGATGGGAAAGGCAGTTGCATCGATTCCACCTGGAAATTCCAAATTGAGCAGGATAATCCAGATTTCTGGGGACTGGAGATGAACAGAATGTCCCAAAACAGCTACAACATGCCAGGATCTGTCCCATAATAGAGGCTGAATGTCAAGAAGGGTGAAGCATCTAGGTAGATGATGAAAACTGTTACATTTGGTAGGTAATGGGAAGTATAAATCACTGCTACATGACCTAAGGCAGCTACTAACAGATTAGAGTTTGGAAAGGACTTTCGCCATGGGCAGATGAGCAGATTATTCTTCAGTTTTCCATGGCAGAAATTCTCATCTTTAGCTCTGAAACATTTGCTACTGGAGGATGTGGTTCCCTGACGTTTTGAACTGGTGTGAGACCGGGCTGCAACGGGCTCCCACCTTCAAGCCTACCTACTTTTCCATGCAGGAGCCTCCATCAAACTAAGAACGAGGGACTTTCATCCGTGGGGACCCTCTGAAGGGTGAGCGGCAGCTGGAAAACGCAACCTCCCAGGTGCCGAGGCTGTCCCTGGCACCCGTTCTGGGAAGCATGTAAGCATCTCCGTAATCTAAGGCGGCTTCTAAACACCTCTCTATTCAGCATGGAGATGCTGCTTCGCCCTTAATCCACACTTCCAGACTGTTGAGAAAGCTTTCAAGCCTGTTCACATACGCTTTGAGCCTGGGCTTGTTGCCTGGTCTGGGCCAGAGCCTGGGTTTTGTGTTAATTAGATCCCCAATCTGCCTGCTCTGCTGTGCAGTTCCCCAGTGCCATCTCATGGCTCCTCAAGGTTTTATTTACTGACACTTGTCCCATTCCCCTCTTGTGTCCTACAAGCCCCTCACTGCTTACCTACAGCCGGCCGGCGACCGGAGTCCTCCCGGCCAAGTGCTCACCGGAGCCGGGGAGCACTTCAGGGCTCGGTGTGCTCCTTGTGCAACGCGTTTGCAGGGTCTGGGGGTGCCGGGCTGTCTGGGAGAGGTGGAAGAAGGGATCGAGCTTAAGGTGGAGAGAGATTTATGCCTCCTAAGGTGAGCATAAACTAATATTATGCCTGGTGTTAAGAGCATGAAGTTAAACACACGCTTAGGTGTTTTCTTGAACTGAGCACCTTACCGTAGCCAAATGGGGACGGATTCTGCAATGCCTATCTGTGTGAGTAACACACTTACACACGTGTATACGTTGAGCGGGCGTAGATCGACTAGCGGGGAGGCAGGAGAGGATGCTGGGGGAGCTCTGGCCCACCTAATTCAGCCTGGCATGCACCCTCAAACACTGGGGCAGGTAGTGTGGGACTATGTAGCCTTCTCTGTCCTCAGGGCAGGTCCAGCCAGCACTGGCAGACTTTCCTTGTGCAGAGGAACCACTTCGGTGTCTCACTCTCACTTTTTTGGATGCCATGGCATACCAAATCTAAGTGCTGGCACTTCCATTTCATCTGTATTAAAACAGGACAAAACTGGTACAAACAAGCACAAAAACTCAGAGAGTTTATTGCACCACCCAGAGAAGATAATGGAGAAAATGTTCCTTTCTGTCCCTGGCTTATACCTTTCCTTCCCTCTCCGATCACCTTGAGCTGGCACTAGGATGGTTGTGTTCCAAACTGGCTCTGAAAGCTAAACTGTCCGAAAAATAAGGGGTTTGCTTTCAGTCAGGATAACGTATGAAGAGAGCACCTCAGCCCAGTCCCAAGGTCTTCCTGGGAGGGGAACCTCAGCTCCGACTTTGCTGGGAGGGCTGGTGCTCCTGGTGCTTCAGTCTGGACAGACCCAGCTAGCATCTGGATGCAGACCCCCAAGCTCTGCTCTTCCTAAGGAGTTTGGCTGCTTTGTGCTGAAGTTTTAGCCAGTATCAAGGACTCAAAAAGTCTCAGTCCTGCTCTTTAGCCTGTAATGTAAACACTGCTCAACGTGGGTCAGGTACAGAAATTAGTCCTTTTGCAGAAGAGTCAGATAACCGAAGTATTACGTACAGAAGCATTCCCATTGACCACAAAAACACAGCATCCATTTTAGCTGTCTGCTTTATATTAAAACCAGTAACCATGCCAGAAGTCGCTTGCTGGTTGTCTCCCTGATACGGAAGAGAGAAACCTCAGTTCTTGCTCAGAAATAGCGCAAAATAAAGCAATAAAGCAAGCCCAGCTGCAGGATGTGAAAACGGAGCGAGGTGCGGGGGGCAGCTCTTCTTTGGCACTGTGGCCTCGGCACCCCGGGAGTGTCCGTCCATGCCCAGCTCTCCCCTGAAGCCTTTCTGCAGAGTCAGAAAGGAGGAGGAATGACCCTCTGGTGCCTCACACCTTCTCAAGAGATGCCAGTGTATCCAACGCAACACAGATACCAATGTGAAATAGCAAATACCAGTATCTGGCTTTATAGCTCCTGATTTCGGGATGCCTGACCTGCAGAGGGAGAGCATGCGCTGGCTCTGCCTTTGTAAAGCGGCATGGGTATGATTAATAATTTTCAATTAAAAAATAACAACAATAATGTGGACAACAGTGCCTCTGGGAGCAAGGCTGCTGTGCCATATGCTGCCAGGCAAACACCAGAGGAAGCTTTACCGAGGGCACTGGGAGGCTGGTCTGGATGGTGCCTCCTTGCTAAGCTGACGTGAGATGGCAGTATTTCAAAATTCAAAAGCAGCACTAGCACTGCTTAAGCTTTCCACTGACATCCTCCTACAGACTAAAGATCATCAGTAATACTCTTCCGTAAAGGGTCATCTGCCTCCTGTTTGTTCTTAGGGTTTATTTCATAAATCACTTCATGGAAACGGTCTCCAGGATTTAGAGGAGCTGATTTTGAGTCTCTCTTTTGAAATGCTACGGTCTTGTTTGGGAGTAAGATACTGGCATATAAATACGTTTGCTGTAATTTCAGGTGTGAGTTTATAGCAGTTCAGTAATATAAGCTATTTTAATATGAGAAGGCCTGTGCTGTTTTATCTTATGTCAGATTTGGAGGCACTTAGTCTAAGCTAAATAAAGCCACTCCTACGCTCGGTTGGAAGGCTCTAGTACTATACAGCATTGATATAATGGACAACTTGTCTTTTGCTGACCGTTTTCTCATATCTGCACACAACCACAATCATAGAGAGATGCTGTAACACATTTGTCTTGAGCATCACCTTACGTGCGCTGTGAGATCGCCCTGTACCGGGCGTCACAGTGGGGGACACACCAGGCGTCTCTGGTGCAAAGGGCCGTGGCTCTTGGTGGCCCTTAAGGAGCGGTGATTTGTGGGACAGCCCTTGCGATCACAAGGCAGCACCTCTGTCCCTCTCCCCCTGCATCACTGCTCAGGAGGTAGATCAGGGGTCAGCAGATCACCTCAGCACAGCCTGACATGCAAAGCCCCTCAGCAGGAGACGGGCTGTGTCGCAGGGACTGTGAATGCAAGAGCCATGTCCCAAGCCCCAGGGAGGTGCGAGGGCATGGGCTTCAACTGCTGGAACTCACCTCTGTACTCAGGGTCCACGATCAGTCGTAATGTGTTGCAGAAGCATGCTAGAGCCCTGCATATGGCGTAGCACGAAATGAGCAGGAGCCTTAGGTGCTGCAGAGCTGCCCCCCACCTGCATGTGATCCTTCACTTTAAAGACTCCAGCATCAGGGAGATTTTCCCAAGCAACTTTAAAAGTAGAAATTGCTTGGTGAGAAGGTCAGATTTGCTGAGTTTAGGGAAATTCTTTGCCAGATAACCTTAGAAGACGGAGTTACATAAAGTCAGGGTACTTCAAGATGTCTTCTGCAAAAGTCTAGGGTTGCAAATTTGATTCAAGTCTTGCTGTCTGAGAAGGCTGCTTGGCTTGTAAATCCATCTCTGTTTACAGCTGCTGGAGACAGATCCCACGCTAGTAAAGATGATGTCATTTCATAGTGGAGTATCTGGTTTTCCCATAGTAAAGATGGATCTGCCACCCCAGATCAGACTCTTGGCTCGTCACATCTTGTTTTCTGCCTCCAGGGATGGACAGTGGATGGTGCTGTAAAAAACAGCAGTTCTCTTCACTCACTCCTTTCAAATTCATGTACCCATTGAAATGATGCTACCTGTTCGTCTCACCACCTGCGCATGCTCAGCTAATGCCCTCATGCATCAGACTTGACTACACTTTTAGTGTCTTGCATCACGTCAGATCTTGCTGACAGTACAAAACTTGCTGAATTGGAGTTTATTCCCCCAGAGCTGCACCGCTGAAGATTGAAGTGCCTGATTCCCTGTCGTTCTCCCATGCATATGCAGGGCTCCCCGGGATATTGCAGCTAGGAGTTTTTATTAGAAGCCTGATCAGCAAGAGTTTTCTAATAAGCATGTTTGAGAATGGGTAAAAGAAAGAATAGCCACAACTGATTTAGTTAATTGTTAATGAAAGCATATTTCATTCACTGAATGAAAGCATGCTATTAATGTGCACACACTGCTTATCTATCTATCTATCTATCTATCTATCTATCTATCTATCTGTCTGTCTATCTGTCTATCAATCTATCTATCTGTCTATCTATCTATCAGAAAATAGAACCAGGCACACATGAATAAAATAAACATACACATTCCATCCGTCACGCTGCAGCCCTGTCCCTGTGCTGTGAGCCCACCAGCCCTTCCCAGCCGAGCAGCCCGAGGCTGGAGGTTTGGGCCGGGTCCCACGGCGTGCCAGCAGCACGCACCCCACACCTCCACGCCTGCCTTCCCCCCGCTGCTGGGAAGGGCGATGCGTGGACACCGGTGAGTTCCCAAAATCCTTGAGCGCTGCTAGATGATGGACTGAGAAGCTATGTTTTTTTTTTGCCTAGTTTGTGAAGTGCCTTGACTGATATTGTGAGATGTCCAGGAAGAAGAGTCGCAGTGGGTCATAACCGTAACTTCAGAGTCATGCCAGACACATTGGAGTTGGGAGCTGATCCCTCAGTGAAGGATTTCCAGAGTTCTAGCAATGAAAATGGTCCTTAAATATATCTGCAGCCACTGCAAGGTTCCACTGCCAGACTGGTACAAAGAAGGTTTTATATAAATAAGCATTTGGCCCCTGGGAGTTCTGTCTGGGTAAAATAATTTGGATTTGGCTGTGTATCACTATAAATCTAGCCTGTCTGTTGTTCCTCCCTGCATTGAAAACTGATGTTCTAGCTGGTTCTAGCCCTACCCCGGTCACTTGCACCTCATGCTGCACATAAAAGACACACAGAATACCTTAGAAAACTGAAAGAAAGCCCTTTGCCCCAGCAAAGGAGCTGGGTGTTGGTATTTGCAGCAGAGAAAGCCCAGACCGCAAGAAATTGGAAAACAATATGCAAACAGAAGAATAAGCAAATTGGAAAAAGAGAAATGGAAGTGGCACTCCAAGGCAAAAATCCTTTCAACAAGATAGGTGAAATGAACGCTCAGTGCCTTCTGGATGTAGCCAGCTGATAAAAATATTAGCTGCTGAGAAATACCATTACTCTGAAAGAGAAATAAAGATTAATACTCAGAAATGAGGAAAAGGCTGGAAGTAACCGGTGGCTGAAAGATGAAAAACAGCGTCGTTCAGGCTTTGCTGCTTGTTGTTGCTAACTCTCCAGGGAAACTGGGGCTGTGTGCTTTGTAAGCTTTATTGGAACTGCGCTGGCATTAATCATGTGCCTGAAGGCAGCGTGGCATGTTGTTTGGCAAACGATGCTGTGTGATAAAGTGGGAGGGAAACACTGTTTTTTTTTCTTTTAATAATGGTCACTGCACATAGACTCGATTCTGATCTCACACTGGTTTTATATAGTGATTTCACTGCCTTATGCTGGCATGTAAAGGAAAGCAAGGCCAAGAGGTTAGGAGGGATACGTGTCCAATCAGTTGTTGTCCATCTGAAAGCGTTCTGTGAATTGCGTTTGGATAATACATGATTTTACTAACTGCAAAACTGAAAAATGGAGAAGAAAACAAAACGGAAAAAAAAAAATCTTTTTTCTANATGCCTAGAGAAGAGAAACTCGGTTGTGCCGCGGGAACACAAGGCTTTGTTCATCGTTTCCTGTTTTCATGCTTTATCGTGTTGGTTTACACCATTATGAAAGGAGATTTGGGTTCAAGAGGTCGGTTAGAAAAAAGGAGGCATAAACCAAGTGGTTATGTGAATCGTTGGCTTAGAGTCAGGGATCTGCCCAAGGTAGGACTTAGGATATGGATGTCCCGGGTCATTCCCAACAGACAGTTTGGAGGCAGCCATCCCATTTTCCTGGAAGGGAGAGTTTAGCCAGGCAGATGTGGCCTGCGTGGGGCCACTTGTCCTCCGTGCCAGGGAACAGCCCTTGATCTATTTGTTTACTGATCTGGATACAGCCCCGGTGACCGTAGCTTAGGGGAACAGTGCTATCTAAATGGGAGTCACTGCGTTTCTTCTGGTGCCGCACAGGGCAGCCCAAGGACAGCGCAGGACAAGGCTGTGTTTCGGTGCTGCAGAGGCAGGGTGCTGTGGTACAAGCCCAAAGATGGGGGCAGCCTAATTATCCCGAAAATTTACATTATTTAAGGCTCGTTAACACTAACTGAGCAGTTCACTGGTGTAATTTTGTTCTGGATGACAGTCATTGGCATTGGCCAGCAGTACAACAGGTAGCGGCTAAAGGGTATTATATGTACAAAAATTTATATATTATATGTTTAAAGGATATTACTACAACTCCTGCTCCCAAACTGTAGAGTCCAACGGCTGGAGTTGGACCCCGCTGCTTTTTGCCGTTGCTGTCTGTCTGCCAGCAGCAGGGGATGTGCCCTGGCAAACCTAACTGCGGGGAGGAGGCCAAGCCTTCTGCGGCTGCATTATGTGCAGGTTCCTGAATTTCACAGGTATGCCTGAATTGTTTCCTTGGTCCTTGGTAGTGGATGTATTTCTAACTCCCAAGGCAAAGTTCTGCCGATGCTGGGAAGGCAGAGAGCACAGTGCTTTGCCGTAAGGATGTCTAACTGCCTTGATCCATTGGAAACAATCTTCTTCTGAGCAGTGAGGTATGCTGCATCATGCTGCTGAGGAAAGCAAATCAAAGGTTCTAGATGATTAGCAAGGGAAGCTGTCACTGAGCCCTGCCCAGAGCACCTGGAAACAGGGCTGGGTCCATTCTCATTGTTCCTGAGGATAACATAATCCCCTTGACGTGAAAGGCGGAGAGCAAGTTTTGTGCTGGCATGGTGCAGACCAGTATGTCAGCATCCCCTTTTTTTAGCATACTCAAACTTTGAGTGCACCATGAAGCATGGTTGCTGTACAGCAGAGCTGGTTTTGTTGCACTGACCCTGCTTCCAGCATACAAAAACATCTTTACATTTCATGTAGCAGTGCTGCTGTGCTTCCTTCCAGCGCCTGTCTTCTACACAAAGTTAAAGCTGCATGTGGACGACAGGTTGACCACGAGATAGCAGTGTGCCCTGGTTGCCAAGAAGGCCAATGGCCTTCCTGCTTTAGGAGGAGTGTGGCCAGCAGGTTGAGGGAGGTTCTCCTCTCCTTCTACTCTGCCCTAGTGAGGCCCCATCTGCAGTACTGTGTCCAGTGCTGGGCTCCCCAGTTCAAGAAAGATGAGGAGCTACTGGAGAGAGTCCAGCGGAGGGCTACAAGGATGATGAGGGGACTGGAGCATCTCTCCTATGAG
>Ga0065711_1048755_pt1 | contig 11647 bp, 9 predicted proteins | sample Hoacrofraction12_FD_59098 | JGI IMG/M metagenome (GOLD analysis project Ga0065711, IMG submission 59098) | Hoatzin crop microbial communities from Cojedes, Venezuela - Epithelial fraction 12 v2 (version 2) | ecosystem: Host-associated > Birds > Digestive system > Esophagus > Crop | place... | reverse complement strand
CCTGTGCAGCCTACTGTAGGTGACCCTGCTTCGGCAGGGGGGTTGGACTAGATGACCCACAGAGGTCCCTTCCAACCCCTACTATTCTGTGATTCTGTGATTCTGTTTGCTGCACAGATGCATTTAAAGGATGTTTCTAAATGCAGAAGCATACACAGTCTACTGCCTTCTTCCAAGTGATGAAAGACTCTCAACAAATTTTTTCTGTCACACAAGCTAAAGCTCTATACATACTAATATGCAAGCAAACAAATGGAAGTGATGCCTGTTGCGCTTTTCTTCACTAATGAAATTTCTGCCTCTCCCTGTCCATAGCCTGACCCTTTTCTTCTGGTCTGAGAATGTTCCCAATTCTGAACATCTTGTACAATTCTGAAAAGTACATGCTATCATACCCCTTTATATTGAGCCAAGAAAAGCATACTACTAGAAAAATCAGAGTATTCTACTTCGTATCCATCCATCTGAACCCAGTTACACTTATCTCTCATGTTAATGGTACTTTAAAGAACAGCCAAATTGACTTGCTGCAGTCAGAGGCATGTCCATCAATCAGGCTGGCTTTCTCCCAAGACCTAGGAATCCCATTAACTGCTATTCCTAAAGGAGGGCTGCAAGACAGCCCACTAATCAAACAATGAGTCATGAAGAATCCAGTCAGGTATAAAGACAGAAGATGCAGGCAAAGTAAAACCACAGTCTGCACTGGCTTTACAGGTAGGTATTTACGTTCTCCAGTTTTTATATGCATGTATCAAAGACAAGAGGAAACAACAGTATTCACTGCCCATACCGTATTCCTGGGTGATCTATTTCCAGTACCGTAGACATTTAGCAACCAAATCTCAAAAAAAATAGTGCTCAAATTTGTTAAAGGTGCCAACTCAGCATACATAGTAAGTGGGCAAGCACTCAATCACATAGCTCCCAAAGCTGCAAAGGAAGTTTAAAACAAATACAGACAGGAGTAACTGGGCTCTCTTCAGCAACTGAAGAAAAATTATACTAAACAGTTAGATGGGAAGGGACTTCTGGAGGTCTCTAGCCCAATGCCCCGATGAAGGCAAGGCCATGTCTGAATTCAGATCCAGTTAACTGGATGTAGAAGTTGACAAAGATGGAGGTGTCTCAAACTCTCTAGGCAACCGGTTCCAAGAAAATTGATGAAGCGAGCAGAAAAACAGTAGGAAATATCAAGCAGGGCTTTGCTACCTGAAAGTACATTTTTACAAGCATCCAACCTTTTAATAATTATCCATATTAAATTCTTTGTTGTATATTTGACTTCATCACTTCTTCCCCTCTCAAATCATTCATGTGGGGTATAGACTCAGATGCTCAGCTAAGAAACAAGATCTCCAGGGAAAGGAGGCAGCACACCAACACTTCGACACTTACAAGGACTTTAAGTATATTTGGGAGCAAGGTCTGGCTACTTTGTGACAGTCCGTAAGGGAGGCAAAGACACCAGCAAGTGAGTTCTGGGAAGCCAAATTCTTCTGCCTCCATTTCCTTCTCAAAGAAGCAAAAATTCAGGAGCACAGGAGAGGCTCACAATGTACTTATGTCCTCACTAATAACGGCCTGTCTCTAGAGATGTGCTATTACATGAAGTTTCAGAGCCAGCCTACATATGACTACATAGCAAAGGGCGTTCAGTAGGCAGGCTACTTTAGGAAGCCATAAGCACTAACAATTGCCTCTCACAATCAGCTTCTCATCATTGCTACCTGCCTGCAAGCAATCTCATTCTCCAGAGAGGCTTTTTATTTCTACTTTATGGCACGCAAGCCTGAGAGGGTATGTGGGTTCAAACTTTCTCAGCAGAAGGGGCACTGATAGCCTGCGTGCTGTGCAAATGCAGATAAATGGTTGAGCCAAGGCATGGTCTGCGCATACTTAGCCAGAAAGAACAGGAAAAAAAGGTTAGTTTGTGACTTTCAGGGGACCCTGGTGTCCAACAAATGTGGAGCTGATCTGTACTTCAGCATCCACCGGAATTTCTGAGCAGAAACTGAGACGCCGAGACTAGGGGAGCTACAAGGTTAAGGGAAGACTTTGTAAATACTACTGATATCTACCTGTTGAACTTGAACACGCAAATGTGGAAACCCACCAGACTTCAGCTTCCTTCATTTAACATCTGCACTCTATTTTATTGTATATACTCTGTCAATGTTCACATTTCTCTGTTCCACTCCATCATAATGTGAGCCTGCCCAGAATGACCCCATTTATTTGCAGAACAGTAATCTAAAGCCACCTGTTTGGCAGCCTACCCACTAACTTCCTTTTAGCATGAAAATGCATACATGCAGCTATTCCCTTCTCTTAGCAAATAGTCAGTAGGCATGCAGTAAATAGGAAACACATTAACAACAATTTTACAGAATGGGTCTCCTAGAAGTGCTTGGAACAAAGATTATTTGAAACAAAGTTAGACTCCACCCTTTCGTAAGGACGGACTAGAACAAGATGATGCTGAGCCAGTGCCATGTCAGCACTGTCACTGCTTCTTTGGGGGCTGCAAAAGAACAGACACGCCCCTTTGCAGGCTGGATTTGTTATTCCAGTTTTCAGACTCACTCTTGATGTGGTGCTCCTGTCTTCGTCAGCAGGGTCAGGACAAAAAACATGAAGATGACAAAAACCGCAAGACCCACCCAAAATCCAATCACAATGGAATCTGGTGAAAAACAGAAAACAAGATGATCAGTATTTCACCTGCACTTGCAGAAAGTTTCCTTCCACATGCAGCATGACTGCAAAACCTGAAAACCTTAGCAGCTTATTCCTGGGTGGCAAAGAGGAAGGATGATCAGATTATCATTGTCTATTTTTAAACAGAAAGCTGCCATTGAAGCTCTTATTTCAAGCCTGAATTTTATTGATGTCTGGACAAACCAGACAAGCTGAAAGAGGGAAGACACTGAATTGTCTTGGTTAGTAAAATAAAAGCAGCTCCCTTTGTGATGCTTGGCCCATTTCCAAGCATTGCTCTGGAAATAACTTCAGTGCTACAATTCAGAAGAGAGGATTATTTGATTTTCAGCAGACGCCTCTGTCCCTATAGAACTGAGCTCCTGCTATTTTAAATTACTTCTGCCCCAGACCATTAGGTTTCTCGGTTTTGATGGGTTTCTTTGACACAATAGGTTCAGGAAGACCTAGCTTTCTTTCAGTGGTAAGATAAAGGGTTCTGAAATAAACAACCACTGATAAAACTATTTGCTACCTCAATAAATATCAATAACCAACATATGCAAGACATTTTTTAATAATTTGTAATTTGGATTTCCAATTTACACACGGAAAACTGCAATGTAGTGTCAGAGAAGCTGAACTACTACCCACAAAAATCACACCTGCGAGCATTGTGTTCTGAATAACAAGCCTGTCTTGTGGGTCTTGTTTGGTGTTCTCCCCACCCCAACAGAATTCATAAATTTACTGAGCCTAAAGCTGCATCTCCTTGCTTTATTGTGGCTCCTGACACACTTCAACCCTCTGCTGTATCAATTACATTCTTTGAATTTGTTTAAAATTAAAGCAAGTGGCCTGAATTCTCTCCAGTATTTTGTTCAGGTCTCACTCAACTTAAGTGCAAATTATCGAAACCTACTAACTTCTAAACAGTTATTCGAAATTAACAGTACATAGCACAACATTTATTCAAAAAATAAGGTATGTAAGACAACATTCATAACACTGTCCAAAGCTACACACAGATTGGGAAAGCATCCCTTGACTTTCGCAAGTTGCAGCATCAGCCTTCCTTTCCTTCCTAACATAGACTCATAACACCCTGGCAGCAGTTCTGACTCCCGTGATCATTCCCACCTATTTTACCTCTCTCTAATGCTACTGAAGTTTCTTCTGTTCCAAAGGCATTAAAAAAAAAAAGGATTTTGTTCTTATCTCTGCCAGTCACAGATATCTCCTGGCTATCTCCGTCCATTTACTTTCTAAAGCTTTAATTTACAGAACATCTGGTGCCTACTTTTCTGGAGCTTCTGATTTAAAGTGCCTGCCTTCACCTCTCCTCAGGCAGAACATCCTTTATGCTTGTAAAACAGCTGCTTTTTTTTTTGCAGTCACGTATTTGAAAAGTCACTGTAGCATTCGAACACCTCATCTTCTCCCTACCTCCACTTTGTTTCTTTAGAAATGCATTTTTGTATATTAGATTATTTTGTCAATATTTATCTTCACAGGTCACTCTGCATACATTTTTCTCTGCTTTCAGAACAGGCTTCTGAAGTCCTCTGCATACACATCATATTATCAGGAACCTCCCCTTGCCTACAATTAATTAAACAAACATTAATCCAAAAGTGGCCTCCAGCTTTCTCTTGTGGAATTCATCTTACATTATAGTTCAAAACCATGCCCTCTCATTTTGGGTGAAATACCTTGTGTATCAGAAATAAATAATTTAAAAATCCAACACCTCTAATTTTAAGAAGGGCCAGTGATATTTTGCAGCTGGCTAAGTGTCACTGCAAGCCTGCATCACCTAAACTGGAGTCAGCTCCCCTTTAAGCTCTCTGACATAAGTTACAGGCATTCATTAACACCCCTTTCTTGTCAATATTCAAGGTCTCCCTCCTAATGCAACCCCAGTGTAATCTCCTCTCCTCCTTCCTCCCCAGCTTAGGATTCCAGTGATGTGTCTGACTGCATTGCCTCCACATTCCTCAATGGTCTCAACTCAGCTGGAAATAGCTAGAACAAGAAACATACCAAGAACATATCATGTCAAGAAACACCACGACATACACAACAGACATCAACTGTTCCTTTACTAGATTAAACTCAGCCCTCCGAGAACGCATACAGTAACACCGAAGTAAACAGAGCCAACTCCAATCTATCAGCTAAAGAAAGAACACAAAAATCAAAAAAACTGGAGGAAAAAAACCAACAAAAACCAGAAGGGACTTCCTAGGTCACTGACTCAGTACTACTATTAACCTCTTTGATAAGCACATCAAGCTCCACCTGAAAAGCCATTGTTAAGCCTGTCTCATTCTCTAGTAAGACTTGTCCAGCACCCTCCTACTCTCCCACCAGCACAGCCAGACAGCGAAGCGAAGCTGCCACGCTTAGCACGGCTATCACTTTGATGGCAATCCAAGATCTGCTTTGCCGCTATACCTTCTGCAATCCAGCAGCAACTATCTTTTGTGTTTTTTCTTCCATCACACTCTTTGACACACTGAGCTAAAAAGAAGGCATGTACATAACACCGCAGCTAATCTTTGTAATCAGTAATCTTTGTAATCAGGTTTGATCTCTGATTAAGTGGAAGAATGGAATATAAATTAGAAACATGATAAAAGGTAACCTACATTTTTAAAGTACCTGACATTTGTAAAAATAAAGACAGTAATCAGCAGACTTTTCTTTGGGGGGGAGAAGGGGGTGAGGGGGAAGGTAGAGTACAATTCAGGCTAAAAAGCAAATTCTGCTCTATCTTTTTTTTTCAAGCATTAATAACTTTAACAAGTTTCTTCTGTCCCTTATAGAGCCTCCCCAAAACCTCCTGACTGTGCAGAGCCATGGGAGATCAGCCTTTCTGGGCTGCTGTTTGCCACTGCAGCACTGCTCCTTCCCAGTCTGAATCCTCATCATGACAAATGGGGCAGAAAGTCTGTATCCCACCCTGGACCAGTGCTGCCCCACTAGATGGAGACCCTCCTCCAATACTTTGAAGACCGGTACTTGAACTCTCACAGTGTATCCTGCTCAGAAACAAACAACCAACATGGTTTGCTTCTCTTTCAGCGAAGTGCTTTGCAAAAAATGTCCAGTAACTCCGTGTTTTCTTTTTTTGTTCCCCACCAACCATCTCCCCCTAAAAAAAACAAAAAGAAATTTCATAAAAGCCAAAGCCATTGTCTAGATTTTAGATAAATATTGGTCCAGCTGTACAAGCTTGTCCTAGCTAAATTTCCTCTCAATTCCCACCTGTATTTTTCATCTCTCTGGTCCCTGTCCTCCACTTGTTACTTCCGCTGTAAGACAGCTCTAGTATTAGCAGAACGCCGAATTTCACACACTCAGATCTTTTAAAAGCCTTAGATTTATTTTCTATGAAGAAAAACAAAAGCAGTAAGACTGCTCAGCACTGCCTTTTTAGCATTAACAGGAACAAGAACAAAGCAACATGGATCATACCAAGCAGTCATCTGAAGCAGCAGTGACTGTATTTGCTGTTATAAACTGTTCCTGATAGTCTGATATTCCTCAGCATTGACAAATTTCTACCACAGCCACAAAAATCTACGGTTCTCTCATGCACAAGAAAAGCAGTCAACAAAGACACAAAATAATAAACAATTATAATCATCTAATAAATAGAATAATACCTCTAATTGCCGAGTATCCAAAAATTAGGGGAGATATTTTTGTACAATCATCAGTTACAAATGAAGAGCAGCAACATTAAGATGGGGAAGCTCAGCTGCAATGAAGTATGTCTCTACTGAACTTACATTTATGAGCCTTTAGTCCTTCAAATGACACTGGTCCATACTCATAGTACTCGTACTCCCAGGTGTAATCAGAGTTAGACAAAGCCTGCTGCTGCGAGGTTCTGTTAGAAATTAGCCTCAGGGCAGACATCTTGCACTTCAATAAATATATACCTGTGGATATGAAATGTGTTAGAGACTACATACTTCCAGAGCATCTTCTGATTTTATTAGAGAATCCTTTCTTATTTATGGGATCTCTTCCTCATCATTGTTCCCAAGAGAAGTCACTTATGCTTACAAAGGCACGCTCTCTCACCTGTTCCTTTAAAATTCAGTATCACTGCCTCATCAGACAACACTGTCACATCCCCTTCTGTTCCTTTCCCCAGTCTTGTCTGGTCAACCACCAGTCAACACACAGCTTCTCTTCAACAGATAGAAGAGAACCTGTGTTCACCTCCACAGAGATGCCTGTAAGTGTACAAAGTATCAAAACCAGGCTCTTCAGATTGGTATTTACTATTTTTGAGCTATAAAAGCTGTATTCAAAGACCACCAGCCTCAGCAGCTTCGGATGAATGCTACCACAAAGATCTGGGTGGAGAACTGGCCAGACTACTCGGCTCAAAGGGTTGTATTATCCACAGAAAGTCCAGCTGGCAGCTGGTTACCAGTGGTACCCCACAGGGACTGATACTACGATGAAATGGAGCGCATTTGTAGCAAGCTCACGGATTATGTGGGGGTCAGTCAAGAGGCTGGAGGGTCGAATGCTACCCAGAGGGACCGGGGCAAGCTGGAGAAAGGGAGTGACAGGAACCTTGTAAGAATCACCAGTGCAAATGCAGAGTCCTGCATCTGGGAGGGAATAATCCCACGCATTAGTGCAGGCCAGGGGTTGACCACTGAGGAGCAGCTCTGCAGAGAAGGACCTGCGACAGACAAGCAGCTGAACACAAGTCAGCAACATGACTTGTGGCAAAGAAGGCCAAGTGTGTACTGGGCTGAATTAACAACAGCGTAGCCAGCAGGTCAAGAGAAGTGTTTATTCTTCTCCACTCACCACTGGTAAGACTGTATCTGGGGTACTGTATTCCATTTTGGTATCCCCAATAATGGAAAGACATGGACATGCTGGTGTAAGTCCAGTGGAAGGCCACCAAGACAGTCAGGGAGCTGAAGCAGAGGATGTATATGAGTTTGTTCAGCCTGGAGAAGAGAAGGCTCTAGGGAGACCCTAGTGCTGTCTACAGATACAGTCAGAGAGTGCACAGATGACAGAACCAGACTCTTCTCAGAGGTGCAGAGTAAGAGGACAAGAGGCAATGGACACGAATTGGGAAATGGGAAGTTTAAATTAGATATAAGGAAAGATTTACCTGATCTAGTTGAACATGCTTCAAGCAGGAGGTTGGACCAGACGACTGCCAGAGGTCCCTTCCAACCCAAATTTCTCTGTGCTAATAAGCAGCTTCAGTATGCCACTATGGAAGGAAAATAAAACAGGAGTCATCTTCCCCACAGATTAACAAAAAATGCAACATTAAGCATCATTAAATTGCCCTGATAGATATTTCTGTCATTACCACAACACTGCACTAGGAATTTGGATTTTGCAGAGTAACTTTTTCAGAATATTAGACAGTTTTATGCACACCAAAAGAGAACACATCTCTGCACAAAACATCTGCTGTAGCAGCTGGAGTCAGGACATCCAACTTTAAACATTTTACAAAACACTTATTGTAAAAGCAAACTGAGCTTCGGGTAATTTTGCATTCACTTAAAACCCAGCAGGGTGAAGATTTCATGCAGTTCATAAAACTACTGCAATTAGTTGTTCTGTGGACAATGAAACTTCTCAAAGCACAAAGTCCAATCCAGATAAAATTCCTTGAAAAGTGCCCTAAACAGCCATGTCCCTCAAAATAACTGAAATTTCAATCCTTCCTAAGGATAATTCGATTGACTGAGGCCATGCAAGTAAAGCACATCAAAGTGCCAGGGGAGCCATACATAAAGAACAAGAATCAGGCACAAAATAAGCAACACAAATTCACACACATAATATGAACAGCATTTCAAATTTGTAAAAAAAGTTATTTCTGCAGCTATTTTACCATGAGCAAATGCTGGCAGGAATGCCTCAAAACAATTTTAAATAAATAGTGAAGTATGCTTGAAAAAGTAAACTTCCTACCTAGTTACAATGTTCAGAACATTAAACACATACCAAAACTGGACTGGCAAGTAATAAATCCTTTAAAACAAGAAATGAATCTATTTTACAACTCAAGCCCATTCTTGGGTCACGATAAGGAGCTTCACATTACCCTCACCCTCCTTTAGCCATTCAGAAAGCTCCCAGCAAGAATAAACAGCCTGAAGCACAGAGGAAGAAGAAAAAAGATGCCTGTAATGGACAACCCAGTTCATGGCTGAGGATGTTCCCCATCCTCTATTGCCAATCCTTTAAGAACATGACAAAAGAGGCAAATCTAACTTTAAGTACCTGTGTTAACAGTAAAGTTCCTCCTTTAATTTCCCAGTGACTAGAAAACCTTCTTATTTCGTGGAATCAAAGAGAGAATGTCTAATTGAACTTCAGAGTTTTTCTTGTTTTTAATCAACTGAAATAACTGCTGCCTCTGGGAGAAGCAAATGGCACAGAGAAAAACCTCAGACTCCCGTCCCGGTTTGCTCTCATCTCAGCTCTGTCAGTTGTCTCTTACAGGATTTTAGGTTTCCTTTTGTGACTGGGCCCTAGGAGGTCACATGGTGCTGCACAGGGTTCCCACCATTTTTTTCCCCTTCCCCTCAATGTTTTGTTGATGACATGTCTCCTGACAAATTTTATTAGCACATTCCTGTTTAAGGGCTGCTTTTCTCTTTTCTAGCCTTCCAGAGGAGTCTTTCATTTAAATATTTCTCATATGGCATCACCAATGTTCATTGTCACCTCCTCGCTTTCAGTATTATAAAAAGAGCTGAACAGGAATCCACAGGCAGAAAACTTCAGAAGAGGGTATGTGAACAATCTGAAAAACGTTTCTTCTTCCACCTCAAATGCAGGCAGATGGGATTAATTGGGCCACATGCAGATCTCTCTCCCGATCTAGTCACTAGTGTCCATTTCTGATTTATGGGGAGAATAGCCGCTTCTAGGGCACAAAGAAACTGTCCTGGTTTAGTCTTAGGTTAACACCAGAAGCTCCACTGTTTCACCACTGACTACAAGCATTTCTAGACTTATTTTCACTGTAGGCAAGCCACTATGAGGGAGAGGTGGTAATTGAAACTTGGGTCACCAGCTCCCCAGGCTAACCTGTGGCTCAGGCTTTGTGGGACAAAGAACAGGCCTCTCAATCATCCAGCACAGCTAAGCATAAGCGTTGCCCCAAACTAGCTTACAGCTCACTTGCAAGCTTTGTCTGTCCAAATGCCTCTAAAACCTTAGCCTGAAACATGTTAAAACAAACCTTTTTTTCTACTTCAAAAGCCAGCCTAGCGTGGTGGAACAAGGACCAGCACAGCAAAAGCAGTGAACATTAAGACTTTGCATGTCCTGAGGAAGAGTAAAGCAGGGTGAGCTGACATGCTAGCAGCCCGTCAGGTGCATCTGCCAGGCTGCTGCAGGTCACTGGGGGACTGTGGGTGCCAGACGAGGCTTCAGGGAAGGAATTCCCCCAGGAGATGCACTCAAGTGCTCTTTCCGCCAGGAACAGACAGCAGTGACTCATCCTACAGCCCTGAGGCATGACAGAGAGCTCTTCTAACTGACCTTGCTGAGGGTTTTTTGGGGGGGCACAGGAGCTGTTTAAGGCAAACATGAAAGCCCCTCTTGACTTTGATGTGTATGGATGCAAACAGCCTCTCCTCACTCTGACTCTTTTCTTTCAGGAGCAAGTGAGTGAGCAACAAAAAGTTTCATTTTGATCACTCAAGAAACCCCAAAGCAGGGCTGTGTCCAGTGCTGCCAACCAGCAGATTCAGGCGGATCAGTCTCCTGGAAACTAAAAAGGGTAAGTGGTAAGAGAGCGCTGGGTTGCTCTCTGCAGGTAAAGGATGTCATCTGGTACCCACACGCTCCCCATGGAGATGCAGCTGCAACTCCTGGAGCTGAATTACACCTTCATGAGAACTCATTTGTAACCTGTGTGAAAGTCTGTAAGGTCACAGCTTGCCTGCCAGCGGTACCTGAGTAAACTGCGACTGTTGGGCTATTATCTGCACAAAATCCCCATCTTTGAAGTGCAGCAACGGGGCATCAAACGCTGCTGCAGTCAGACTATTTGCTTCAATCTGGACATCACTGACACACTGCACAAAGCTCACAGCCACGTACCTTTCAAAATGAGTCACTATAAAGGCAAAACTGGACACATCCAATATCTGAAGCACAACTTCATGGCTTACACCACCACTGGGGCCACAAAGGCAAATTTGTTTTTGTGTACATCTGAAACTGGCCTCGTATGTAACCAGCAACTACCACCTCCAAACCAGACCTGTATGCACAAGAATAAATCCATATGGACCGATCAATGTACTGTTCATTTCTGGAGCAAGAGAAACCACCAACATGATTGACCCAAGCAACTTGATAAATTTTACATCAAAAGTTGCATTGGTTTTCCACATACATCCGTTCTGCTTACTGCCGTGGAGTCTAAGCACTTTATAGCCTGCATAGAATACATGAAAAAACTGTTGGCCCCTTGCAAACTGTGAAGATTCCCAAAAGTCAGGCAGGAAAAAAACCAGCAACATTTCAAACTGAGAAGTCCTAGCCTGAGAAAGCTTAGCACTACATCCTGGTGCATCACCTCGGCAGTACAACAAACCCAGAGGCTGCTGGCTACAACTCAGGCTGTTCCCATATCTCCTACGTCCCTGAGCCAGGAACAATATTCCGCAGGGGGTGAAGGGAACCAGCCACCACCACATTCCTTTTTACTCCATCCCAAGGACCAAGAGCTGAAGTCAGAGAAAAAGAAGTCAATGAAAAAAACAAGCACAAACTTATTTAGTCTGCAGTGCATCAGCTGAAAGGTAACACAGACCCCATCCTTCTACAACCCTACCACATGGCTACTGCTTTCAACAAGCTGTGCCACTCCCAAGCACGGATGAGAAAGTAAGTCTGCAGTAAATATTTAACCAAATGG
>Ga0065711_1011603_pt1 | contig 11647 bp, 3 predicted proteins | sample Hoacrofraction12_FD_59098 | JGI IMG/M metagenome (GOLD analysis project Ga0065711, IMG submission 59098) | Hoatzin crop microbial communities from Cojedes, Venezuela - Epithelial fraction 12 v2 (version 2) | ecosystem: Host-associated > Birds > Digestive system > Esophagus > Crop | place... | reverse complement strand
CCCGGCCCATCTTCCCCAGCATAATTCCATTGCTCAGCAGCCAGGAAGGAAGGGAGGACCCTTACCTGTCAAAGCAGAATCGGAGAGGGGTACCCCCCACTCCGTAGCCGCGAGCAGGAAGAAAGCAGAAGTCCCATATGTCCAGTTTCCAGGCTGAACCGCATTCCTGAGGAGAATCGTCCGTGTCCAGCGGTGTTGGCATCTGCCATGCGGGCATACAAGCTCCAGCACGTGTTCTTACCCTGTTAGAGAAAGGAGTTGTGTAAAAGTAATGGTCGGAGGAAAGGGCCCTGAAAATGCAACAACACATCTGTCCTGTTTTCTGCAAGTTGGAGTGACGTTTAGCGTAATGGAACCATAGCCGAAACGATAGAAAATGATATAGAAAAGCACAAGCAATGAATGCATACTGCAGAATCATATAGAAATGCATAATAAATGAATGCATGATGCAAAATCATATAGAAATGTATAAGAAATGAATGCATAATGCATATGATTAGTAAAGTAAAACCACGGGTGCAGCTAAAGTGCTTCTGGCTAGAGTCTGTTGTGAAGAGAATTAAATGAGTAAAGAGCAGAAGAAATAAAGAGGAAACCCTTTTAATTCCTTTCTAACATTTAACAATACATCTCAGTATCATCAAGACGGCCAGACTAGCATTTTTATTTGCAGTGTAATTTCTTGGTTATCAACGAATTTGAAATTGATGTAATTCTCTTTAATAAGAAGTACCTAGTTTATCTGAATCTCGCTCGACTTTTAGAACCTGTAATTCCTTATTAAGTCTTTTTACCACTTCTGAGCCCTGTGTTAACATCCCTTTCCCTGTGCTATGGATTTGCAGACAGAAGACAAGTTAATGACTTGTCCAAGTTTCTGCGGTGCTGTAGATTCTCCTCTGTAATCCCACTGAAAGTGCAAACTCAAATAAATCGTCCCCCACAAAGGAGTAATTTCAATAAGTAACTTTTTTAGTTATCTGCAGTTGAAACGTAAATGTGTAAGTTTTTCTTGGTTTCTGCCCTTTCGGAGAATGTCTGTATTCTTCCCTCGGCCCACCTGAAGAGCGAGGCAGAAAGGTAGTGCAGTGAGTCTGGAGACCTCCTGAATCACCTGCTGTAAGATGGCTGCCGGATCTGTTTCCAACCAGAAAATAGGGAAGGGAACAGCTGAAACTGTTGGGAATTACCACCAACCTTTGTAGCAGCCTTCGAACAAAGTTTTACAGTACTTGTGTGCTGTTCCTGCATTAGGACTAATTTCTAGTGGTGTTATCTGACACTTGAATTTTGTGTGGCAAATTCATTATTACCCCATATCAAAACAAACGTATAGCAGCTTGGAGGATTGGAAGTCCTCCTCATACAGCTAGAATCAATTGACAGTCAATGCTACAAACATAGCCTGACTACACTTTAGGTGAGCCTAAGCCCAAAAGCGAGTAGTTGAGCTGATGCTTGAAGATGCTGGATGGCTTACATTGATATATTTTGTCCGGATGGGAGATTGTAACAGGCAGATGAAGTAGTGGATGTACTCCTTGCTCTGGTTCGAAGACACATCCTAAAGAGAAGCTGAGATCTTGATCAACTGCAAGGAAGAGTTGATAATAATTTTCAGTAATCTCTCTAACACCACCCCTCAAGCTTTCACTGTCAACAGCAAGATAGGAATCTCAGCTCATTGATGGTGCCAGATACACCCCCCCAAGCCTCCAGAAAGAGCCTCAGCAAGTGTCACTGCCTGTAACGTAAGCACTGAAAATCTGGCGCTTCTTCACTTGAGAGTAAATTCCATCACAACAATCGCAGGCCTAATTTGTGCTATTTTACACTTTTGAAAAAGAAAAGGAAAAATGGAGGCTTCATCGACAGATGCCAGATGCGGTGTCCCGGAGCCATTAGCTTGTGCGACTCCAGGGCCGTGTTCCTACTCGCATGGTGGAAGGCGACAGCTCTGTAAACCTCAGCTTGTGTTGATGCAACCTCCTTCTGTGGAAAGACCTCAGAAGGAGTTTTAGCGACGTTAAATAACCTTTAGTCATCTGGCTTGCATCATCTGCATCGTACTGATTCCTCGAAACGTATTGGGAGTGGTTGAAGAGCAAAGATACTGTTAACGGTCCTTAAAAGCCCAGGAGTGCCACAAGTCTAGCTCTGTTCAACCCAAGAGGGCCTTTCAGGAGATGGCCCCACAAAGCCTAGATTTACAGAAATTTAAGTAAAATTGATATCAGGAAGATCCTCAAGATCCTGTGTGACAAATGTAATTGCTCTGCTTCGTGTGAGTAATCTCTTGCTAAGAGATACATCACGTAAAGGGCTCACGCTGGCAGCCAGTGTCATTTTTCATATTGGTATAGAAAGTCAATTTCTTTCTGGGCTCATTAGAGAACATGAATTTTGTGACTTCTCTGTTTCATCATTGCGTTGCCTCAGTGTTTTACTTGACACGTCCTTGTACTATGGGAACGTCTTTCAGCTTGTGTTTGCTTCTTGGAGGGGGTGGATTGCGTTATTCTTCCTTCTCTCATTTTCCTGTCATTTTTTTGAATAATGGCTTCATTGCACTAAAAACCTCGTTTCACTTCACTCTCCATTCATCGCTTCACCAGGCGAGCGGTGAGAGGGCGGCACGGGTTACCCGGAGAGGCTGTGCGACCGTCCATCCGTGGAGATGCGTGGTGCCTGGCTGAGCAAGTCACCGCTGGCCTGAGCTGCTCTCGGCAGTCATCCTGCGTCCCCTGGGAGGCTGGGCTACACGACCTTCGAGGTCTCTCCCAGCCAGTCTTTCTGTGATTTTGTGGATCATTTGGGGTACAGACAAGACCTGTGCGATGTTTTAATCCGAGCTTTGGGGTTTTCATCTTTAAAACGATGCATAACAATAAAAATTGTTTTAAGGTGGAATATCTGTTGCTGTGGCACCTAGCTGATTTTATCGCTGTACGCGTGGTACAGTCTGTGGTTCAGGCTTCCTGACAGCTCACAGGTCAGTTGACTTGTGCATCTTATTAGACTGTATCCCGAATTTGCACTGAGCAGTAGGTAAGCGAGGCTTTTTCTGCTGTTATTCATCACGATAGCTTGTAGTCACCGCGCTCGGAGCAGGGATTTTTTTGTAAGAGAATTCTAGTGTGCTGCCAGGTAGTGTGTAAAAATAAATTTCCCGACTCAAATGGAGAGGACAGAACGTCTGGGGTTGCATATGAAGGTGGAAAATGACGCGACACTACTGCAGTTAATGCTGAGAAGAACATGGAGACTTGGAAGGGAAGACAGAAACAGTGTCCTGGATCTGGCTGTGGATTTTTTCATTAACGCTGTTGAGGCTGTTAAGATACTCAGAGGTTGAGTTGTCCTAACAAAGAGGAGTATTTTGGCAGTGTCACAATTTATCAAGCAAATCCTTCACGCCCCTGTGTATTTCTCCCTAACAAGGTTTTTTCTTAGCAAAGCAGGAAGGTCTCTACAGTCCATGACCGTGTTCTGTACGCAGGTTCACCTTAGCCAGCGTGGGCATGTTCGCTGCCATGGTGGGCTTCAGCAGAGAAGGACCTTCCAGGAGAGCAGGCAGGGACCTCCAGCTGTGGGGCTCACCGAGACGCTTCTCCTCACCCTTACCTGCTGCGGGCTTTGCTCTTGTTCTGCCCAGGTTTACCTTGCCCCCCGTGCAGCATTATTTCAGGAGAAAGGGCCTGTGGCAGAAAGGAGAGCACGTCTGCTTGGGACGTGGTAGAGAGAACGTCTGTTGGCCGAGGTGGGGCTGTGCGGGCAGAGCTTCAAACGCCACGTACACTGGCAGGAGGAGATCGGTGGTGGACGTAGCTACGATGCCTCCTCAAAGCGGTGTCATTTGAGGTGGCGAAAAGCACTCTCTTCTTGGCAGGGTTTCATCTGCAGGGCTGGCAGGGCTCTCCTGCAGGGATTTTTTTCCTCCTGGTACGTAGGTTGTGATTTTTGCCTTTCAGCATAGATAGCAGCTACATCTTTAGCACGTGACCTCTGCTGCAAAGCTCTTTGAGGTTGTCCTTGTTGCCTCCTTGCAGTTGTTCCCAGTAAAAGAGAAGTAATTTTGCTTCTAGGCTTTCAGCAAAAGCCTGCCTTCTCCAGCTGCAGAGAGCCCCGCTGCGGAGCGGGCAGCATCGGGTGGCTTCAGCAGAGGGGCTAATACCGTTGCCACTAAAGTAGATATTTTAATTGGTGGAAAGAATTTATAAAGAATAAGAAGTGTTGCTCTGTTACTGGTACCACGTAAGAGGTGGGGCCGTGTAGCACTGGGAGGGACAGCTCGTGGCTCGGAGCAGCGGGTCCGTGGCTGCTGCTGAGCGCGGAGGCGGTGGAAGCGCGGTCCTCAGCCTGGACGTGCACCGAGCTGCGGACTGGCCGCGCTTTCCTCGTTCGTACATCACACGCCGTTAATATCAACTGTGGATGCAAAGTACATCCCTTGGCATTTGCAGAGTGTTAGTCTGCTTTGTTCTTGCGCGGGTGGCCCGTTGCTTCTCCTCGGAATAGTTAGGGACTGCGTGAGCCGGGGAAGACGGCGGTTCTGTCGATGAGCTCCCGCTCTGATGGGCTCCTGCTCCCCTGCCACAGGGCTCTGCTGCGGAGCTCTCTCAACAAGAGGTTGTGTCTCTAGTGGAGTGGATGTCTGGGCTTACTTAATGAATAGGAATTAGGTGGCTGGACCGATTCGTTACACAGCAGCAGGCCCAGAGTGCTCCTTCCTCCACTGGCAGCTTGTGCTTGTTCCTAACCTGGACCCAAAGGAGTGTGGCAGCAGCAGGTAAAACCCTCCGTAACCACCAAAAATCCAGTGAATTATCCAGTTTGCAACTGAAATATATTCTAATGCCCACTTAAATTTGCATTCCTTTGTTATTGCCCAAATAAAAATATTATTCTTGTTTGGAACACTTGCCTTCCCCTCTGCAGTGACATATTAACAGATTTATTAATAAGTGACCTATTAAGAGGCTGGTTAATGGAGTTGTGCCCCACCGTGAGCCGGTGTCTGTATGCTAGGCAGGGATGTCGGTGATGCCGGGGTGTGCGTCCGGCTGAGTTACGCAGCCTTCGATGTTCTGTGTCCCCTCTCACACAGCTTTCAACATGTTTGTATTTTCCTTTCGTATTTTACTTTTTAGTGTTACCGTTATTGCAGGGGACATTCTGTCCCTGGCTTTGTGTCTCCTTTTCCCCCGCCCTCATTCTTGTCATTAATCTCCTTATTTAGTTTTTCGTAATGCAAATATTTACACTTCATTTAACAGCATGACCAATGGTTCTTCAGCAAAAGAGCCCTTGTAGGGCAGCAGATCGTTGTGGACAGACTAATACCAAAGACTGCAAACTCTTAAAGTCAATCAAGCTTCAAAATAGTGGCTAAACACCTCACCGAGATGCCCAGCCAATCTGTGAACCTTTGAGGCTACAGTAATAAAGTGAAATATTTGCCGTCTGATTATGTACGCTTGCTTTGTTTAATTATAGTTTGAAAATGAGATCATCACCAAACTGGATCACGAAGTGGAAGGAGGCAGAGGAGATGAACAGTACAAAGTGTTATTTGACAAAATGTAAGTGTTGATCAGCGGCGAGATTTATGTCACCGTAAAGTCAGGAGAGAGAGCAATTAGACTACAATGAACTTTGTGGCCCAGAAATAATTAAAATCTGTTAATGATGCACAATATTTAAGATTGCACCTGAGTCAAGGTTTTTTCTGCATGTGGTTAACAAGGCGATGTAATTGGTTTTTCAGTCTCTTGGAGCACTGCAGGAAACACAAATACCTTGCGAAGAGTGGAGAGACGTTTGTGAAGCTTGTGGTCCGCTTAATGGAGAGGTTGTTGGACTACAGGACCATCATGCACGACGAGAACAAGGAGAACCGCATGAGCTGTACCGTCAACGTGCTGGTAAGCAGAGAGAGGTCACCAGCCTGAAACGAACACTGCGTGCTGAATTTTACACCTTTAACAGATGATTCTGTGTAAAACAGAGTACGTGGTGGGATTCCCATGGAAGTTTGAAATACTTTGGGGTTTTTTAATTCCTTTCTTAATGAAGGTGAATCTATGAAAATGTGGGTTATGGCTCCTTAATTGATTCTAAGGAAAAATTTTAGAAGAAATGTTTCAGGGCCTGATCTTTGAGGGCTGTTCATTGACATGTACAATTGATATATGAACAACTTTATGCAGAAAAACACTATGACATACAGAACATTGGATAATACACAGTTTACTACCAAAATTTTTGTGCATTTGCTATCCTATTTGTATTCTGCTTACTGCTCAGCTTCCATAATCAAAATTTTTGAAGCAATTTGAGTTACTGTTTCATTCACAGCAGAATGTGAAATTTCCTCCTCTTAGTTCCAGATATTTTGGAGTATCTACTGCAAACTGTTGTCCATTTAGGCTAGAGCTGGAAGCAGGAGAAGTTGTTCCCACAGCACACACGTCATGCTTTTCAGCCGAAGCATTAGGGTATGAGATTTTACTGGCACAAAATTGGCACATATTGAAAAATGATGTCAAAATAAATTTTAGAGACCCCCAAACATAGTACTAGCTACATTTGATTTTTCCAGTAGGGCTCAAACCGTTAGCCACTAAGGTTGCATAGCTTTCATCCCCATATTATGGTCAAAGCTTTAATTTCATGTATGTGGGGCACAGACAGCGTTTATCGTTTATGTGAGATGGCTGGTAGATTTTGTTCAGAATGGTTTGGAAATGTAGCTTTGGTGCTCAAAAGTAACACAGCCATCCCGGGCTCGTGCGGTGCAGCCTTTGTGCCGCGCGGTCACGGAAGCGGGGAATGAAACGGTGCCCGTTGGAATAGGAGAGAAGCAAGACATCACATCAGAAACGGGGATTTTATTCGCTGTACACATCAAAAAGCATCAGAATGTTTAGGAAACGGGAAAAGAGGCAGAACTTGGAGAGTCCTTGGTGGCTGCTGATGTAGTAAGTGCCCATAGGTTTCCTGCAGAGAAGTCACAGCATCCTCGCGAGCCGAAGGCGAGTTAGAAAACCTGCCTGTTTGCACCAGGCCAGGGAGGAAAATAAAAATTGCGGACACCGTACACTCGAAAACATGACAGCAGTTTCTAAAACTAGGAAAATTTCCTAAGGAAGGTGAATTTATTTCTCCTCCCTTCGTCGTAATGCTCTGAGTCTCCTCCTAGTAATGCTCACCATACCAACTGCAAGGGGTCCAGCGGGGCACTTGGGGCTTGGGGTTGTTTTCTCTGAGCGCCTCTAACGGCATCTCCTGACTTTTGTCATCTGAATTGTTCAAGTATTTGCAGATGATCAATTTTGTGGGCAATTTACTGCTGTCAAGTTAAATCACCGTGAGAGATCCGCACACAACCCTGCCCCTGAAGTCTGCGGGGAATGCAGGAGAGCGTCGCAGGACAGACCTTCCCTGCATTTGCAGGAGGCGTGATTTAAAACCATCAAATTTAAAACCATTGATTTTAAAGTCCCATTTGCCCTCCAGGGCCAACTCAGTGTTTTCATCATTCTCCAGGCACCTGAAGTGAAATTTATGCCTTTGCAAAAACCCAGCCCAGGGCTGATACTCAGCACCATTCCCACCTGAGGTCTCAAAGAGTTCTTAATTGGGACTTCCATGATGCGGAGGCTTTCGCGGGATTAAGTTTGTCTGTATTGACTGTAGTTGAAGTCAGAGGTTTTGATACGCATTTAAGCCACTGCTGATGTTAAAAAAATAATAGTAAAAGCCCTGTCTGTTCCCTCAGCAGCCTGTTCCTGCCCCTGCCAGACCTGGTGAAAGCGAGCGTGCCGCCGGGGCAGCAGGGCTGATCCGAGGAGGGGTCTTGCCGCAAGCTTACGCTCTTCCCCTCCGTTTGCTTTTCATCGCCATCGGTTTATCGGCCCCACACGTGTGGGGGACGTGGGGACCCGCGCCCAAAGATGGGGCAGGAGCAGGGGCTGCTTTCTGGGGAGAGGGGACGCTGGTCAGTGTACCGCGTCTCGGGGTCAGCCTGCTGCCCCGGCCTCTGCTCGCTTTGGGTGGTTTGGTGCTGCTGCTTGAGCTGCGTCGGAGCATGTTAGTGGTGTTGGCATGTTGGGATGAAGTGGTTCTACCTTGTTGATCCACCTGACGCAGATGTCTCTTCTACTTTAAAAAAACAAACAGAACACAAGTAAGAAAAAACAACAGAAATATTGCATTTGGTTCAGTTTGTCGTTGGAGTCGAAGTCAAAACCAGTGAGTAGTTATGTCAAGTGGTATATCCACTGAATAATCCATCATTTTCAAGTCCAGTACCTCGATTCTATCTCGTATTTCAGTTCTTTTTGAAGGAAGCAGTTTTGTATTGGGCTTGTGCGTCTGTTAGTACTGGGCTTGTGCATTTATTAGTGACTACTCAGACTGGTTTAATTTGCCATTGAAATACACTGCAATCCAGTGCAGGAGGCATTTCTTATTTCATTTTCTTAGATATATTTTACCTTTTGAAGGCAAACTTGAAATAAGATTCAGAAATGCCTTTAATATCTTGCCAATTTATCATATCTTGCACTTGCAATATTTGTGGTGTTAACTAGTTTATCTCACGACCGGAGGCAGTCAGACGGTTCTGAAGAGAGCGGCGATAACGTGTGGCATGTGGAACCAGATAAATAACACTAATCCAACTTTTTATTTCCAGAGAAACTGTTGGAATTCAAGGACGGGTGATGCATGGCTCGACTAAAGCGTGGAGTTTTAAATCCATAGAACAGCTGTTGCTTCAAAATTATGGTTTTGTGTATTACGAAATTTCACCTGGAAACGGGTGATGAGGTGTGACTGGCGAATGCCAGCAGCAAATTTCTAGCAGTGCTGTGCTTGCGAGTTCTTAACCTCTGCGGTGAGCCAGGAGCCCTCATAGGCTGCATCGTGAAACAGCACAGCGTTAGGCTTTGGAAGTTAAATAACTCGTCTGCTGTCACTAGAGGCAAATTTCAGTTTGCAGTTTTGAGGTTGATGTTATGCAATGATGAATTTTTAATTTAGAGCATGTTCTGTATACATTCCAGGCTGTGAAATCAAAGACGTTGTAACAAAATGATGTTGTTTTTCAGAATTTCTACAAGGAGATTGAGAGAGAAGAAATGTACATAAGGTTTGTAAACACGACCGCTGACAAACTCTGCTTGATTTCCCCTAGTGTAACTGGAGAAAATGAAGGTCAGATTAAGCAGTCCCTTAGGGGCAGGAGGGAAAGAAGTAGTGAAAAAATAGACCTTTGGTGAACCTTAAGTACGTTCCAAAGCTCACCTTCCCTGGGAACAGTGAGCATTAGAAATTACAGTCACGAGGTTTTTTTTGTCTCCCTGCTCCAACTCCTTCAGTTACATTATGATGAACACTGAAATACTCAGAAGTCTCATCACGTGAAGAAAATAAAAAAGTCAAAAGAAAGCTGAGCAAATAAATAACTCTGCCTCCTGGTAAGGTACCAAATATGTCACTTGGGGTAAAAAGAACTATTAAATAATACTGTGACTGATACTTACTTTAAATGTAAAGCTTTTAGGAACCTTTCAAAATCTTGTTTTCAATAAGGTAAAAATAGTAATATGTTGTTGTGCTTTTTGTAAACCTCAGGGTTCCTAGTCCTCTCTTTGTACTTTGGCTTAAAATTGCCTAGACCATTGTGCTAAAGTGATGAAGCTTGAGTTTTTACTGCTGTTTTAGGTATCTAAATATTCATTAATTCAGTCTCAGATGCTTGTTACCTTTTTGGAAGAATTTTCACTTTTGAACTCGCTTCCTGTTGTTTAAATGATTTTAATTATTGCTTTAGTAATTGGCAAAAAGAAAAGAAAATCTAGCAATAGGCAGGACTGTAGCAGTGGACAAACTCGTAACACTGGGAGTCGTAGGTCTGCCCTGTTCAGCATCACAAACTGTCTCTCACTGTCAACCCCCCACCCAAAGTCTCTCCATTATGTATCATAATGAACATCAAAGTTCTGTATTTTCACTGGCTTTTTCAAAATACAGTTTCAATAGGTGTTCAGGTTTGGGTTTTTTTTTTCATTGTCATTAACAAAGCCAAGAAACAAATGAAGAGAAGCCCCTTCCAGAGGTGCGATGATATTGAAGTTAAGGAAGAATACTTATATGTTTGTCTCCGTAGATGAACAGTTAGAGCAATGTCTCTTGCACAAGATCTGGGTTGGATTCATTACGCATCACAAGTTATTGAGACATATTGGAAAAAAACCACAGCAGAGATGCAAATGGTCCTGAAGTTGTCCTCACACAGAAATGCGAGCTTTAAATAATCCCACATGTGTTTAGATGTTTGAAAATAGAATTGAACCATTGTAATCTTCAAAATAAATGATTTAGTAGCGTTTAAGAACCAGTCTTTTTTAAGAACCGTTGTTTTTATGGCTTGCAGGTATTTATACAAACTGTGCGACCTGCACAAAGAGTGTGATAACTACACGGAAGCTGCCTACACGTTACTTCTGCACGCAAAGCTGCTTAAGGTAACCCCCAAAACACGTTGGAAGTTTTGAAAACCACCTTGGCCGTAACCACAAATATCACTGTTTGCCAGTCTTAGAACATCTGCACTTTATCTTGATGAGCACCTGCGTGCTGCTGCTTAGGTCAGCCTTCTCTTCTGCACGTGTAAGGGGTAGAGGCAGGAAAGCAGCCTCTGCCCTTGGTGTGCCTCAGAGCGTGCTTCGCTCGGCTGGAGCTGAAATCAGAATCATAGAATCATAGAATGGTTTGGGTTGGAAAGGACCTTTCAGGGCCATCTAGTCCAACCCCCCTGCAATGGGTGGAAGCACGCTTCAGTCAAGACCACAAGGTAGAACTCGCAAAGCTGTAATTTAAATTGCTTATAAAGATCAAAATGATGTGATGCGCAGAAGCATCTAAACACATATTTTAGTGAACCAGCTCTCCACAGAGTTGTTTTTTCAAAGGCAGTGCAAGGGAGTGCTGGAGACTGTCCTCGAGCGCTCTTGGGTATCTGCAGATTCCGTTGTGATTTTGAAAAATCAGAGAGAGATTCGAATAGTTTTCTTTCCGAGCTCCTGCCATTAAAAGGTACGTGTAATTTTAATGCAGTGTTACACAGTTGATAGCACATTTAAAGAGACCTCACCATACTGCTGTTCTTCAAGGGATGTTTTGGTGTAACCTGCAGTGTATATATAAATAAATCTTACCTACACCAGGTGCATGTCAGTAAAGCATTTGAATTTTTAACACTATATAGCAGAATGAAGCAGTACTTCGTAAGCACTGAGCATTAATCTCACTGGAAACTTCCCGGGTAGGTGGTGGTGGCTCTAAGGTGCACCTTGTTTCCGTGATGCTGTCACGACTGTGGCAGTGTGTGCCAGCCGTGTTCCTGGCATTCCCATGTGGAAGGATCCTGCATGGAACAGCAGGCACCCGTGTCAGGAAATCACATGTTTAATGTAGCCTGGTCATCACTAGGTTAGTAGGGAGGGGGATTGTGTTGTAATTTAAAAAAGCAGTCAATAGAATAAGTCAAAACCTAAATTTGGTAGGAATTAGTGTTTTCTGAAGCGTTTACTTTAGTCCCGTTCTTCTTCCTCACATCTCACCACCCACAGTGAAA
>Ga0065711_1048753_pt1 | contig 11648 bp, 2 predicted proteins | sample Hoacrofraction12_FD_59098 | JGI IMG/M metagenome (GOLD analysis project Ga0065711, IMG submission 59098) | Hoatzin crop microbial communities from Cojedes, Venezuela - Epithelial fraction 12 v2 (version 2) | ecosystem: Host-associated > Birds > Digestive system > Esophagus > Crop | place... | reverse complement strand
CCAGTGACAGGACAAGGGGCAACGGGCACAAACTGAGGCACAGGAAGTTCCGTCTGAACATGAGGAAGAACTTCTTCCCTCTGAGGGTGATGGAGCCCTGGAACAGGCTGCTCAGGGAGGTAGTGGAGTCTCCTTCTCTGGAGATACTCAAGACCCACCTGGACAAGTTCCTGTGCAGCCTGCTGTAGGTGACCCTGCTTCAGCAGGAGGGTTGGACTAGATGACCCACAGAGGTCCCTTCCAAACCCTAACATTCTGTGATCTGTGATAAAGACCATCTGTGTAAACTAACTATATTTCCTCATCTTTCTTACTTCAATACCAATATACAAAATAACAAATATATATATATAACTGTAACCATTATAAAAATAATTTTGTTTTATCAATACATTTTCTGACTGATTTTACATAGTTAGTCTTAGTATTGCATTATTTTATTTTACAAAATTGTTCTTTATATTAATTAGGACTTACCTAATGAAGTAAATTATTTTTATAAATTTTAGTGAAAATATTGTCATCTGGGAGTGTTCCACATACAGTTTTGTTGACAAATGACATAGCACAGTAACACTTAAATTTCCAGTTGTGCTCTGTGCCAATCATACTTTTCAGTCAAGAGGAGGGTTTTTTCCATTCAGTGGATCATTGGTGTATTTTTAACTGAGATAAGAACACAATGAGAATTTTTCAAATGCAAATTAAATTATACATAGCTTATATCATACTCTTCTCTGAAAATTGTCATAGATTTTCTTCTACAGATAAAAAATGAGCCTGAAATGTTGCACAATTAAAATGGAAATGTATCATATTAAAATAAAATATAAATACATTAAATTTTAATATAAACATGAAATGCACACATTAGTTTAGAATCACATACCTCTGGCATGTTGCATTAAAATACATAATTATGTGCATTGAACTATCAGAGCATTTCATTTTATGGAGAAAATTTTACATTCATTCTCACATTTTGTTCCATTCTGAATAAAATTTTTGACTATGAGGTAACACTGAAATAGAGCCTCCGGTGAGAAAACCCGAAACACCTAAAAGGAAATAAAAGGTCTAGTTCTATCTCTTTATTTGATCATAAGGAGAAGTAACTTTTTTGAAACATCTGTACTTTTAGCAAGGAGTCAGAAAGTCATTTTCACTGTTTTAGTCATTCTATTTATTGTCCACAACCACATCATATTTAAACATTGGAGGTTCAAGAAACAAATATTTATTACCTGTTGTAGTAATGCAGTATGTTACTGCAGTAATTAGTAATACAGTGCAATAATTCGTTAGAGTAATGCAGTAGCTGCAGTACTTTGAAGTATAAAACTTCCATGCAAACTGCTTTGACCAGGGCACTTCAGGGTTGAAGGGGGCATGGGTGGGGGGAATAGTAAAAGAGAAACTTAGATAAGCTCATGTAAAAAGCAAAAAATGGAATAGTGTGAAAAGTGGATGGTTCACCACTTTAGAGTCTGTTCGTCTTCTGAATGGTTCTTCATATTTAAGAAATCATTAACCTACGCAGTCGTAGCTGTACTACAAAAATGGATGAAAATTCACGTCCTCTGGTGCAAACTTTCAAGGTGCAGAAAGGCTCTGGAAGATAGTGCTGCATCAGTCAGTGTGTTGCATTGCAGTGAAGTTTATTTGGGTAACTGCAAGGTTTAGAGATTTTTAGTTTAAAATACTGAAGCTTAAAGTGCCATCACCTAAGAAGTAAGTAAGTTGCTATATCTTCTGTCCCCCCTCCCCAACCCTCGATTTGCCATTTGTGCAATCCCTTGAAGTTGTGATCCCTAAGATGCCTGGATATCTAGTGGTAGTGTTGTCAGAGACTGGAAATTCTGGATAGCTAGTTATATCACATGTGCAGTGAACATGCAGTGTATGCAAAACCAGATGGAACTGACCTGTACGTGAGTAGTAAGTTCAGTGTATTCAGGCTGTGGATGTGCTGTGTGTGTAGATCGACTTCTAGAGGAAATACAATGAATTAGACCTATGGCCAAGACAAGCTGGAAGTACCACGCACAATTTATTTGGCATATCTGCACATGAGCACCAAATGTTGCAAGTCCAGAGTATATTAGACTCCTGTTTCTGTCATTAGAAATAGCAGCTGCTGCAAAATGTGCCATTGTCAGATAGTGAGGTTCTTGAACAATCAGTGAATTACTGGTTCTACGCCAGTCAGAATCAGTTCTGCACTGTATTCCAAACAAATACCTTCTGTCTCTTCAGAGAGTAGTTAGTGCATTAATTACTTATTATTGCAAGGACAACATAAATCCAGCAAATATACTTAGCGCAAATATACTTAATGCAGAAGATAATATAATTCTGAATCTATAAGTGTTTTTAATGTCAGTTTGTGTTCCCTAACATCTGGACCCAATGCAAAGTAAAAAAAAAAGGGTATTTCTTTCTGGGTATTGATTTCTGTTTTTTTAATAATAATAGTGTGGTGGGAAGGAATTTGAGAATGTAAATTCAAAGGAAAGATTAACTTTCTCGGTTTTGTGAAAATAAGGAAAAAAGTCTTAATACAGTCTCAAAGACTTTCACCTCAGAATTTCTTTTAACAGTCATTTTTGTTTCAGACACTATCAAGCAGAATCCTTTGCAGTTGATTTTAAATAAATGTTGGAGATGAGAAAGAGAAAAATACGGGGATTGTGAGGAGGCAGAAAACCCTCCCTTATTTCCAGAGATATTACATATTTTCTAAACTTCTTATATAGCATTTATGTATATGCAATATAAACATTTAGGTACAGCCAATTAAGAAATCTGCTACCTTATTTCACATAATGTTATATTTCTGCACATCGTTTAAAGCGGGCTGTACGTGCAATCTTGAAATAATGACTTTGATATTATGATATTGTTCTCCATCTCCATTAGCTGAATGGTAATTAATGTCATGTAGGAAAGGTTCAGGAGAAAGCAGGGGCTGTTTTCAGCATTTGAACTGCTTTGGGCTGCACCCAGGGAAAGAAGTATGTAACTTCGGAAGAGGCCCAAGTTTCCATGGTTAATACTCTGTATAGTTACTTGTAGTAATGCAGCCTGAGTGTCTATTTTGCACAGAATTTTGGTGTTTCGTCATCAGCATTTTAAATGTACTTTATACATGGTTTAAATGTTTACAAAGTGTAGACAAGACAAGCTGGACAATTTCTTTACATAAATGCTGTTGCATAACTAAAACAAAGATACGAATTTGTAGGTTGTCAGTGTTTTGAATACATATCCTTCACATGGCCATATATCCCAGTGCTTCCACATCGTAGAAGTAAATTGTCCGCCTTGAAATTTATGTCTCGTGTAGTTCTCAGAATGCTAAAAATGTTTTTCAACAGTTACCATTTTCCTCTCTGGTTTCCACATTAACATGTACAAAATAATGCCTAGTTTACCAAGTATTATATAATGTATTAACTGTGTTTTTGGTATGGGATTTTTGGTAATGATGGGGCGTGTTTTATGTATGTACATGCCTATGCAGCCTGACACATAGTTTAGTGATGGCATATTTGGACCAAATACATTTCTATAACTATTCCTTCACAGTGGATTCAGAAACTACTACTTAATAAATCAGCACACAAAACCCAGTTAAAAATAAAATTATCCTTTTGGAGTGTAAAGATACTTCAGATATCTTGAGTTGCTTGCTTTCCTAGTAGTATTTAATAGCCTTGGCAAAGTGATAAAATAGTTATAAAAATCTCTGGTTGTTTTAAATAATGTATTCACCAAGACACTCCTGTAACTATTTTCACTTCCACTCTAGATCTTGTGAATGCTGTTTCTTGTCTACAAATACCATGGATATACCACTCAGGTATCTGAGGATTAGTAGAAACAAACAAAAAATCCAAACCAATCTTTGTTCTTTAAAGTGCTATGATTATTTTTGAAAATATAGGACAAGCGTCTCCCTAATGCGAGTACTTAAACCTATCCCTGCATCTGAGATCATGTATTTAAACCCACTCCAATTTTACTTCGGTGTTGGAAGAATAACTAGACCTATCTTCTGATATGTCTGATTTGTGAGGAGTTATTTTACAGTGATGCTCAGAGAAGGCCAAAAGAATCTCATAGCTATACTCCCACATTTGTGTAGAAAAGGCGTCTTAGAAATCTCACACGACGACAGAACGTCACTGTTATGCTTCTGTGGGTCTACTGCGTGAAGGTTCAGTTCTTGGGTCCATGACTTCCATTGAGGATAGAATTGCTTGTGGGCTGCAAGTAATTTGAGGGGGGGCGGGCTGGTAGGGTGGTGGTGGTGAGGAGCTTCTAAGTATTAAGGATTAAAGAAAAACAAACTCAAAAATACAGTATTTTGTGCCAACAGAAAAGTTACACTCCTGCATGTAACATATTTCCCAGAACAATTAGCAGTATTTGTAGGTTACATTATGATGATACACAAGGAAATCAAGATTTTGCCCTTTGCGATAAAAGCCTCTATGTATTTAGAAGAAAATATGGTTTCTTCCACCAGAAATGTAAAAATATTTATGATCAAGTCCTATAACCAGCCTGTAAATTGTCTTTGTTAGTAGTGTGCTGTTTTTTCCTGAATATTGTTCTGCTCTTGTGCATGGTAATGATTACTTTTATGTAATTACATAAATAGTATTTTGGTATTTTTATATTTATGTCTCATGTAAGAGTTTCTTTGACTATTCACTCATTTTGTATATGAAGTTAACAGTGCTGAAAAATTCTTCGATGATGTACTGTCTATCTTCTTGGGTTAGCCTCTCTAAGACCTACTTCCTTTAACATCTGCTGTCTTCGTCAGCAGTATTTTCTTGTGGCCAACATACAACATCTTAATCCATATCGTTTTTAAATATGTCTAATCTACAGTCACTTGAGTTAAATATACCTAAAATTAACCTATAGTTAAAATTTAAATTTTTTTAGACTGTCAGTTTTTGTGTATGGGTCATTGCTCCCTGGCAGAGTTAATTGGAGGAAAGAGGCACTTAGTTTAATGACTGAAAGAAAAAATATCTTGTGCTGTTTTTGCTTTATTCTCTCCTACCTTCTGACATCAGTTAAGTTTTGGTTTTACTCTCTTTTCCTCAGTTGTTTTGTTTCAAAAACCTGTTGAGGCCACAGGGTTTGCCTGGATAAACTACCTGTATCACAAAGGGCTTTTATAGAAGGAAATCACCAGTGAGCTTAGGCGTGGGGTGGGACCCAACTATCTTTCATGTCACACTTTGCAAATAACAATTTTCAAGCTAGAAAGAGGACCAGCTGCAGAACCAACAGCACAACAGTAGATTGTGTTTCATTTTTGTTGTATCCATATCTCTGTAGTTAAAACAGAAAATTAGCCTGATATACTTTGTTTAATAGTGCAGTATTTTTTCTATGAAAAAAAATATTTCAGTTTTGTCTGTGTAATCTAAACACAGATAACAAATTCTCAGTATTTCCTGAATAAAAATTATTCTAAAGCTAGGAACACAGGTAGATCTTGAAAACAATGAGTGGAGATACATTTAGAATGAGGAGATAATCAGGATGTCTGTAGATCTGGAGAATGTGTCAAATGTGCTACTTTAGAAGGACTTTTTTGTACTAAAACATTGTAATTTTTTATGTGTTGCTTCTGCTCTGTCTTTTTCCCAAATGTAATAATGACTTTTAATGTAATTTTTAATATCTGAAGTAGCAGGCAAAATATGTTGACAAAAAATATCTTGGCATTTGTGCTGCTGATTAAACCTTTTAAGAGTATATGTGGATTACTATATGTCCCATATTGCTTGGATGCTTACGGAATTCAGATCTGAGCATATATATATCATCTCAGTGAGCTTTCAATAACATGTCATGGATGACCCTTCTCTCCTTTTAAATTCTCTGTCACTGGGAAAAATAATTGAATTAATATTTCACAGAAAAATCAGCTGTTTAAACAATGTCTTAGTATCTTTTTCTAAAAGGTTGCTCACTTTTCAGTTGGCAGATATGACAGTGTTCTGTACTTTCTTTCTTTTTTTTTTTATTTAAATGGAGGGAGCAGGGGATAAACACTACTGTTATACGCTTTCCTAATACAGACGAAACATCAGATAAGGTTCAACTGTTCAACTGTTTTAGAGTAAACATATCTATTATTCTTTTCATTTTCCAGGTTCCATAAATGTGTGATAATGCTTTACACAACTTTGTGGTGCCTGGAAATAAACACTTTGGCCATAATTGTTTTTCTTAGTTATGAGGGAGAAAAATTAGGTTACAAATATTACTCCTCTCCTTTTTCAGGTGCACTAATTGGTCTCAATACTCGTTTTTGTAAATTGCTTCTCACCAAAGGTACACAATATGAGCTTGTTAGGTAGCTGGTACTCTAGTTTGTATATACCTCCATGATAAAATTTGTCAAATGAAGTGAAATATTTTAGACCATGTTGCCTGATATGTGTTTTTGTTTGTTTTTTTAACTAGTGAAAAAGGCCATAGATTTTAAATCTAGAGGATTTAAATTGTTTCCAGGGAAAGACAACAGCAACAAGTTTTCTATCTGTGAGTGTACTCCTTTTTTGTTACATTTTTCTAGTGCAAGAGTGAAGTTTGTGCTGTCTGTGTGGTTTGTGTGTTTCCAAAATAGTTTACTTATTTCTGACAATATAATTTACTTAAATCTGTTTCTCCAGTCTGCATGGTGAATTTTTAAATATGGTTCTACTCTAAAGGCAGGCTTTCTATAAATCTGGCATCGTAGAATGACATGTTATTTTGTCAGTACGTTCACATTAAATTTGCCATATTTCCAAAGAAGTAAATATTCAGTCTCCCAGGTGTCAGTTGAAATCTTAGCTGTGAAAAGAAGATATGTTAATTTAAGTGAAAATTAGTACTAGCAGCAAAAGGCTATACAAACCAAAGCCTATTGTCATTTACAAATGGGCAACCACATTTTTTTTTTCAAGCAACACACATGAGGTCGCTTTCTGTTTTCTTCACTAATTTTGGCATTTTTTAATTAATTAACTAACTGTAATTTTACAAATTCTGGAGATGTTAAGTGCCTTCCATTTTAGTTACAGAAAATAGAAACTGAAAGTGCTTGGCACCTTGCAGGACTGAGTCCTGGTTAACTCATCAGGAGGAGTCAGGCAGCTATCTAACATAAATTAAACAGGTATGACTCTAAATACACTAAAAAGGACAACTTTTGCAAAAGAACATGTCATTTTTATAGAGTTCCTTTTTTGGACTAGAACCACATTTTAAATATTTAGAAGTAATTGGTTAAAATAAGGATGGACTAACTGCTTAGCCTATGTCTGTTTATAAATCATTTCGTTATTCTTCACAGGGGTGAAAGGACATGCTTTCGAAGCTCCTTAGGTTGAACACATTTGCATTAATTTTTTGTTTAAAGTGTCAGTGATGGATTCAGTTTCCAGGACTTTGCAGGGCACATTGGCATAACTTTTACTGCATTTTTTAGTTTTAGATTTTAAACTGTCAACATATTGGAAATTATATTAAAAAGTTGTCTTCAAGCAGCAAGACCCTTTAAGGTTTACTAAGTAAGAAAAATAAAGGAAAACACACTTCTGTTTAGTTTTTATAAAATAGCATATTGCCATGCTCAACTTTTCTGTAAACTGTATCACCTAATTAGTTCTGTAAGGCATTTCTGGTTTATTTGAAAACTTTATATGAAGATTTTAAAAACAGGTATTCTTTTTATACATATGGGGTGACAAATGTAATTATACAACAAGTAATAACAGTAAGATAGTTACAGTAGTGTTCATAAGGTATACCACTAAGGTCTCTGTCTGATGGTCCACCTGTACTTTTATAGTTACAAATGAGAATAGTACAATAGCTGATAAAACAGACTGTTTCTCTATAAATTTATTTTGCGCAAATCATTAAGTATTCCACTACATAAACATTAATAGGCATGGCATATTTACAGTAAAGTACCAGACACTTGTGATATCTAAAGGTGATTTTTATGAAATTAGTGATGAAATTTATCAATATATTTTTGAAAATCTTTAATTTCATATGTTATTATATTCTATGTAAAGCTGAAAACATCTGTATCTTGTTTTATTGGTTATGCAAAGCAGATTACTTGTATGAGTCAATAATAAGTGAAAGTGAAAACCTTTATGATTTATACCTTTACTGATCATAATATTGTCATAAATAGATAACTAGGATTTTATATTATAATCTATCATTTGGTTAGCTAGCCGCTTTGCTAGCTGAGGAAATTGAAGAGGTAGTATTTCATGAAAAGCCTGTGTATTTATCTGTAAACTTTAGCGAAAATTCTCAATGTTGCCTCAGCTGGATCTGTGCTTGCATTACAATGACAGGTAGGGCCCTTTAAAAAAGGATGACCATCATTCAACTATTAGTGGAAATAAGATAAGGATAGGTGAATACCTGTTTTACATTATGCCTTGTATTAGCAATGTGTTTAGAAATTACCATCTAACATTTCTCGTGTATCTTTTCCCTATCTTACTGGTTTTTAATGTATCAGGTATATAACATTCAATACTAATTCACAGGTGATTTGCACATAGTAAAGTCACAATCATATTTGATATGACGGTATACTTTGAAACAAGTATCCATCAACTTCATTTTGAAAGTTTTGAGACTAACAAAAAAGAAAATCATCATGGAACCCAGTTCTATCTGAACTAGAAGTCTGGAATTTCTCCTAGTTTCACGTCCAAACCATGAATGAGTGCTTTATGTAGAGAAGCCTTTAATTTACTGCAGGAAATCCTTTCATCGCTTATTGTCACATGACTATCTGGGGTATAAACCAAACATAGATAGATAGGTAGGTAGGTAGGTAGGTAGGTAGGTAGGTAGGTAGGTAGGTAGATAGACAGACAGACAGACAGACAGACAGACAGATAGATAGATAGATAGATAGAAAGAAAGATTCTGGGGAACTATGTAGACCTGTATTCCAGTAGACTGAAAAATCAAGCATTATGGCACTATGTCTGGAAAAGTAACATCAATGCAAAAATAATAAAATGTGCATTTATTTTTCGCAAATAGTTAACAGAATGGATATAAGTTTGTGCTTAAATGCATTTCTGATTTGAGATGAAATCAGAAATAGGTTTAATGACTTCTACTTATAACTTTTTCTTCTGACTTTGTACTGTGGTATATATCTTATTTTAATTTTGTCGCTGTAACTATTTTATGGATTTTCTTAAACATAAGCCTTTATATTTTTATTTATGAATATTAATAAATCCATAAAAAAATTCATAGACTATTTTTTAAGAACTTTATACAGAAGATGTCAAAAAGCCACAGGATTTTCAAGCTTCCATTTTTGGTAGCAATTGAAGTATGTAGTAGTACTTGTGCTTTAAAAACCAATAGAACATTTTATCTTATATGAATAGTCACTCTATTACCTGTGTATGGGGAAATATAGTGTACAAAAATAAAATAATTAGTTGAAATATTAACACATGTATTAAAATAAATAGAAATAATTCTGCTTAAACAATATTTTTACTTTATTATTTCATACTAAAGAATTTCTTCTGTGTGCATAGGTAAATGATATGGCTCCCAAATGGTGCCATTTTATTTTAATTTCTTTAATATTGTTGTCAGGAACAATGAATAAGTTTCTAACTATAGTTTCAACATATTTTTAATGTCAGAAAAAGTTAACAAACTGTCACAAAACCAACTATCTTTTTCCCTACTCATTCTCAAATATACTTTACTTCCTTTCTCTTCCTACATTGTTCAGAGAATCCTGTCTAACCAAATATTTAAGAGCTCTTCTATATATAAAGGCTGCTTATGATGATTCTGAATTTCTAATGTCTTTATATAGGCTTTGGAACTATATAAAGGCATACCAGACATTTCAAAGAGAGAGTTCATTCTAAATGAACTCCCATCCAATTCCTACTAGATGGCCTTGTGAAATGGAGCTTAAGTCATTGTCATTGCAAGAGAGATACATATTCCAACACTATCAAGAACTTGGGTTTCTATAGCTAATATGCTTTCATCACACTTACAAGTACTGGGGGAGGAAAAGACTGAAAGCCAGTAATATGGATGGGCTCTAAGGAAGAGCCCTCCTTGCCCAGAAGTCCCCTGAGCATAAAGATGCAGATGAACAGAGACTGCCTTTGTTATTAGAATAAACTTGTACACGGTACAGCTCTTCTGTAGCAGAGGAGGGTAAATACTGTGGTTCCAGCCGACAAGGACTGAGCTTGATAGCTTTTTTAAGAAGTGTGCTAAGTTGAAACATTTTCCTTTTCACCCTCTGTAACATTTTCATTTGACCTTTGACTTCCTTAGGGATACCAAACCAATTCTTCCCTTTCTGTGTGTGTAAGAATACAAATTTCAAGGAAAGAATAATCCCCAAGTATTCTTAATGCTATTGTCCTTCATTAAAAGCAGAAATTTAATGACCACTCTTTAGAAGTGTAGTTAGAAACTACAATTTTTTATTCAGATACACTCAACTTACAATGTAATGTGATAAGCCTAACTATATGCAAATTTTTCTTTAAAGGGAAGTTAAAATCTAATACTGCAAATCCATTGGTCTGGTTCATCAGAAACAAAAATTAATAAAGTTGAAAAACTCTTTCTACTTAGTATAAATCTCTTGGTTTCATGTAAACTTGTATTTTTGAAAAAATATTCTATTGGGCCATGAAGTTGCCAAGTAATGGAAGACCAACCTCCTTTGCTAATGATTTTGGGGAACGGCTGCCTCCTGGTTCAATAAACTTCAAAAAAAAAGCACAAAATTAATAAAATTATTTTGGCCTAAAACTGTTTTTCAAAGGTTACTTTTGCAAGCTATAAAAATTATGAGACAGTATATAATGCTTTAAAAGAAAAATGAGTGAACAAGTAGTTGAATATGCAGAGAGATAGATAATTACATGAAAAATTCTGGAAAAACACACTGAAATGTTTACAGGAAATTTCTCTCTGAAGATCCATTTCAGTTTACTGTAACATAAATGTATGCAAAGCAATCTGGTATTTTGAGTTTACATTCAGATCACCATATTTTGGGGATATCTTCATTTTCAATACTGATTAAGGACCATTCTCTCAACATGAGCCTATGCATTCAAATTTTATTATAATTCAAGAAGAAAAGGTCAGGTCTTAGTGGAGATGACATTTATCATATTATGTTCAGACTAAAATCTTACAGCTCTAAACTTGATGAACACTCCTTTAAATGCTAATGTTTGTAAAGGAATAGTAATAACATTTCCATGTGGTTTTATTAATATTGCAAGCAAACAAATAGCTGATCAATACAACTTATAAAAATAAAGTGGTTTAAAAAAACCCCACAACACCAAAACAAAAACAAAAACCAAAAAACACATGCTTTGGTTATTATAGGGAGGAGAAACTTATGTATTGAAACTAGAGATTATATGGTGATCATATTATGTAGAAAATCTGTTATAAAGGACATAAAATGCAGATAATGTACTTTTTCTGATTTGTTTATTGCTTAACTCTGTATTTCCTAAAAACTGTATTTTTTAACTCTTTTTCTCTTTTTTTTTTTTTTTTTTTTTTTT
>Ga0065711_1048752_pt1 | contig 11649 bp, 10 predicted proteins | sample Hoacrofraction12_FD_59098 | JGI IMG/M metagenome (GOLD analysis project Ga0065711, IMG submission 59098) | Hoatzin crop microbial communities from Cojedes, Venezuela - Epithelial fraction 12 v2 (version 2) | ecosystem: Host-associated > Birds > Digestive system > Esophagus > Crop | place... | reverse complement strand
CTGCCTCACTACAACCTCCTTTCAGGTAGTTGTAGAGAGCAATAAGGTCCCCCCTCAGCCTCCTCTTCTCCAGACTAAACAGCCCCAGCTCCCTCAGCCGCTCCTCATAAGACTTGTTCTCTAGACCTCTCACCAGCCTCGTTGCCCTTCGCTGGACACACTCCAGCACCTCAACGTCCTTCTTGTAGTGAGGGGCCCAAAACTGAACACAGTACTCCAGGTGTGGCCTCACCAGTGCTGAGTACAGGGGCACGATCGCTTCCCTACTCCTGCTGGCCACACTATTCCTGACACAAGCCAGGATGCCATTGACCTTCTTGGCCACCTGGGCACACAGCTGGCTCATGCTCAGCCGACTGTCGACCAGCATCCCAAGGTCCTTTTCCGCCGGGCAGCTTTCCAGCCACTCCTCCCCAGGCCTGTAGTGTTGCATGGGGTTGTTGTGACCCGAGTGCAGGACTCAGCACTGAGCCTTGTTGAATCTGACAATTGGCCATCGATCCAGACTCCAGCCTGTCCCAATCCCTCTGTAGACCCTTCCTACTCTCGAGCAGATCGACACTGCCGCCCCGCTTGGTGTCATCTGCAAACTTACTGAGGGTGCAATCCCCTCATCCAGATCATTGATAAAGGTATTAATCAGAACTGACCCTAATACTGAGCCCTAGGGAACACCTAAACAGGCTAAAGTTTGTCCTCCGGAAGTCCAAGTTAGCAGTTCCACTAATCCCCCTCCTTCTCTGATAATCGAATTCTCTGAGAATCAAAAACTCTATTATTTCACGATTGCTGTGCTCAAGATGGCCTCCAACCATAACATCACCCACAAGTCCTTCTCTGTTCACAAACAACAGGTCCAGTGGAGTGCCTTCCCTAGCTGACTCACTCACCGTGTTAGGAAATTATCTTCCACACACTCCAGTAACCTCCTAGACAGTTTCCTCTCTGCTGTACCGTACTTCCAGCAGACATACAGTGAATTGAAGTCCCCCAGTGATCACGAGATTTCTCCCAGCTGCTTATAGAACATTTCATCTGTCTCTTCATCCTGGCTGGGTGGTCTACAAGAGACTCCCACCATGATACCTGCCTTGTTGGCCTTTCCCCTGAATCTTCCCCATAGACAGTTGACCCTTTCATTGTCATTGTCAAGCTTTAGACAGCCAAAACTCTCCCTAAAATACAGGGCTACTCCACCACCTCTCCTTCCTTGCATATCCCTTCTGAAAAGTTTATGGCTATCCATTGCAGCATTCCAGTTGTGTGAGTCATCCCACCATGTTTCTGTGATTGCAACTATATCATAGATTTCCAGCTGCACAGTGGCTTCCAGCTCATCCTATTTGTTGCCCATGCTGCATGCATTGGTGTAGATGTACTTCAGTTGGGCTATTGATCCCGCCACTTTTTTTGTGAGGGGGGGGGAGAAGTCCTAATTCCTATGTGACTGTTTTCAGACACTTGTGTGCTTTCTAACACTGCAACAACCCTTGCATCTTTGTTGCCATGTGGATCTCCATCTATCCTCTGCCTCCACTGAGATGGCTAGGGTGTTGTGTGCGCTACTACAGGAACATTTCAAATGTGCTCCAGTGAGCTCAGTGCATCACGGAGCAAACCGAAGGACCTCACTAGCCCACCGTCCCTCAAACAGTGGCATACCAACCCCAGGCTTATCTCTAGTGAGCCTGGTTTTATACCTTTCTCGCTTCAAATCTTATTTAAAGCTCTTTCAATGAGCCCTGCTAACTCCTTCGCAAAGAATCTTTTCCCCCTCTGAGACAGGTGTACCCTGTCTGTCACCAGCAGGCCTGTGCTGGGTAGAGAGACCCATGATCAGAAAATCACAAAATTTTGGTGGCGACACCAGTCTTGGAGGCAGTTGTTGATCTGCTGGCTCTTCCCGTTCCTTCCCTCGTCATTCCCTGCAATTGGAAGGATAGAGAACACTGCTTGTGATCCTGATCCCTTAATCAGTCTTCCTACAGCCCTGAAGTCTGTCTTGCTGGCCCTTGGACTTCTTATTGCAACTTCATCACTGCCTACATGAAAAAGCAATGATAATTCGATGGCCGTACCAGGGTAGGAAGTTTCCTCATCACATCTTTAATCCAGGCCCCAGGGAGGAAGCAGACTTCCCTAAGTGGGTCTGGTCAGCATATTGCACCTTCTGTTAGCCTCGGAAGAGGGTCTCCTATGACAATAACCCATCTTTTCTTCAAGAAAACCAGACATATCTATATTGCCTTTGTTGGTCGTACGAACCTTCAGTCTTGAATTTGGACATGCTTGGGTGCTGGGCTTTGCTCCGTCACCTACATCCCAAATACCACAAGCATCTTTCTGGGCTTTTGCAAAGACACTGAACTGAGCAGAGCTTGAAAGCAGGATCCATTTTGACAAAAACCCAGAGTGACCTGGCTGTCAGGGCCTAGCATCTCAAGCTGAGGGAACAGGTTTGCCAGAAAGGTGCCCCACGCCAGTCCACAGTTTCCCTTTACTGATGACAATGGGCCTTTTTTCTCTGTGACTTTCCTCGTATCTAGGGTATTTATGAATTTGCCCTATCTGAAATGCAAATTTTCTTTCAAGTATTCTGTCTTTGTGAATTATCTGGTGTGGTGGGCGTGCTGATACTGGCTGAGTCTTTGAGCTCTTAATTCTATATCGCAGACAATATCACCATTCAAACTGTTTCAGCTTTGTTAAATCCCAGCTATATATTTAAAATTGTATTTCCTAGATTTTTGTGTCATAATGTCATTAGCAATAACTATATTTTGAATCTTACTACCCATAACCTTACCCATATAACCTGGAAATAACAATCATCTCTAATTAAAGTGTGGTAAGTGGTGACAGACTGAAAAAGGATTGATAATCCACTCTGAGAAAAATGAAGTCTTCATGTAGCAAAAAGTCTCATAGCTTTAATAGAAAAAGATTGCAGTATGTAATAATGTTTTGCACCCTGCAAAACTTGGCATGTTTTGTGCTCTGTTTTGCAGTGCAATGCACATTGAGGAAAAGCAAAATTATTACGTGTTTCTATAAGTTCCTTCTTGAAAATAAGTGATAGAAGCACTAAGCAAGATTAAATGGGCCAAAATAAACCTGAGAGAACAGTGTCATGTGAAGGTGAGAAAAATTAATCCCAGTTTTGAAGGAAAGATTTACAAACTTTCAATCCATGCTTTTCATGGCAATTACTAGCATAGTTTTAACGAACATTAGTTTTTCTCAAAAGGACCATCCCATTTCTTTGGAGATAAAGCTGATGGGATTAAGAATAAATTCACTACTGTGAATAATGCATCATATGGTGAGTTATATTGGTTGAGTCTGAGCAACCTCTCTGTTAGAGGTAAATTTAGCACAGGAAATACTGCCTACCCACTTTGCAGAATCAAGTTCAGTTACATTAAATTTAATGTGTTACAGCAGAAAACATCAGGAGTGGTTTTTCCAGTAAAACACAAAAAAGAAGATTGCAAGTTATGAATGTTTCATAGCAGTTAATTCTAGCATTAAGAACTAGCCTTTTGCTGAAGTGATGTACAATAGTGAGGTTTCAGCCTGCACCAAACTGGGTATTCATATATGCAAGGAACCACTCCATTAGTCAGCTTCCTGTAGGCCTCTTGCTTATTCCTGTGTTACAGTATTTTTAACTGCATATTTCGAAATGCAATTTTTTCTCTCAGTCTATGGAACATCACAACTTACAAGTAAAGCAGGAGTTTAGGGGTTAACAATGATTGAATGAAAAGGTACACCCATTGTAATTGTTTAAGATGAAACAAATACATGTCTATCATATATTGGTGCTGAAACCTTATTTAGGTGCCTCATTATATAATTTGTAATATATAATTTATGATCTATAAATTTATAATTTATAACTTTGTTATATTTATGTAAAAAAGATACAAAATATATAAATTTATAATTCATAATATATAATTATATAATCATTATTAGCTTCTGAAAGGAAGAGTTCATTTACATTATTACTAAATACCTCAGAAATTTGAAGATTAGCCTGATCTATGTTGACTCAAAGTATTTATGGTATTAATAGTTGGTGGTGTGTATCTCTTGTGACATGAAACATAAGGAAGTATCTAGCACACATGAAAGTGAATTTGTTTAATTCATGCAGGTCTATAGGTCTCAGGAATGTGTTTTAGATTTTCTTCAGCTAGGTTTATATTGCTCCTTCCCATTGCATTGTACTACTGTGCTCAAGGGGCCACAGCCCAATAAAAAGTGGTTCTGTTTTGTTCATGGCATATCAGGCGCCGGGCCAAATGGAGCTACACAGGTGTAAATAAAGAGTAGGGTTTTTTTCCCAATGTCCCTTGTACATGATTTGAAGCTTAAATCATTAAAAAGAGTAAGGAAAATGTGGACTGGGCTCTTGATTTTTTTAATTCACCAAGTGACTATTGTTTAATTACATTTACACAATTGCAGAACCCAGGAAAAGGCTTATATTTAGTCCATTTGACTGGAGTTTGTGCTTTTAAATTTAGATCACTGACTTGTTAAATATGTCCTGTAGTTCTATGGCCAGGAACTGACAAACTGTTAATCTGTTTGACATTATAATTAGTTTATAGCTTATACTTTGAACAAAACACTTCAGAATGATACCTGCTCAGAAACTGTTCTGTTAACCAAGTACATGATTTAGAAGGTCTACAATATTACTGATACATAAACCAACAATTAAGTTCTGAAAATATACACGCTGGAAGGCATTGGCTTATCTTCAGTAGTGTCAGCAGCAGTATGCCAGGCTGTAAGTCTGTGACCACTGCGGAGCCACAAACCACTCACGTGATCCCGAAGACACTGATGGTTTAGTATGAAGTGGCTTGGTGAGATTGGCTCTTTCCTCAAGTTTCTCTCAGTCAAACAATGCATCATGTATTAGGTGGCTTTCAACATGTAGCCTTTGTAACAATAACCCTTTGCCTTGGTTTGCAAAGAGTTTGTGAAAATCAGCATGGAAATGGTTGGGGTTTTAATTTCACAGTGTTCATCGATATGGAGAATGCAGCCACATTGCTGTTGAACTTAGCACAACCAAGATGGAATTTTTACCTTAATGCTGATAAACTGTGTCATGGTGGTAGGCAGGACACACAGCATAAATAGGTTCCCTCTTGCACATCTAGGAACCTAGGGGCATCCTCCGTATAACAGATGCTCATAAATGTTAGAGGAAATCTTCTCCGTTAGAGCATCACAATGAGTGGTATTTCTGCTGCTGAGGAGATGGTGCTTTAAACTTTTTGTTGTTGTTTTACTCAGAGGTTTCCCATCGAGTGTCCTATGTCCTTTATCATTCACCAACACTTTGATGTACGAACTAACCATAAGATCCTGGAGGACATAAATCAGTCCCACAGGTCTTCTGCTCTTCTATCTTGCTACTTTTCTAACGGGATCATCTCTTCTGGAGTCCTGAGTCCAGGCAGTCACAAGAGACTTCAAGTAATTTCAAACCAGAAGCACTAAAACCTTCCAAGAAACTTATTTGTTTGAGAATTTGCGTCAATTACTACCACATAAAAGAAGAGAAAGCAGGGAATAAAAGGCAAACATACATGATAATCCTTTTCTTTGGAGGGACTGAATAGTAAACGTCCATTTGTTTTTGCCAGAGGAAAACAGGATGTCAGAAGAAACAGGCTTTTTTAGTTTTTGCCTCATAACTACATAGGAGTTTTCAGTTTCAGAGAACTGCGCTGGTTGTATTGACAAAAACAGAAGTTTAAGACCCATCATTCTATGTCTCTGAGCAATGTATCCTCATGCCAGGTTCTGTCAAAACAAAAGAAGGAAAATGTACTTGTATTTTAGAATTTGCTCATTAAACATAATTATGAGAGCAGACTCTGAACTTGAGCTGTAGAGGAAGCAGAAATGGCTTCAACAACACCCACTGCAGGAATTTTGGTCTGTGAGTATTAATATAGACAACATGAAAAAATGTTTAGAAGTTTGGAACTGAACTTCTCTCGCCAAAAGATGTATTTTAGCTGTGAGAGCAATTCATCACGTTTTCTAAACTGGGTCCCAGTCTCTATAGTGGAAAACACTATCAATGTATTCTTTAGCTGACAGGACGCAGTTTACTTTTTGAAATGTAAACTCCATCTGGTCTCTATTGAACAGGTACCTGGACTGCTTGGCATAAAAGTATATTAACTGGCTGTAATGCAAGACCTCTACATGCAAACTGTTAATATTTAATTTAGGCATGCATGGTGAGTGAATATGTAAGTGTATGAATTCCTTTGCAGTCTTCTGATGTATACAGCAGCTGTATGATTTGATTTGAATTGATTTTGCTGCTAACTCTGGTGACCTCCAATAAAAAATTGTTGTATTCACCACAAAGTGATTTATGATGGCAGGACTCTCTATTACATAAATACTTTCCAATGCATTAGTCAGAAATCCACTATCTTACTTCATTAAAAGAACAAATATAATCAATTCTTACCTGATTTACGTTTTTTTTATGCAAGGAAAAAAGATTCTACCTTTATGCCAAATGGAGTTAAAAAGTAGATCACGTAATACAAAATGTCTCTGCCTCAGTGTGTAAGTGCCACTAATCAAAATCAGAGTCCGCATTAAAGATTTTAGGTCTGATCAAACTCTGGGTTGCACATTACAAAAACTAAATGCAGTACTTCAGCACTTACAGTTAAACATACATATGCATGTTTTATTAATGAATAGTGCTGAGCATTAACACTGTGCCATTTTGTAGTTAAATAGCCACCTAGTTTAATCACAATGGAAAACTAAAGACATGGCTTAAAAATGAGCATTGTACAAATAAGATTGTGGGAAAAAGTCTTTACTAACAATACATTAGTAACATGCCTCTTATTTCAAAACATCCTGAAGCACTTTAGTATCTGTCTGCACATGCCTGTGCATGCTGATATGTGCATATTAAAAGTATTATACACAGGAATCACTTCAATCACATCTGAAATGCAGATATGGAACTTGCTTTATATACATATGGAGACAGAGTAATGCATTTTCAGAAGTAATGCATTTTTTTTTATTTAAAGGGATAGATGTGCTGCTGAATCTATGGCTCCTTACTACAACAAAGTCAATAAAAGGAGCTCTTATCCAACTACTGTGTGATCCATCAGTGATTCTGCCAGAATCACTGAACACTACTTCGCCTGTAGCGTCCCTCTGGCTCATTTATTTGGATAATAATTTTGAAGTAAAACCTGGGGGGAATGCTTGAAAATTTGATCATTTTTTCAACATTGACCCTAGCCCTTTGTGTTCAAAGCATGGGAAACAATGAAGGTTTTAAAAACCTGAAGCAGAAAATGAAAATTATTCTGTGTTTTCTGTGCCAGAGTGATTTATTTACAGAGATACTGTGAAGTGCTGAGTAGGAGAGGAATATTTCCTTAAAGTGACCTCTTCCTTTGGCAGCTATGCTTTACAAAGAAATGAGTGAAATCATCTCAGCCCTCTGGAGATGACCTCCAGATTCATCAATGGAAGGGAGCACTTTCTTGAGGAGTAGCTTCAACATGACCACATTCAGCATCTCCTGTTCTTTGGACAGCTCTCAGTAACTGTGTGCTGGCCAGTCCTATTTCCAGAGACTTCTTCTTTATTATGTTGGCTGTGTTGAATTCCTTTAGACAGTCAGCCGAATACCATGTTACTACAGTACTCGGCTCTTGCTCCCCTCTCTCTGAGATACATAGCATGGGCACATCTTTGCTGTAACCTTGCACTGTCTAGAAAGCCTAGACAACCTGCGTAGGCTCTGAATGCTAATGCAAGGGCCCACTACCTAAGGACAAATCATTGTAGAGTCTACTTCCTTTTTAAGATTCAGCACAAAGATGAATGATTAATAGCAAACACAAGTCGTGCTCAAGATTCTGCTAATGCTCATACACACACACACGCATCCCCCACCCCCGCACTGAGCATGGTCTCGATGTAGGAAAGGGTCTTGCCTGCTGCTGGGGGGGGGATGTCTACATTTCTGTAACATTAATTGCATATATGCAAAGAGTACAGCACATAAAAATGTGTCGAAGTCTAGTACAGTGAATAGCTGCTGGCTGTATGCATACCTGTATCGGGCTCAGCAGGAATCACCTACTTGACTTTCAGCAACAAAAAACATACAGTCATCAACATCTGAGCTAAAGGAACAGCTCACATAGCTATCAGTTGCTAGCGTTCCTGTTCTTTGTCGGTACAGGTTAGACATCTGTTGGAGACTATTATCAATACATTGTTAGCATTACATAATTTGCTAGACAAGTTATTTTTGAGCATTTGGGACTCCCAGCACGTGAAGTTCCATGGTGGCTTTTTTCTGCAGTGAACTGCAGGACCCTGTATAGATACCTGAAATATGATGAGACAGACACAGGAATGAATCTGTCTCTCTCTCAGGCCCTCAAGCTACAGCAGTAACTCTGCTAGCTCTCAGGAAATAACAAGCCCCTTTCTCTCTGAAGAAAAACATCTCATTTTGATCACAAAGTCCATTCTCTACACCACTAGTAGAAAATCCAGGAAATATTTGATAGCTGGGAAGGAACAAAACCAGAACTCTTTGTGGTATTTAAGAACTGTGCGTTCACTTTCTGTTCTCTCTTCCTATGATGCAACAACTAGAGGGAAAGGATAAAAATATTGATATAAAAGGATTTTTTTTTCAGAAAGGGCGCATTATTGTCCTTACTAAAGGAATTCAAAGTGTTTTCAGTTCATCTAGATAATTCAAGGATATGTACGCCTACCACATCTATGGACTTTTTCCAGCTGGTATATTTTTATCAGCTGATAAAGCATTGGTATATCTTCCAGGAGTTCTTAAACACTAAACTGATGTTTATGGAATTAGAGTTTTTGTAATACATACTAGAAGAGGTTCCTTGCTGATGTTCCACTAATTCCAAGGCACCTACAGAATTCCATTGCAATATACCATGAAACCATCTTCATAAAGGTAAGGTTAAGAAAGACACCAGATGAATACAGAGACTAAACCTGACTTACTAAACCAGAGTCCCTTGTAAGGAGGTATTTCTCCTAGGCAAAGAGATTATTCAGCCTGATGAATTCTCAGAGGATTTTCCTGTACAACTGTGTTATTTTGCTGTTAACTTCATGTACAACAGAGGGTATAACACTTCGGTCAATAATTTATTTCATATTTTCTTTTGTGTGTGTCTGTCCTTTTGACCCCCATTGGGCCATGGCACTGTAGATTTAGCATTCTGTAATGTCACACAGTAGATGTTGAGGTGGGACAGAGATCAATGACACTGTCTTGATTGCAAGGCACTTGAGGAGTGGATCAGGTAAGAGTGCAGTTTTGTAAGGGCTGACATCTGCAGAGATATCAAGTCAGAACAGGAATTTACTCTTTAATTTGGCATCCCCAACTTTGCTATTTAGTGCTATAGCTGAATTCTTAAAATGAAAAGCATGACATGAATAGTCCCCAAGACTCTTTTAAGATGAGGCTGGCCAGCTGTTTCAAACACAGCTGCTCATGGGTAGAGGGGAAAGAAAAAACAAGAGTTTTTTTAACTGCCACAAAAAGCCTTGATTGTTGTTCATCTGGCTTTATTTTCCACTGATGAAAATCTGTACTTGGAGTAACAAGTGCTGCATGGGCTAAGTACATGACACTTGGCTGCCATTGTAATGGCAATGGTGGATGAGAATGAGATAGGCTTGGGTAGACAAACCCTGTTTTGACAGATTCCATTTTTGGCTATGTATCTGCTGCGAAATGGAACTTTCAAAAACTAGATTTTCAAAAGATCTTGCTGGTTATAGAAAAAAAAAAGAAAGTTTGTGTGTGTTTTCAGAAAGACAAAGGCTTACTTCAAAGTTCTCATCTCCTTCATCACTGACAGCCCAGTAACAGGTATCTTTAGGTATCTTTACCCCTGCCTAATCATTTCAGGGCAGGTAAGCCACTTAGCATGTCCTTAAAACACCCTAGCAAAATAATGCTATAAAAAGGGTAGTAAAGAAGTTTGACATCAGTAGCAAAAAAGCAAGTATTCATTGTGGGACTATGTGGGTAGCTTACCTTAGAAGGTACAGTACTATGACAGAGAAAGAAATGACATTTTGAGATTATAATCCACATATCTTCTTCAAAACAAATAGTCAGGGGTAAGAAGAAAATACCCCAATGAATAATAAAACTCCTATTGGTGCAGTGTGCCTTGTGTTTAGACATTTGGCTAAAAAGATGAAATTATCACAGTGCTAAAAAAAAAATCACACAGAAGGAGATTCTTGGTGACCTAACAGTAAATTGTAGGTGAGCTTTCTTTAAATCATATTTTGCTGTGTGAAATATATGTGTTTCTATGTACTCTCTGTAGACTTTTCTATCAAATGTCTTTTCTCCACCTTTTCTATTTTCTACCAATGATTTTGTCCTTAGAATGAAGTGAGACCATTTATCTATTAGTTTCAAGCTTGTCACATGAAATTAAGCACCAGAATGCTCAGTAATTAGAAATCACCTCACCCTGGAAAATGGGATAATGACAGAGTCCTTGAAATCAATGAAGGTTAAAGCTGTGTGTTTATAATAACATTTCTATAAATCCAAGATAAGATGTTGATTAGGATATTATATCAGCTACATAACAATTAAAAGTTATATTTAATCCTGTAGGGAGAGTTTATTTTGAGTATTGCATGATCTCACAAACCTATTCAGCAAATAAACCCCCTACTTTGATGCCAAAGATAACAAATGGTGTACTTCGTTCAAACTTGTCCCATGTCCACACACTTCTCACAGCTAATCATTCAGGGACATTAACTACATGTGAGGTGTTCCTGAAAATAAATAATGGTCTACAGAACATTAACAAGCCCAGAGTTTTTTGCTAGTAGGAGTGTGTAGAAGAGTCATATGTCAGCCAGAGCACAGACAAAAGTTCCCAATATAATAGGTACAATTTATATGTAGGTCAGTTTTGGATCTATGGATTATTAAAACATATAGATCTGCTCTCCCCTTCTCTATCTGACTGGGCAGCTGCCTAACATATTTTTAGCAATCAGAGATAACTTAAAAAAAATCGAGGAATCTGGGCAACCTCATCTCTAGCATCTTTTCCTAGGAAACCTGACATACATGTACCTCAGTAGTGAATAAGTACGGACAAAGATATCTCTTCTCAAGGTAATAAGATAACAGCTATTTCTTACCAAAATATGATTATCCACATCAGCCTTGGACTGATAATCTATATTCAATACAGAAGTCATCAGCAGGACTTCTATTTAGTTATTACTGAACAGCATGACACAAAAAGTAGTCACAAGGAGCTAAAAAAACCCAAAAATACCCAAATTTACACATTTTGCTTCCCAGTCTTAAGAATGGATTGTTTGTGGCCTTTGTTCAGTGAGGAAGACCTTGAGAAACACAGTTACTCTTCCTGACCTGATAGTACCTGTCTATCTCCAGAGCAATGGGCACAAACTGAGGCACAGGAAGTTCCGTCTGAACATGAGGAAGAACTTCTTCCCTCTGAGGGTGATGGAGCACTGGAACAGGCTGCCCAGGGAGGTTGTGGAGTC
>Ga0065711_1048751_pt1 | contig 11649 bp, 21 predicted proteins | sample Hoacrofraction12_FD_59098 | JGI IMG/M metagenome (GOLD analysis project Ga0065711, IMG submission 59098) | Hoatzin crop microbial communities from Cojedes, Venezuela - Epithelial fraction 12 v2 (version 2) | ecosystem: Host-associated > Birds > Digestive system > Esophagus > Crop | place... | reverse complement strand
GGGGGGGGGGGGGGGTTAAGCCCCATGGAGTTTGACCAAGCTGCTTCTGCCCACCCTGCTGCCCACCACGGTCAATGCCCGACACTGGAGGGGAAGCGAAGCCCCCCCCATGCTGCTGAGCACCGGGCTCGCTGCAGACCACCCGGCCGCAACTCAGCCTTGCTTCGCTGCTGCAGGGGCAGGTGTCAGGGCTGAAACCCTCTGGGCGAGCGGAGCAGCCCCAGGGATGGGGAGGGAGCCGCGGGCAGGACAGCCTATGGTTCTGGGGGCCTTGGTGCTCCTGTGGTAGGTCTGGGGAAAGCACGGGTGCTCCTGCCCAGCTCAGGGGCTCCAGGGGGAGAGGAGAACAGCAGAAACGCAAAGGTTGCTCAGGTTGGGTATCCAGCCCTCACTTGTCGTCAAACCTCCAGCGCCCAGCAGTAAAGACTGTGATGGGGGCTCTGACCATTTGCTTTCTGGACCCCAAACTGCGTTTGCACTCGCTATCAAGGATCAGAGCTCTCCCTGCCAGCACGCTCCTGCCAGGCGTCTCCCCGCTCCCGGTGAGGGGGAGCATCGCTGCCGCGACCCGACATGATCCAGATTTCCTGGAAACTACCAAACTCACTTTGCCATTAGCTGAATGTCCCAGGGATGGTATTAACTACGAGTGAGATGCTGACGGGTGAGTGATACCAGGGCTGAGTAACGATGCAGCGCAGGGGAAAACAACTCCTCCAGCCAGCAGCGAGTGGAGATGTTCTCCAGCTTTCAGCAGGGACGGCTGATGGGGACAAATGCATCTCCTTCGCAGAGGCATCCGGGGCACGGCGGCCGCTGAGTGTGAAACGCGCCGTCTGTCGGGGCTCTGCCTGGCCGGGCGACTGAGCTCTCTGCGGGCTCTCCTCAGGGAGAGCGGGGTGTTTGTCTGCACTTTGGGGTTGCTTTCCGGGCTTGTTTGAATTTGTTCGAGGTTTTTAGCAATCCCTTGGTGGAGGGTTACTGGTTTAGAGTAACATTACCTGGGCTGAGGGAGAGGGACTGGTGTAAAATGAAAAGTTGCGATTTTAAAGTGGAAGTAGAAACCTGGCCTTGTGAAGAGTGGGCATGCAGCTCTCCTGGTTTCCATGGCGACGTGGCCACTCGGGCCCTTCGAGATGAGCCCTCGTTCGCTGTGCCGTGAGCCAGGCTGACTGGGCCAGTCAGCCTCTCCTGCCTCTGGCAAGCTAGGTAGCCTGGGTGCTGTCAGACCCGGGTCCTCCGGCTCTGCGTGTGTCTGGGGGCAGCTCACGGGCAGGGAGCAGCTCCCCGGGGCAGGGGCACGCGTCTCCCAGAGTGTCACCCACCCAACAGTGGCAGGGACGAGGGATGGCCGAAGGACGGCCAGGGCAGCAGCTCAGGCACCTGGCTCAGCTGCCCCAGGCTGGGCTGGAGCTGCCCCAGGTGAGGCCACCACCCTGCGTCCAGGAAGCCACCCTGCTTTTAGATTTAAGCTAACACCTCTTTTAAAGGTTTATTTTGCCTGCTTTGAGCTGTTATTCCTGCGGCACAGCCCATCAGCCTCTCTAGCTTCTCTGCTTTGCTTTGTCACTAAACCAGCTTGGTGCTGGAGAGCAGCGGCTCGGCACGAAGGCAATAAGGTGAGACGGTGTCATCGTCGCGGAGCTGCCCAGAGCCAGGCACTGCTCCGTGGGGCCATGCACCCAGCTTGGGGACACGCTGCCGCCCCAGAGCCAGCAGCCTGTGCAGGGCTGGCACCTCTTAGCTGAGACAGGAGACTCAGAGAAGACCAAGTGCCGTACGCCTTTGGCAAAGCCTTTATCGAATAATGTGAAATCTCATCAAAAGTAAATTGAGTTTCCGTGAGAAATCTGATTTGCAGAAAGCTGTATTGCCTGGCATGTCTCATGCTGCCCTGACGTAACTCTTGGAGCCCGCACCTGGCTGGCAGGTCACGAGGAGCGTGCCATGAGCTGCCGGACACGTGAAGCCCACTGTGCCCACCGCGGGCCCCGCAGCAGGGGCTTCCCTCCTCCGCACCCCAAAAAGGACTCGCATCCACCCCTCCGGCCAGGTGCGGGTGCCGGCGCAGCCCGTCCCGGTGCAGTACTCACTTCTGGGCCTTGGGCAGCTTCTCTGGCTTCTCGGGGTAGGGGATGATGAAGTCAATGGCCGAGTCGGGCTTCTGGAGCAGCGTGCCAAGCTTGGTCTTGATCTCCTTGGCCCTGCGGGAGGGAACGAGCAGAGGCAGGTCAGGCAGAGGGACAGGGCAGCGGGGACGGTCCCTGCCCTGCACCCACACGCACCCTAGCACGGCCGCTGGTGAGGGATAAAGCTGTGTAATTAATTACACACGGACAAATGGACCCTAATGCTGTAAAGACACCTGGCTGAGGCGTTTTAAGCCAGGCACTCATGATGAGCAGCAGCTGTTGATCTCGATCTCTTTGCTTTGTCCCCATCTGTGGCCCAGGTAATTGTATCAGCCACGCTGGCGGGCTGCTCTGACGATGAATTAGGGGACATGTGTGCAGCACTGGGTTTCTATAGCGATGTGCCCGGAGGAGAGGAAGGAGCTGCCTTGGGAGAGGAGGCTGCGCAGGGTGATGGGCTGGGATGCTCGGCCATGCCTGCCCCACACAGAGCCCCATCCCGCGCTGCACCCACCAGCCCCACAACACCGACGGCCTCCGGAGCAGGGTGCCCTCACTGGGTCCTGGTCCGCAGCCAGAGGGAGAGGTCCTCATCATGTCCCCAGAGCTTTGTGTGGCCTCTGCCTCCAGCCATGCACGGTGCAGCCCCTGAGCCCAGCACCACTGCCAAGCACCCTCACACCACGCAGCCGAAATCCTCCCTGTCCCGGGAGATGCTACTACAAACACACAGGTTAGCACGCACATCTATGCTTGCCAAAATCAGGGTCAAATGCTCCTTGGTGTGCTCTGTGCCCACCCCTGACCATCCCAGGCATTTACAGCTGGGGGCTTCCTCCTCTCTGGGCACTTTTATTAGGATAATGTCATTTTTCTGTTGCTCTCTTGGGGACCACCAGCAATGCACGCTGTCAGCAACCCACCACCCTTCCCGCTGGTGCGCGCGGTTTCTCTGCTCACTCCTCAGTAACATATAAGCTTTATGTCTGCAACAGCAAGGGTCTTGCAAACAGGTAACTCCTGCTTTTCCTGGGCAGAGGGGGAAAAAGGGTTTCAGGAGGTGAAGTATTCTGACTTGCAAAGGAGTTTCATCCTCCATCTTTCATCCTTCATCGATTTGGAGGATATGTAGACAAGAGGGGTCCTGGGGCTTGACAGCAGGTCCAGCGGTCTCCCAAAACATGCTCTTTTGTGCCATATGACTTGCAACACGGTCCTGAGCATCCAAAGCCACCGAGGACTCTCCCTCTGCTGCAGCTCAGTGGTGGTAGCAAGGGCAAGCCAAGCTTTTACAGAGAAAACTCAGGTGTGCTTCGTAAGACTGAACAAATCAAGGGGTGAAAACCCTGTCTCTGCAGTCCAGGACTTTTCCCAGGCACAGCGATGTTTGGTGACTGCCAGGTCACCTCGCTGGTTGAGGGGGCACAGGGGTTGAATGAGAGCGAGGGGACACACAGCCCCCCACGGGCCGGCTGGGCTCGGTGCCTTCGCCACAGCGTGGCTGTTGAAGCCGGGCTGCAGATCCCTGGCTTCAGGGCTCCTTGCACTTCTCCTCTCTGCTGTGTTTGTTTTCACAAGCCCTCTGTGGACGATCGCTCACTTGCTATGTCTGCTATTTAATTCCATTCCTTTAATTTTTCCCTCTCCCTGTAAAACTCCCTCTGTGTTTTGGCTTTCCACCCACCAACCCCACGGGTGACTTTTCGAGACTCGGCGCGGGCTCTGCTCCCCCGCCATCTGCCCCCCGCTTCTGCTGCAGCAACCTGCCGCCAACAGCCACCAACCTGCCACCAACAGCCACCAACCTGCCTCCGACAGCCACCCACGCTCATGCAGGAGCTGGCAGCGGGGCCAGCCGGAGCGAGCAGCCCAGCCAGGGTCTGCAGGGACCGCCCGCGATGAGTGTACAGCACGGGGCAGAGCAGACCCAGCAACCCAGCTGTTGTCATGGAAAATGTCAGCAGCTGCAGGGACAGTCTCAATTGCTCGTGTTTCCGAGAAAATTTGAATCTTGCCTGGAAAGGCGAGGACCTCAGGTGAAGGGCGATGCGGTTCCCCTGCTCCCGCACCGAGGTGTCTCTGGGACAGGGATGCTGCTGTGCACCATTCATCCCACTCCCTCTAATAAATAGATCAAATGTGGATAAACGCTCCGAGCCGGAGCTGGCTCCTGATGCCCAGAGCCTGGGGCTGGCTCTCCTATGAGCCCCAGGGGGCCCTTGGAACCCCACCAGCTGGCACCGCCGTGCCGGGACTCCCATGGCAGTCCCGACCCATGCTGATGGCACAGCCATGGCGAGGAGGGGTGGGCGAGGGGGCAGGACCCACAGCCCCACTAGCACCAAAGCAGTGGGTGGGTGCAGAGGGTGCCCCACGAAAGCCAACGGGGCAGGACGGCCACTCCTCGGCTTTGCTTTCCTGGATGCACGTGCTTATGGCCACAGCTCCCCGCAGGGAAGGGGACATGTGGGCTCGGGGGGCATCCCTCAGAGAGGGTCTGAGCAGAAATGCCAGCTGCCACCTGGTCCCTTTCCCTGCCACCACTCCACACTCGGGAGAGTAGAGCTGGGGACACTGCTATGGCTGACCCGCTGCCAGTGCCGGGTGCTGTTCTCCGGGGACAGTCCCCTCCAGGCATCAGACCATGAGCCCGATCGTGGGGGGTTCCTCTGGCAGGAGCAGGGGATAAAACCAAGAGAGAAGGGGCTTGCTCAACTCTGAAGCCAGGACAGTGGGTGTCAGGGGGTCCCAAGCAGGCATGGGGAAAGCACGGGCTGCGCGGGGAGCAGGGGCACCGAGGGCCAGACTTAACACACAACGGCCTAAGGAGGTGGGAGGACAGGACCAGGACTCTGCCCCTGCCTGAGCAGGAGCTGGGGACCCCCTGCCCTGGTCCGGACAAGGCCAGCACGCGCACAAGATTTGGAGGCGATGGACAGCAGCCTCACGCAGCAGCAAGCACTCTCCCGGATAACGCTTAGACACGGTTCCAAATCTTGCTCTCTGATTCCCACCCTCCGACAGTGACTTAGGGCCAACATCTGCCAGGCTCAAAGGGCCCTAATGGGCCTTGATGGCCCTGAGCAGCCCCTGCTGACCCCCACACCCTGCCCCCAGCCCGGGGCTCCATTTAAGCTCAGCTCTGGGGCCACCTTCCCTCGGGCTGTGCTGTGGGTGGGTTCTCCCCAGCCTGCCCTCCAGGCTTGGCGTTGGACCTCCATTGCAGCCTCACTGCCGGCTGCTCCCAGGGGATAGCTCCATCCCATTAGGCTGATGAGGGACCACCAGTGGCTGCCCACCCTGCTGAAGCCCCACAGGTCCCAGGGCGGGGACAGCAGCAAGAGCCCCCCCATCCCGAGCAAATCCTGGGCTGTGGGGCCTTGGTGAAATATGGGGAGATGGCAGAGACGAGGAAGCTTGTTGAAAGGAAGTGAGAGAGGACAGCCAAAACGGCCCAGCGCTTGCAGGCTGGTGGGAGGGAAGGACTATTTAAAGACATCACCCTGGCGTCCTCCAGCAGATGTATTACAGGCTTTCAAGCAAGACTTCAGCAAAGGCTAAACAGCGGGGTGAAAGCGGCAGTTATAAACAACAAGGCATCCTTCGAAACCGCCCCCCAGCTATTTCCAAGTGAGAAGAAGCAAGAGGACCGTAAACGGTGGAAGGTTAAGTGTGCGAACATATGGGAGCAAGCCAAGAAAAAGTCTGAGAAACAGCTTCCAAGAAGCTTTAAAAGAAAATATGGGCTCTGTCAAACACATCAAGAGCAAGAAGGCTGCTGGGAAGGGCCAGGAGAGACTCTAGCCTTAAAAACAAAACAAGAAAAAAGAAGCTCAAAGAAGTTCAAGCTACGGCTGAAAGCTAAAGCTGCTGCTGTGCCCGAGGGCAAGGAGGTGCCAGAGGGAATGCCCCTTGAGGGGAAAAGGGCTCCACCGGGGGATCTGAGGAGCCTGAAAGCTGCGAGAGTAATACTGTCCGAGCTCGTCAGCAGCAGCTGTATCGGCCAGCCGTGCTGGACACATGGACAAATATGGTCTATTGGAGAGGAGTCAACGCAGCTCTGATAGTAGGAAGAGATTGCTTCAAACCTATTGGCCCTCTCTGAAGAGGCCAGTGAGCACATGCCTTGGGGAGACTCAGGGGGTACCAGCCCCTTGGGTCTGCAGCAGACCTTGGATGGGCTCTCCAGACCCCAGGCAGCTGCAAGGGGAAGGTCATCTCATGGATGACAGCATGGGAAAGGTAGGACCCAACACGTAGGGGACATGGTGTGTTCTCCTTGGTGCAGATGTTCCTAAGGGAACACAGGCTGGGAGCATGCTGTTAAACATCTCACACACATAGGGAGAAGGGCCAAGCAGCAGATACTGTGCTACCCGGGTACAGCACTTGGGGACCAGTTGCAAGGAACTGCAGGAAGGTGTCATGAGACCGGCAATGAAGCGGCTGTCAAAATTCCTCACAGAGCAGTACAAGATGATGCGCATAGGACAAACCCAGTCCTAACCCCGTGTGTAGAAGTGTGAGTGAAGCTGCCTTTGAGAGTGAAGATTTGAGGGTATGACAAAGGTTGGTGAAAGCATCAGCACAGCAGCAGTGGGGAAAAAGAGCTAATTTAGTGTCAGGAAGTAGCAGAGGAGAGACAACAAAGATGACAGCAGAGCAGAAACGTGCGGATCGCCCACGTCCGGAAGGGTGCTGCGCGGCCGCCCGCGGCGCAGGAGGCTGCAGGAGCCTGGGCAAGGCGGGCATGGGGCCATGAGGGTGACTGAAAGCCACGTTTCAAGCAAAAGAAATCCTCCCAGGCTGCGCTCCTGTTCGTGCCTGTGACGGGACTTTGCCTTGCTTTGGGGCAAGCAGCATCAGCCCCCAGCGGCGCAGCTTCAGCCGACGAAGGGGGAACTCTCTCCAGCTTCCCCCGGGACAGCGAACGCCGCCCTCGCTCTCATCTAAAAAACAGCAGCAAGGCATCTGCAGCTGCGAGGATATCCTCACTGCGTAGCTCACCTGAAAATTCTTTTCCCAAGTTTTCTCCTTAGGTGAAGCATCGAGTACCCTGGCGCCGCGGGGAGACCCCAGCCCCGTGCGGTGGCCTCCCTTGCACCTCTGTTTCTCACCGGACCCCCTCCAAAGCCCCCCCCAGCTCTGCAAAGCGGCTTCGATCAGCATGGAAACGGCCGGGGGTTGGAGCCTGCCCGGGGTCCCGGGGAGTGAGAGCAGCCTGGGGAGCACCACCGCCACCCAGGGCAGGTTTCCAGGCGAGTGCCAGAGCAGAAGGGGATGAAGACGAGGATGAGGATGGGTGCCACAAGTGGGGCAGAGCGGGTGCTCTGCACAGAGCCAAGCCTCGTGAGAGGGGCTAGGACCAGCTAATCCACGTGTGAGGGAGATGCAAGCAGCTAGAGAGGATTTTGAGGCACTTTGGAGCCAGGGCTGTTTTGGCCTCAGAAAGGAAACCGCTTTCCTGCTTTTTTCCTCCTGCCCCATGTTTTGCAAATATTAAGGTCTGAGGCCAACGCACTCCTGCTCCAGGCCCGCTGGGGAGCAGCTGAGGTTGAGGGTGGGTTTGGGGCAGCTCCGTCTTCCGCAGCAGAGAGGTTCCCAACCCAGAGGGGAGAGCTCAGGACTGGCTCAGCACTCGCCTGCCCGAGGGTCCCAGCCACCGCAGCACCCCGCTGACCCTCACCAGCAAGCCTCCCTTCCCTCCCAGTTCAGAGCCGGGTGATCCCAGCCACCCGTAAGAGATGTCCATGGTGGGGACGTGTGGAGGAAGAGCCTCTCCGGCCTCCCCGCGCCGGCTGGCCGCTCTCACCTCTCCAGGCACGTGTGGGGCAGCGCTGCTAATCCTTTGCACATCTTGGCAGGCTGCGGTTTTCCTCGGCCACGAGAAGAGCGTGAGCGATGGGTAACGCCGGCAGTGGCGGCTGAGTCTGCAGCCAGGCTCCCCGCTCTCGCTCCTATATAGCGCCGGGAGCTGGACCCCGGCCAGCCCTGTAACCAATGCCGTCTGTCCCACCGCAGCTGGCCCCAGCCCCGGCGGCTGCTGGGTTTTGTTTTCTCCTCTCTTAAGCTCACGCGGGGTGAAAAATGTGGATTTGCTGGGGTGAGATCAGGTAATCAAATGCAAAGGGACAAACTGCTGTTGGCGGTGCTTCAGGAAGCCCACAGCATTTCGTCTTAATTATACATCAGGCTCCAGGTCAGGATTCAGAAGAGCCAGGTAGAAACTCTTCATTCAAGTGAGGGGTTTTTTTCAATTAAAAATGTCGCTTTCATAAAAATAAACATGCTTGGGAGAAGTCTTGCTGTTGATTTAAACGCTGTGACTAACACCAAAGTACCCACAGCTTCAGCAGTGGTTATCGGCTGGTGGGTAGCAGTAACTTTTGTTCCAGAACAAATTCATTGTAATGCAAGCTTAAAAAGAAAAATCTTTTAATCATAGCAAATGTGCTGGGTTTACCTGACAGTGACACTTCGGTGAGGCCAAAAAGAATTCCCACACAGAATTCTGTTACTTGGAAAATTTGGACCCTTTTTCCATCCCCTTTCGGAGCAGTAAAACACACGCCGGCGCCCGGAGCTGCCCGGGCTGCGGGATGTGGGGCTGAGCAGGGACCGGTCCCTGCCTCCCGCCGCGTGGCACTGCCCCGCCGGGACGCAGCCCCTTGCTCACCAAGGCTTGGGTGCTGCACAGCACTGTGGTGTTTCTGTCTGCTGGCGGAAGACCTCTTCGGTTGCTCTGCTACCTCGCAGTCACGGTGCCAGTGCCTCCCTGCGGTCGTGACATCCGTGGCACGAGTTCCTCCTGGCCTCAGCCGAGCACCCGGGCACAGTGTAGGTGCAACCCCAGTGAGTGAGGCTGCTTGCTGAGAGGCAAATCACGGCAAAGACGGGGACCAGCCTGGCTCTGAGGGCCCCTGTAGCCAAAGTCTGGACGCGGTGGCTCCCCGCAGCCGCTCAGGGGGAGGACGAGCTGCAGCCAGCAGCTGCAATGGAGCCATTCCTGACATGGCTTAGCCGTGCTTGGAGTGGTAGCTGCGTTGTTGGTAGCTGCAGCCATCTCGGACCTTTCCCTCCTGGCTTCCAGCCGGGATGTGACAGCCCGTCCTCGGCAGGGTCACTTGGGGCATGAGTCATCGCACAGTCCTGCACAGCCGGACCAGAGCCAGCACAAGGGGAAAGCCCTCAAACACATGCAGGGTGGCTGCGGGGGCCTCAGCACGGCTCTCGTGCAGTTTGTGTAGCAGGACTGGCACCGACACGGGTGTTTGCCACTCCGCGCCACTGCCTGTGCAATCACACCCGCTCCGCCCCAGCCAGGGCATCCCCTGGGCATCCCGCTCGGGGTGTGGGCTCAGGGTTCACCCTGAAAGCCTGCCATGGGCTTGTCCCCGACCTCAGCTGCCTGGGTGACTTTGAAAGCAGGCATCCAAGTGTTTTGTTTAACACTCGCAGCTCGGAACTGGGAATAGGAAACCTTGCTCCCAGCCTGGCTCTCCAGGCTCCAAGGGCACTAATGGCCTTAATTGCCCTGACCAGCTCCACCTGCCCTCTCCACCCAGGGCTACATTAAAGCTCAGCTCTGGGTCCCCTTTCATTCCCCTGAGCAGTGTCAGAGGTGTGCCTGGCTCTGGCTCCTGGGTGGACTTTGGACCTGCATTCAATCCTGTCTCCTGCTGTTCTGGGATTATGCAAATGACGTGTGAGTGTGGTAACTGAAAGCTAGAAGTCTGCTAGAAACCGTGCCTCCCTGGAGAGCTTGGGTTAGCTTTATGCTGGTTTGCAATGGAAACTGAATGAAAAAAGTATGCCCTGAAATTTCAGAGGATGAGATGCTTGAACAACCTTTCCCTGGGTCTGTGCTGATTAGAGACCGCCAGACACACCCAAGTGGGGGTGCCAGACATGGGGGGCTGCCCCTTCCCACTGCCTGGCACCGACGTGCCCACCAGCCCTCCTTGTGCCTCGCAGTGGGGTGAAGGCAGCAATGGCAGCCGTGGAGGATGGAGGTGCTTTTCTCCTTTGCGGGCTGGTATCATTTTGCCCTTTCACAGAGTCGGGGGGAGGCTCTGTTACCACCGTGGGGACAGCCCAGAGCCCCCCCGCCCCATCTCCCAGCAGCCGGGGTGCTGCTCCCTGAGGGGCTGCAGCCTCGCAAGCTCTCAGGGCCTGTCCTTTGCTAGCAGAGATGTCCCCAGAGCACCCCGGGCGCCAGGTCAGTGCGAGCCAGCCCGGCAGCTGCTCTGAAGAGCCCCTTTCGAGGCGAGGTGCTGTCTGCAGGGTGCTTTTCCCGGCACAGAGGGGAGCCAGTGGGAGAGAGGTGCTGGCAGCTCTCAGCTCCAGGGGTGGGGAGGGCAGCGGGGCCATGGGACCGCACGGGAAACCCCTGCAGCCTCGTTAATGTCCAGTAATAAAGTCCATGTCGGAAATCCCGGGGGAGCTCGGATCTGTGGGACCAGGCGGTCTGTGTGAGCGCTGGCCAGCAGACACCAAGCACCCTTACGTTCTCTCCTCTGGGCCGGGGAAAGCAGACAGCCTCTCCGGGCACGCCGGGGCCACGGCTCTGGCTCCGCAGACCTCTTGCTGCCGGGAGGAGCCCGCGGCTTCGCCCTGTGAGACCCCACGGAGGAATTGGCTCTGTTCCCTACAAATTTTACCTACTTTGCCTCTTTCAGTCTTGGGTGGGCAAATCCCCCGTCCTGTGGCTTTGCCGTGGTTCAGTGGCTGGTGCTCTCTGATCTTTTCCACAGCCCCAGGGCGGGGGTTTAATGAACGCACAGAGCAAGCTGGGGAAATGGAGGTCCAAAATGAGCAATGAAGCTTCATGCAAGAGGGTCATAAGGAAGCCGTACCGTGCGCTGGGATGGCAGCTGTGCATTTCAGCAGAGACTTTTCTGAAATCCTGAGGAAGCCATATACCATTGAGCAGAAACAAGGGCTACACAGAAATAGCTTCTATTTTCCACAGACCTTTGTCCAGTAAGAAATGTTTGGTTTGTGAATATCAAGGCTTTAGAGAGCTAAGAAAATATTTCCAATAAGAAACTACCCAGACCTTCCTTTTCTTCCCACAACAGCTTAATTTCTTTAAGAGCCCTTCTGGGAGAGCTTTTTGGAGATCCAAGTGCACTCCGAGGACCAGACTGTCCTGTGTACACAATGGCTGGTTTCCTCCAAGAGCGCTCGAGGTTTGTGCCTTGCAACTGCCCCCTCAAAAGCCATGTGGAATCTCCCATTATACCAGATTTATCCAGAGCTCTGTTGTTATTTCAAGACTTTATTATCCTTTCTAATAACTTGCCTTTTATAGAAGGCAGCCTCGCTGCTTTGCAGTTTCCTGGTTCCCACTGGAACTTTTTAAAAATTAGCATCATATTTAACAACATTGGCTTTTCGGTAGAGGGATCACTGTAATTCCTACCCAGGCGAGTATTTGGCAGTTCATCTGAGCGCTCCTTCTGGCAGACTTTTAACCACGTGTTCTAAAAATGGGGTTTAAAATATCTTCTTCCCC
>Ga0065711_1048750_pt1 | contig 11649 bp, 9 predicted proteins | sample Hoacrofraction12_FD_59098 | JGI IMG/M metagenome (GOLD analysis project Ga0065711, IMG submission 59098) | Hoatzin crop microbial communities from Cojedes, Venezuela - Epithelial fraction 12 v2 (version 2) | ecosystem: Host-associated > Birds > Digestive system > Esophagus > Crop | place... | reverse complement strand
CTCAATGCAATTTCTCCCCAGGGAATGCTTTTTTTTTTTTTTTTTTTATGTTGTTTTTTTAACACGCGTTTCATCCGTTTCGGTTGTCTCCTTCCTCGTTAGCCCAGGGCTCCCGTTTGCTCCAGCACCCACCAGCAACTGGCAGCGAGGTGACACAACGCGCACGCATCCCCTCGTCCCCAACACGAGCGCTTGTAAAAATAAAAAAGAAAGCTTCGGTGTCAGCTCAATCTTAATCCGCCCTGATGAAATGCTAATCCACTGCGCACGGCTAAGGACAAATTAAATGGGAGCAAGCAGGCAGGCCTAAAAAAAGGCCAATGCAAGATACCCACGAATACCAGAGTGATTAGAAATCAGTTAAGTATCTGGTTAACACTTTATGAATATTATAATTTGCTTTGGAAATTACATTTTTCGTTGTAGTTTCAAATTAGCCGTACTAACTAGGCTCCAAAAGGATTCTTTACATTATTATCATAAAATTCAAATCCCTTCGTCATCCCAGGACAGAAAAATGTGGAGGTGTAATCGGGAATGTAGAATTTGAAGACCCTCGCAGAGGTCACGGAAAAGGAGGGGAGGATCAAAGGATCTAAAGCCTGGTCTTACAAAGCAAAAAGGAATCGCAGACCTTTGCCTATTACCTCCGGCTTCCTTTGGAAAAACGACATGAGATGGGACAACATTCAGAAACATCAGACAACACTCAATTTGTCTCTAGCGGTATTTCAGTATTCATATGGGTTAAGCTTTTTTTACACTTAGAGTAGGCAAAAGGATTTAGATGGAATCACATCACAGAAAATTGTTATTTGGGAATGTAATAAAAATTTCCCTATATAGGCACTATTTTCAGAGGAGGTATTAAAATGGCTCCCCAAAACATGTATCTAAATTATTACATGCTGCTCACGCTCAAATGTTCCTTTTCAAAGAAGAACAGGTCAACCGTTAACTTATTGTGCTAACCACCGCTAGTGAAGCAACATTTTCCTTTTCTAATTAAAGTCAGACGGAAAAGATTTTGCCTTTCTTTGTGGCGATCCCAAATTTCTTCGCCTCCAACGTGCCCCTTCCAGGACGGACCCAGGAAAAGGAGTAACAGCCACCTTCCCCGCTCCGTTTGCAAGACAGCTTGCGCATTTTTCCCGGCTAATCCACAATAAATGTTTGGTGCACTGGCCATCACATGATGGACTATTGTGCTATTATGATAGCTAAATCACTAATACAGTCTAATGCTTCCACTTGCCTATCATACTAATACCTCTGGGCTGTATTTCTGACCCAAATACTGACAGGATCTTTGAGTAATCCCTAAATTTCTTTATTGCAGTAAATATTATAAATCCTCTTCAAACATTCGCTCCTCCAATTCCACCCCCAAGAACCACAGTCTTTACAATTATGTTGGATATTACACAGACATGCAAAACATGGGCCCCAAAAGATTATTTATGCAATTCTCAGAGAATATCTGATTGGCATCACATTGAATTAACTAACAAACTTAAGGCACACTGGAAAATTTCTTCTTTTGTGAGAGTCAGAATGGGAAGACACATTTGCGGCTTACAACTAAAGCAGAAAACATTTTAACAAACAAAAACATCTTATTACAACAACATTTTGCTAAAGAATAAAATGTATTCCCAACTGGATGCAGTGAGATCTGTGCCATTTGTTTATTCTGAAGCAGCAGAACAAAGCTACCAAAAACGTATATGAAAAAATAATAAAATCCTGGTCTATAGATCAAGGGCATCTTCCACCATTGTCTTCAAAGAAATCACTAATGAACACTGCCGCCATGTTAAGCCCTGGTTGACAATGGAAAAAACCACACCCCAGAGAAATTAAATCTAAAAAATGCTGAACGACTGCAAGGGAAGCCAGAGGGGAGCTTTGAACATTTACTACCTCTGAAAGAACCAAAAGCTTTAAAAAGCCCTTGGGTGGCATGACGGACGGACACACAAAAGGACCTCGCCCAAACCAACAGATCTGCAACTGGTGGCCGTGCCCTGCCTGGCTCCGGCGCACACACAGGCCACGCCAGGACCAGAAGACCCATCTCTGGACCCCCTCCAGCCCCACCGCACGCCTGAGCTCCGAACCCCCCCCCATGTGCCGTTGCACCAGCCTGGCCTTGCCCAGGCGCAACCTCGCAGCCCTTGGGCAGAAGGACGTGCTCTTCTCACGCCCGCTTCGCACGAGCCAGGAAACCTCAGCTTCAGACCTGCCGCTGGGAACACTGATGCACAGGGACGATTTATCCCATATGCACTGACGTCAACGGAGCACATTAACCGTTCCTGAGCTCCAAGCTAAGCAGAGGTAAAGGCCTGCAGGACCGGGGGCTGTAGGACTCGCACTGTTCCCTGCAGCCATGGGGCAGATGTCCTCTCCTTGCGGACCCAGAGCCGCCAGCCTTGAGGCTGGCGGAGATGTCCCTAGGAGCCTTGGAGCTGGGCGACCTCCCATGCCACCACGGCAGCAGAGGAAATGTTACACCCCCAGCGAACCAAGAAATGAATAAGAAATGATCGGAACGAAATATTTATGGCTGGACAGTAAGGGTCTTTTATTTTTCTTTTCTGGGCACTCTTAAAAGCAGCGTCTATGCACAGTCCCGTAACTCCATAGCTATTTCTGAATTCAGACCCGGAGAAAAATGGCCAAGAGAGGACGCGGAGGCACCGGGGCTCAACCCAACGTGACTGATCTCACCTGCGCTTCTTGGGAGGAGGCACCAGCACCCGCACTCCTGACGTGAGGGGGAGACGAAGGACTGCAGGACAGGCGGAAAACTCTGTCTAACTTTTAATTCTAGAGATATCTGGGGGGGAAAAAAACCCCACATACAAAAGAAAAAAAAAAAGCTGATCAAGAGATTAAACACTTTGGTATTTCTGATCACGTAAAAAATGCACAGTTTTGACTTAATACTCTGAGTTTCAGTCTAGAGTTGATCTAACACACGGTAAATTTTGCTGTGATACAACTACAGGAGAAGTCTGCTCTGGAAAAAAGGTAACGGCAGAGCAGAAGAAAGGCGGGCGCATCATTTCAACACCGCATTCCAAACCGGGTGGCATGAAATCTGGTTCTGGAAACCACTCGCAGTGGATATACACAAGTATTTCACACAGGCTAGAAAGTGGAGTTTTCTTCCCACGAGAAGAAAGCCTGGTTTACACATAAAACCTGTGCTAAGAAATCAGGGAGCCAAAGCTGCAACAACTGTGTAAACAACATTTTTTGGTGTCTGTGGCACTGACCTGGGGGAGGCTGGATGTGCAATTTGATTCACATTAATTTAAAACATTTCATTGCAAATTTTGAAAGCACGTTGCTGGAGAAAATACTCTGCAACAAAATAGTACAGACTGGCTTTAGTTTTGCTTTTTGCTATTGTAAAATACTTCCCAACCACAAGTTTAAGTCTTGTTTCTATTGGAAAAAAGGATTTTTAATGTAGCAAAATGTTCATGTTTTCTCCCAGATTATTTCCTCTGGGGAGAGAGCAGAACTGAAGCAACGTAGTGAGTACGCCAAATGTTATTTCTGGCAAAAAACTGTAAGGTGCATCAGTACTGGAAAGGCTACTTCTCTTTCCAAGGTAAAGGCATCCTGCTCCTGGCAGTGAAAAATCCTCCAGGGAACAAATACATCTCCTGTTATTGCAGAGAGCAGGTATCAGGACACCCGGCCTTTACACTTTGCTTTGCCACTGTCAGCGAGTAAATTGCGTAATTTCTTACTCGCAGATTTCCCTTCCATCAAGAGGGATATAATAATATACACCTATCACATCCAGATGGTGTTAAGATAAATCCGTGTTTGTCATCTGTTTTCAGGTGACAAGGTACAAAGCTACCAGTAGGATAAATGCGTGCGCCTTCGCTGCCGGGGCTTTCAAGGACCGCGTGTGATTGTGCCTAATGACCCCCACAGCTCGGGAAGCCTTTTCTGAACGTGGTCCTCCCACCTTCAGCTCGCAGGATGCCGGGGAAGCAGAAATGAGCTGGTGCAAAACTAGCCTGTGGTATACGATGGATGCTACGGAGAGGAAAAGGAATAGCCCGCACCGGGACTGATGCACACATGCACACGAGTGCACACAAATTAAGAAAAAAAAAAAAAATTGGGAGAAGAAAAGCAGGAATAAAATGTTCCAAATCCTTGGAAATTACTGCATTTGCTAAAATTTGGCTCTGCAAACATCTCTCTCACAGTGGCAATAAGCACTCTGCCTAGATGGACTTTCTAACAGTCTCCTGAAATTAGAGGAGTACAAAGAGAAAATTAGCAGGATTGTGCCGGAATCATTTTCAGTAATCAAAGGAACAGAACAGCATCTGAAAGCACTCAGCGCTTGAAGCCATGCCACATGCTTTTACCAATTTCCAAACCAAAAGCATAGACGCTTTGTAACTTCAACAAAACACTCTCAAATACCAGCTTGGTGTGTTACAACAAAACACTCTTAAGATCAGCCGATTATTAGACAATCATTGCCTTATGTAACTCTGTATTTTGATGATTTTAAAGCAAAAAACCAAAAGCTTACGTCCCTTTGTAACTCAGCCCCCCCGGCGCCGGGACAGCAAAGTGCCGTATCCGTTGGCTGACGTGCGTTCCAAGCTGCAGGAATGCTCTAGCGCACGCTGCCTCTCGGTGTTACGCACAAACTGGAACCTGTAACCGGGCTCAATCGCCGTTCCCACTGCCTACCTACAAATGGGCCCATGTATATGGAAAATGAAAGGTCAGTATCGTACCTAAATAAATGCGGAGGCACAGCAACGGAGCCCACCTCCCACGCCAAATAAAGCAGGCGTTTACTCTCAGAACGGACGACCCAGCACGGCAGCGCTGTTCTGAGTAATTCCCCAAGAATCCCCCCAAAATCCCACAAGCCACCGTGACGAGAGAGGATGCGAAGCCTCTTCCGCTCCCACCAGCTGGCGTCGGGCTGAGAAGGCGCACGGAACCGTTTCACGGAACGAATCTCCAGCGACCTTTTGTGTTACCAGGGCAGACCTAACCGCTTGCCTCCCCGCCGCTTTTCCGTGCCTGTCTCTGCTCGGAGGGAGTTCGGCGCAGGAGGCAGGGTCCTGCCCGCCATCCCGGCCAGCCAGCGCCGCGTCTCACGTCACTGCCACATCCCAGCCGCTCTCCGGCTGGAGGCATTCCATCCACCTTTCACCGAAGGGTACCCGACCTCCAATTACCTTGTGTTTATGGCAGCAGCACCCCGCCGAGCACGTGGTAACTTGTCACCTCATGTCATCCTGCTCCTCTGGCAAAGCCCGCTGTCCGGGATGAAAACCCAATGGCAAGTAACAACCACAGGAAGCTAGCAATCATCTAAAAGATGCTTGCAATTAAAAACAAGAAGCCCAGCTGTAAAACACACTTTGAGCCATTGGAATGAGCCCTACGAGCTCTGGAAACTTCAATCAGAAACAATTTTGCCTTCAAGTACAGGGAGACGCCAATAAAAGTTAGCAGAAACAGCACCGTCACATTCCTGCACCAACAAAGGGATAATAAAAATATCAGCTGTCTCCCTGCGCTACCAAACTACACACTTTCAAGGACTACCAAATAAAAATCGATCTGGATGCTGAACGGCAGTCTAAAAGCCAGCAGACAAGGTTCACTGGGCGCATCCCTCAACTATTTGCAAAGATCTAATCTACGAATGCTCTTAAAAATAATCCCCTAGAAATCACATCAAGCACCTTGTCTCCAAAACTGGGTATTAGACCTTGAGGTCAAATCCCATCATTTTTAATAAGAATTCAGGATCAAGATTTAAATAGCACGTGTAATGAAAAGCACGGGAATTGTATCCATCCCAGAAAGCAGTAGAGAAATCCATTGTTAAATGAACATATATTGTAATTCTGAACTCTGCCATGCATGTCTGGGCTTTGCATAAAAAATAATTAACTGCTGGGTTGTAACACCGTCCTGAGAGATAAACAGGCTGGGGTTCAGGGTGTCTCTCTGCCTTCCTTCCCCTGATGATGCCAAGAGCCTGAAACGTGTACTTCCCTTGCAGACCCAACACAGATAAAAACCAAAACAAACCAGGAGGAAATATTACTTTAGCTAAAAAGGATTTACGCATTGCGTTTTTAAAAGGTTGATATATTGTGTTATTGTGTTGCAGTAATCAAATCAAAGCACCAAACGCAGAGGGACCGCACCTGCAGGTACCTCTTACTGTGGTCCCTCCCCAGCGCTGGGGACGGTGCTGGGGGACGGCTGCTCCCCAGCGGGGACGAAGCTGCCAGCCCCGTGCCCCTTGCTCGGGTTCATTTGCTGATTCAACCAAATACCTGTTATCATTAGCGGGCAGTGACACTATTTTCTCTCAAAAACGAGTGTCAGTCTATAACTATAGGCTATTTTGTGAACTGAAGCTGCTTATCAGCAAGTTTTGAGGTGCTAGATGGCAGCAGAGAGTGTTTATTTTTTTTTTTAAATACTAAAAAGACAACCTAAAAAAAAGACAAAACAAATTGATGGTGTTAAGCTAATGGGCTATAAAAAAGCACCAGTAAGGAATGATCAATGCCATTTAATTTTAAGGCAACAAATCTGCACCACCAACTGTAGGAAACTTGCTCTTTGAAGAAAGCTCTCAGATATGAAAGGCGTAATGAAAACCTTCACTGTTTTGGCACTTCCATCCACTACATCTGTTTGTGGATACCGAAAAATAGAAAAGTGGAGTCGTGTAATGTGTTCCTCTGCAGCTTTATTTTAGTATAGCCAGATGTCCTACTCCTGTCACAATATTTACTAGTAAACATTCAGCAGAATCAGAACCAAACCTAAACGTCTGGTCTAGATCCAAACGCCGTCAGCCCTTGAAAAAGTCTAACGTCGGAGTTAGATACGAGATATTTCTGGTATTTTGAAGGAAAACCCAAGAGGGCTGCCAGGAGGCTGCCGCGCCAACGACCCCTTCACGCGGCTCCTCGTTGCGCAGTCCGGGGATGTTACCATTTTCCTGAGTAATCTTTAAGTGCTGGGGAGGGTTTAGAGTGAGGAGAAAAAACCCAGATACGATGACAACACGTTAATCCATAAACCAGTTAATTTAGATGGGAAATGTGGTAAGGATGAAAATGAGGTTGATGGTATTGAAGTCATCAGCTGTAATTGTTCCTTAATTAATGACATGAAGTTATAAAGCATGTTACATGGAATCTTCTCTTAAGGCTGGGGAAGATGGAAAAATACAAGGCAGAATTAAGAGACCATAAAAGTTATATTAAGTTACTATAAAGGTGGGCTTCAACGCAAGGCAAACACAACAGCAGTAATTTTCCCTATTTCTGTGCATATCATACTGAAGTCTCAGGGAAAGGGCAGCTCCCCTTCTTGCAACAGCTTGAGTCACGTATCTATTACAAAAAAAGCTGCACACCAAATTAATGAATTTTCTTCTGTAACCTTATCTGAATGTGTCTTACTCTTTACCGGATGCCTGGGGGATTTTGTCAGGCTGGCTTCGTATCTGGCTCAAGTCCTGCATCTTGTCATGCACATCTCCCTGTGACATGTCACAGGAGACAGACTGCACAGAAAATGATGTCTAGAAAAATACCTACACAGAACTGGAAGACTCCTTGAGCAGCCTGTGCCTCCTTGCTGTAAGGACAACAGCATCCCTGTAGATATGAGCTACCAGGACCTCCGTCACAGAGCAGAAGACGTCCACTTACAAATCTGTGGAGTTCTTGATTCAGCACAGCAAAAAGGTTGAAAATCAAGGAATAAGGTTCATAAGCTTGAATAATGTCTGTGAACCTACTGAGGTTGCTTGAACTCTCTTCATCCATAGGATTCCGTCCAATTTTAAAAAAATCTTCACATCAACACAAAACCTATTAATGACAAGTAATTCCCAAACCTGCTATGCCTCTATCAGCAAATGGGTAATTAAGGGCACTGCTGGGTGGCACACCTTTCACTGTCCACATTCGTAAAGTGAGGTGTAATCCAGCTTTTGGGTGAATTCAAAGAGATTTTTTGAAACCTCCATAAAGGCCAAAGAACTTCACGTGGACTCTCAGAAGAGCAAATATTAGGAGCAGCCAGAGAGATCTTCAGTTAGCATAAACCAGCACTGGGTGCAACGGCAGAGCACGACAAGCTAACTCTGCCTTTTCCCTAGGCAAAATGTGGTAAGCAACCCTCCCTTAAAAGCATGACGGTTTATGTGCTTCGAGGTGGAAACTTAAAAAAGATATAAAAAGCTTTATTGTGAGGGGGAAATCCTCGTACCGTGTTTCGCATTCGTGGAACAAAGAAACTCAAATCCTCTAGGAAAAAAAAGGACTATATTTATTCTAAATAAGTCACTTTTACTCAGGACAAGCAGTTTCTTCCACACTTGATATCATCTTTAACTCATTGTTTCTCATCAAATGACTAGTGGTGATAAGAATTTCCTGAGATAATAGGATTCTATTTCTAAGCAGTAAAAATAAGTATTATCAGATGCTACTTGGCATTCAAATTTGCAAGAATGGGAGAAAATTCCTCCACCCAAATATCAAACACACTCATTTTGGGCACTGTTACGTTATACAAAGGAGCAAGAACTGGAGGCAGCCCCCTTCCAGAGCTGCCCTGTCAATCCTGAGCACCTCAGGCGTGCAACGGGCTGGAAGAGAGATGCTGAGCACGGAAACAATTAATTTTTCTGGCGTTACGTGTACCACAATGTCTTATAACTGATTATTTCCTACACGATACCACGTTAACGAAATGCTGAGACCTGGAAAACGAGAGACCGACAGAATTCAGGTCGCTCGGACAACTTGCCTTTTTGAGTGCCTTGTGGTTTTTAAATACATTTTCCCTATCTGCTTCCATGAGCAAGTTTCCTCCATTTTTCAGTGCGAACGGACTGTAGTTGTTGGATGAGAACCGATCCTGTATTCTGCTGTCAGTGGTGTATGAGCCCAGACCTCAAGGACACACAGTTCACATACTGCTGAAAAGCCAGAACCATCACCATTTTTCAGGGGCACTGCTGTTGAGGGCTGTGTGTCGGGCTTTTTTCGACAGTAAGAAAGCGCACCACAAAGAATAATTGAGAGTGTGAATATCAAGTCCACTTTTACAGATGAGAAACTGAAATAAAGAGCAGGTGAAAAGCACCCTTGCCATAGATCCAAGTTTGTATTTACCAGAGAACGCAGCATTACACAGTGTGCTTACTCAAACATTACTGGATGTGGTTTGCATTGACCTCCACCACAGGTGGAAATGTGGAATACAGAATTTCTGTCCACCCTTGAAATGACTTAACCAGCCTCATACAGCCACAGCTGAGATAACTTTGTTGATGATGAAACCAAGCTTTCCTTCCCCAAACTCCCTCCCTCGTTTCATAGACCCCTTCCCAGCTTCGCAAAAAAATGAGCCAGCTTTTGGCTCCCACCAGTGCTACCACCCTTCTCCCACCTCCGGTCACATTGTGCTCCCAGGCACCCTGCCCGCACCCTGCTGGACCTTCAGCAAGAAGCCCAGACCGCTAACCCAGCACAAAATCCTCCAGCTTTTGGCTTGTTGGGTTGTTTGTGGATGGCTCAACAACTGCAGCTGGGAGAGTTCCCCAGCTCGGTAACTGAGAGCGATCACCAGACACGCGCGTGGACGTGCAGCGCTGGGGCCGTGCTGTCTCCCGACTGCTGCAGGACGCGTGGATTTTGCTCCGAGCGGCAGCTGCTGACGTCTGCTCCTTTTCAGCTCATGTGAACTTTGGTTTAACCATCAGGTGCCCTGTGCTGTGAACTCTTCAGAGCAGGCACCCTCCTTAATGCGGGCTTGGTCAAAATGCAGCACACAGCAGACACCACCGCAAACAAATAAATAACGAGCAATCAACCCAACTGGCTGCTGGAGAAGCAAAGGCATTTCCTAGCTCATCTTGAGTTTCCTGCTTCAGCCTGAAAATGCAAGTACGTTGCTCAAGTGTTCCCGTTCCTTTTTGCCTGAATGGCCATAACATCAATGGGAAACAGGAAAAGGGAGAGAAAACCATCATCCCAACTGGCCGGTGTATCACAGCAAGGTGCTCATTCAAGCTTTTCAAGACTAACTACAGCATCAAAGGACTCAGACCTATCCAGGAGCCATCAGTGCCCATGACGGTGTCCCGCTCCCACTGATGAAGGAGGGGACGTGGAGGGTCAAGGCCACACACAGACACTATAGTGACTGGAAGACAAGTAGTCAAGGAATTACTGAAGGAAACATGAATTATGGGTAGCACCAGAGAAGCCTCATCCAAAGAGGTGCCACTCTGAATATGTCAGTAAGTCAAAAAGCACAGAGACTCATGCATTAAGCACTGAAAAGTATTATGTGGCTGTGCTGGCATTTATCAGCCATTAGACATATCAAAGGACCTGAAAGCAAACAAAGAATATGAATGACTTGTCTGGCATTGCAAACAGTTCTGCTGTTTTGCAAAGTACAGACGGCTTTGGTGGCACAAACTGACATGTCAGGGCATGATTTCCTGCTGGATAATGACAAATCCCAAAGCAAAAACTCTATCCGAAAATGTCTGGGTTCACTTGGCCGTGCAATTATTTTTTCTCTTTGCTTCTTGTTCATCTCAGGGCTGCCACTCTCGGGGTGTGTGTGGAAAGCTTCACTGACTCATAAATGTCAGTGTAAACTTTAACCTATAAAGCCGGGCACTAAAATTTCATGGAGCTGGTGTCGAAGGCAGCAGGGTAGTGCAGTGGCCATGGCAGGGAGCAGAGGCAGCACATGGGATCATCTGAGAGGAATTCAACGGGGGTGGGAAACCCGTGTTTTACACCCTGCCATCCCGTATCCTGGATCTGCCACCACAACTGCCGTGTCCCCGTTAAGTTTCTACATTTCACGAGGAAAGGACAATGCAACCTTGCATGCTGCCACAGCAGCTTCTCCTTTGGCTTCCCAGCCAGGCTGATCCCAAAGACACTGCCATCAACTGAGGAGGGCTCCTCCTCATTACCTATCTAGCTTCTCGTACTGTTTAAAGTGTTTTTAACCATATTCACAGAATATATTCACAAAACTGCTGAGCAAGCAGCAGGCTGGGCAGCACAAGGGATGCTTCAAGTCATTTCCTTGCATGGGAATACAAGGGGATGCTCCCACGGGAGCGATGGATGCCAGGCGCCAGGCGTGCCATGGTCTTCTGAGCCTGGGCTTTCTCAGAGGCATTGCTGCACCTCTTGTTCCACCACAGGCAGCACAGACAAATTTACACCTAAACTCTCTCTGTTGTTGTTTCCTAAATGAACAGGCTGGGGCGGACCTGCTGGAAAGCAGCTCTGCGGAGAGGGACCTGGGTGTCCTGGGGGACAACAAGTTGACCATGAGCCAGCAGTGTGCCCTGGTTGCCAAGAAGGCCAATGGGATCCTGGGGTGCATCAAGAGGAGAGTGGCCAGCAGGTCGAGGGAGGTTCTCCTCCCCCTCTACTCTGCCCAGGTGAGGCCCCATCTGGAGTACTGTGTCCAGTTCTGGGCTCCCCAGTTCAAGAAAGATGAAGAGCTACTGGAGAGAGTCCAGAGGAGGGCTACGAGGATGATGAGGGGACTGGAGCATCT
>Ga0065711_1048749_pt1 | contig 11650 bp, 8 predicted proteins | sample Hoacrofraction12_FD_59098 | JGI IMG/M metagenome (GOLD analysis project Ga0065711, IMG submission 59098) | Hoatzin crop microbial communities from Cojedes, Venezuela - Epithelial fraction 12 v2 (version 2) | ecosystem: Host-associated > Birds > Digestive system > Esophagus > Crop | place... | reverse complement strand
GGAAGGGGCACAGCCGGGGGGTGGGGGCTGCCCCCACCTGGCCAAACAGAGCCCGGTATTCCATACCATGTGCCGTCACGCTGGGTTCCGGTGGGGGGGGCGGCGCGGCGGGAACTCTCTCGCGGCTCAGGAGCGTGCGGCGCCGGTGCAGTCCGAGAGAGCGGGTCTGTTTTTCTCATGTTTTCTCCTTATCTGTATCATCGTTGTTCCTGTTTCCCTCTGTTTGCTGTTCTGTTAAACTGCCCTTATCCCGACCCACCAGTTTATGCCTCTTTCTTTCCATTCTCCTCCGCACACCGGCAGGGGGAGGGGCGGCCGCGTGGTGCTTTTGTTGCCGGTGGCAGCCGAAACCAAAACAGCCCCCAAGACCCCTGGGTCCCTCTTAGCAAGGCTGCTCTCCAGCCACACAGATCATAGCCTGTGCTGGGCTCTTTGGTTACATTGTCCCAGGTGGAGGACTTTGCACTTCTCTTTGCTAAACTTCATACAGTTCGCGCTAGCCCACTCTGCCAGCCTGTCCAGGTCTCTGTAAGATGGCTCTCCCTTCTGACGTGTCCACCTCAGCACCCAGCTTGGTGTCATCAGCAGTTTAGGTGAGGTGGCTTTCAGTCCCATTGTCCAGACCGTTTATGAAGATACTGAACAACTTGGGGCTCAGTATTGATCCCTGGGGGACAACATTTGTGACAGGCTGCCAGCCAGAGTAACAACCATTCATCACTACCTTCTGAGTGCAGCCTGTGAGACAATTTCCTACCCATTTCGCAGACCACCCATCCAGTCTGTAGCCTGGCAGTTTGTCCAGGAAAGGGCTGTAGAAAACAGTGTTGAATGCTTTTCTGAAGTCCAGCTGAACAACATCCTCTGCTCTCTTCATGTCAACAGAAGATGTTATTTTGCTGTAGAAGGTGATCGGGTTAGCCTAGCATGATTTGCCTGTGGTAAATCTGTCCTGGACTTTCCCAGTCACCTGCTTCATTTGGTGTGTAATAGTTTCTAGGAGTCATTCCACCACTTTCCCAGGGACTGAAGTAAGGCTGATGGACCTGTAGTTTCTTGAGTCCTCTTTTGGGCTATTCTCCTAGATGGGTATGAGATTTTCCCTCTTCCAGTCATCAGGGATGACCCCGATTGCCACAGCTTTTCAAAGATAATAGACAGTGGCCTTGCAACCACGTCAGCCACTTCTGTTAACACCCTGGGGTAGATTCCCCCTGGGCCCATCAATTTATGTGGGTGGAGCCCTTGCAGAGGGCCACTATACTGGGTAGTGTGGGTCAACACATGCAATGTTGTAGCTACTTGATCGCATGATCTGGGGTCCAGCTACACCAGTAGAGACAGAGGCAAAGAAGGTACGGAGAACCTCTGCCTTGTCAGCATTCTTTGTAACTCATTTCCCCACCCTGTTTAAGTAACAGGCCTATGTCTTCCCTGTGCTCTTGCCTAATTGCTCGTATATCTGAAGAACCCTTTTTCTTCTTGACATCTCTTGCCAATTTCAGTTCTAGCTGAGGCTTAACCTTCTTGTCTGCATCTCTGCATGCCCTAAGCAAGGTTCTTGTAGTCCTCAGCAGGTATTTGGACACCTTTCCATAGCTTGTATGCTTCTTTTTTGCTTTTAAGAACATCCAAAAGCTCATTGTTAAGCCAGGGTGGTCTCTTGTTCAGCCTTCCTTTCCCTTTGTAGATGATGGACTGTTCTTGTGCTTCCAGCAGGCTGTTCTTTAAAAACTCCCAGCACTCACAAGCTCCTTTGCCCTCCATACATGCTTCCCATGGAATCTCTTGCATTTGGGCTCTGAGCATATTGAAACTGGCTCTTCTAAAATCCAGGGCCTTTGTCCTACTACTGGTCCTCAGTGTGCTCACCGGGATCTTAAACTCCACAATGTTGTGATTGCTGTATCCAAGGCTATCACTGGTAGTCATGTTGTCAAGTGCACCTTCTCCGTTTGTGAGCAGTAAATCTAGCAAAGCACTGTTCCTAGTCGGCATGTCCAGCATCTGTAGCAGGAAGCAGCCCCCATGCATTCCAGAAATCTCATGGACAACTTGTGCACTGCTGTGTTGTTCTCCCAACAAATCTCTGGATAACTGAGGACACCCATGAGGACCAGGTTCCGTTGGCCCAGGACTTTCTTGAGCAACCAAAGTAAGGTTCTGTCAGCCTTGTCATGCTGGTTGGAAGGTCAGTAACAAATACGTAACATAAGATCCTCTTAAGTGATGAACCATCTAATCTTGATCCACAGGCATTTGACAGAACTTCTGTCATCTCCATAGCTTACTTCTATACACTCAAATTTCCCTTTTTTTATGAAGTGTAACTCCACCTCCTCTTCCTCCCTTCCTATCTTTCTAAAATAGTTTGTAGCCATCCACTGTTGTCTTCCAGTCATGTGAGTCTTCCCAACAGGTTTCTATGATTCCCATTACATCATAACTCTCATACTGGGCATGGAGCGCCAGTTCCTCCTCTTTGCTGCCTAGACTATGCGCATTGGTATACATGCACTTGAGGTGGCTGACTTGAGGTTCTTGGCTTTGTAAAGGGTTGGGGAGCATTCCTCACTACTCTAGTAGGTGTGCTCATCCACCCTATTGTTTATGAATATGTAGGTGTCACAGCTCTGGATCCCACCCACCAAGTTTTTTAGTTTAAAGCACAATTCACTAAGTCAGCCAATCTGCTAGCAAGGTTAGGGTGCATGTGATTACTCATTTGTCTGTTTCCCACAACATTTTAGGATCTGTGAGTCCCTCCAATTCATATCAGCATCATAGCAGCAACAACGTCAATTGACACAAGTCCTACAGGAACAGGCTGATATAACTGACTACTTGAAGTCACAGTTAACTAAATTCTACATCTAACTGGCCACTGATACTTGTGACTGTCTTGTTTCAGTGGAGGCAGGATAGACAACAACTCCCCTCTAAGTGTGCTGGACTATTAAAATAGTAGCTTTTAGGTGGGTGCTGTATATACTCATTGCTGGCTAAAAAGAAGAAAATAAAAAATCAGTGGTACAGACTACAGTGAAACCACATGTGGATCAGACACAAACATGTGACAACATGTTTCATGTTGATATAAGAAAAAGTTTTTCAGGACAAATCATCAATCCCTGGAATAACCTCTGTAGGGATGTGGTAGGGTCCCCCATCACTGGAGGTTTTCAAGATGTGATGGGACAGGGTACTAGATAATCTCATCTAGGCTCCCCTTCCCATGGAAGGTTGGACCAGATGATCTCTTGAGGTCCCTTCCAACCTGGGCTGTTCTGTGATTCTATAATATTCTGGATCTCAGACAAAAGTCAAGAAACTCTAGAGATAAGAAAAATAAAGACTGTAGTGAACTTTATCTAAAAAGGGAACAAACATGCCTGTGTGAAACACTTATTAAATACCTAATGAACAGACTTTCCTTTTTGACCCTTCCTCTCTAGTACAATTCTTGCCACAAAAGTCATAGACATTTATTTATGAAAATAGAGGGAAAATATTATTAGTGTAATATCAGAACTGTTTAATTTGTACTTTAGGAAAACAAAACCTTCAGAAAAAAGGCGAAGCTTAACATACCTCCCTCCTATATCAATACTGAGATTTTCAAAATGGCCTAAAAGGGTTAGCTGCACAAAACACTCATTTGGAACTGGAGTTGGGTGCTTACTGCTTTTATGTCTGTTGAATGTGAAGTGTAGATACGAAGATAATTTTTAAAACACAAGTGCTACGAAGACAACCAAAGATGTAGACTTGAGCTTATCTTTCAGCAGTCAGCTAAACTGCTCACTAGGAACCAAAACAGCAAAGAAAAGACACATTTTTAATCATATTCCAGCCACCAAAACTGGACAACCCTTCAGAGCAGAAAGTGGAGCCGCTAATGTACGTCATATTGAGCTCTACTACACTGGCTTCACAATCACTGATGTAAACAAAGAACTTTCCTCTCTGAGAAAACTTAATTTCTGTGTTGTGGAATATTCAGCATGAAGAGGAAAGTTTTTTCTTTCTTCCCTCCCCCCTGCCCCCGGAAAACAAATAATAGGAAAAAAACACCTAGGATTAGACAAAAACTGAAAAGCATTTTTGGCATACTTCGTTATTAACCCAATAGTTAATAGCCACATAGATTCTGGAAGGATTTGCTTTGGCAAGGTACTTAAGCAGATGTCTCATATAAAAAATACCTCAATGAACCTCTGGATCTTGAAGTTAAGCATGTATTTTAGTCACTTACTGAGCCCAAGTGAAAGGAATTACAGCGGAAAAAGCTCATCAGAAACACTTTAATAACTTACTAAGTAGACATCCAAAACTGAAGCATTATCATTTTCCATTTCCAGTGTACTCTGTTCTGAAGTCAAATAAATGGCATTGTCTTCTAAAGTGAATGTTGAACTCGAAGGCAACCCTTTACTGCAAAGAGAAGGGAGACGACAGTCAACCAAAAATACAAGTTATGGGAACTCAGTAATAGCTGAAAATTTTAAAATATGTTTATCTCAAACATAAAACTTCAAATACTTGAAAAGAGGGAATGTTTGACTAACGTACACAAACAGTTTCTATTTTTGCATTAAATAAAACTTTGTCAGGAAGTAATACTGTTCCTGAACTCTAATATTTATTTGAAGAACTAAACTGTGTCACAGTAAACGTGGGATAATTTCATTAATTTCAAAATAAGTCACTTCCACATTACACATGGTGTAAATTTTGGCAGCATTTCTTAATCCACAATAGGGAAAAAATATTCAGTAATTAGGCACAGTAGCACTGGACTTTCTTATGCAGATATGGAATCACCTGCAGCCAACAGTTTAGAAGGGAAAGTGGGAGAAGAATGAGAGTGTACTGTAATTAGTACAGCTCTGCAAAAAAGTAGGTTTTGCAGGGCAGATGTACTGTTTTATTTCATTCATTTTTTTTGTTCTCTGCTATCCAGAAAGAATGTGAAACTTCAAATGCATCCATACAGGAATCTTCTTTTGTTTTGTTAACACCCTTGGAACCACAAAGCCGAAACTCTCAAAGTGTTTTAATGGCATTCATCATCATTTAATGGTGTCCATTATCACCCATCCTCACTTGTTGCCAAAACTAACAGACTCCAGGCTGCCGTGAAAACTCAACTGTCAGTTTTGCAGAGACGTATTTTAAAAGCTCTTATCTATTCAGACACAAGGTGAAAAGCAAACAATTCTGCATTATAACTGGGTATGAAAACATGGTTACAGCCATCGGTCCAGAAATGACTAATTTCCCCCTCCCTTTGCACTACTACTTCATAGTCTGAGTATGCTTCAGATGGGGTATAATTTCAGAAAGGGCAAAGCTAGAGTGCAAAATAGAAAACAAATTCAAGTGCTCAACAAAATAATGAATGATCAGTCACTCTCATGTCGTATTAGAAAACACAGAATTCCACAGAATAAACTCCGGCGTTAAAGATGCTGCTGTTGGCAAAAGGGGAGGGGGAGCCGGGGCAGAGAGTCACTTTTGCTTGCAGAATTTTGATCTCTGCTATCGCACAGTTCAGGCCTCTGAATGTTCAGATGCCCATATATGAAAGCCACGTGACACAAGATGAATGCGCAGTGAGCAGCTACTACTGCTATAAACATATGCAAACCCAGCGGTCAACCCTTCCTTCTGGAAAACAGCGTTCTGCATTACGAACTGTAAAGCAAGTCGGGCAGGCCACAGTGTATTCCTGTATCAGGTCAGGTTTAAAAGCAAAAAAAATTGAATAATTATTCCTTTTATATACATATCAAGCCACATCACTGTCACCTTTACTACTGTTATCTTTAACTTACACTTTCAGAAAATCTTTGGTACCCGTACTCAAGACAAGGTGAGGATTCTCCAGTTCGCACCAGTGGCATCTTTTATCTTTCACTTATCAGAAGACTAACACCTAGTCTTCCTATTATTTCAGCTGAGTTTACTAGCTTACTGTGACAGTTACTTTTCTTCCTCTCTTCTCTACTTTTCCATTAGAAGGCACTGCACTTCTTTTGATCTGCCTGTTTAATTATAATCTATGTTGCTTCACAGCCTGCTGTGGATAGCAAACAATAGCAATGTGAGTTCAGCACTCGGTCCTGGGATTGTTAAACTACTGGTTTTACCTATAACATAAAGACAATGCCATCTGCCCTTTGGAGTGTGTCTCCTTTTTTTCCCTACCTGTTACAGCAATACACAGGCAGAAAAAGAGGTCTGAAACAAAACCAGCATGTTAAAAGAAGTCAAAGAGGAAATCCTGTAAATGCCACAATTTGGTTATTTATTAATGAACGTCCTAAAAAAGAGGTCTAATATACAGAAACAAATAATATGTAACATGCATATATTAACATACAGAAAGAAAAGGGAGAAAAGGGGCAGAAGAAAGTAAAAAGATATAGTAATCTTACGTATAGAAAACCAGCAGTGACTAAAGTCCCTTGAACAAAACCAGCATGAAAGAAGGAAATGAAATGACACAGATGCCAGTCCACCTTTTTTTGTACAATGAAAGATCCAACTTTTTTGTAGATAGCCATCTCCTTGCTGCCATGACTTTCACACTGAATAATCAGAGTTAAACTCTACAAGTAAGGAAGACTGATCTCCCGCATGAAGAACTGTTCACTAAAAGAAGTGTAGGAAAACTCATGCAAGACAGAGCTTTCTTTCATATACCTTAAGTTCAATAGCTGGATGTTTTTCTCTATTTAAAAGAACAGGAACTGTTCACTTTGGAAAGCTAATCCATAACATGTATAAAGGAGAAAATGAAAATTACAAGTCATTCCCATGTTAGTTTGCATCTGGAGCCCACGCTAGTACCAGTACGAAAGCAGCCACTTTTGCCAGGAGCTGAACTCTGTTGCAGCTGCAGTATACTGCTTATAGGTAATAACACCTTCTTAGTTACAGCTGCTTAGTTAGAAATCATTTACAGGGCAGAGTACGACAATCATTGTGTTTGTTGTACTTACCTTGCAATGACAGCATGAAGAACATGCATCCCATCTGGCTAAGTGACTATGAACTACATGAAGATTTGCATAAGAACAAGATTTCCAATTTTCCTATGAAAACAGGGAAAAGCAAGAAGCTTTTTTTCTTTAAGGTCTCATCGTTAGTGTTACTGTGGATACTATTTTAAGAAGCACTAAATATTCTGTCCTTTTGCTGAAGTGAGGAGAAGAGCCATACTTTGACCTTCTAAATCAGCACATTTCAACATATTTAATCATAACCTAGGCTCAAGTTATCTTCCTTTTGAGTAAAAATATAAAATAAAACCCTTATTTTCCAAAGTCCTTCTAAAATGCTCTCTTGGACATAAGATGCAAAAAAAACCCTCACTCAAATTAGCTCAAAAGTTAAAGCTAGTTAGGGATTGCTACTTGCAAATAAGAAAAATGGGGTACTGGGCACAAGATCTTCAGTAGGAACCCTTAAATTAGACCTATTTTCTGCAGATATGTAGAACAGTGTAACTTTTACACATTTTAATCTAAAGATGATATATGTAAGGTCCTATTAAGTTTCTAAGGAATAAAGGAAAAAAATTACACTTTGCCCAGCAACTAGCATAAGCAGGCAGGATTATGTAAAATAATAATAATAAATAGTAATAATAATTAACAAAATAATCAAAAGACTAGTGTCCTTCAAACCTTCCCAAATTTTAATTACTATTTCTCTCCTTCATAATTTATTTGTACTAAACTGAAGTGGCAACTTTAGAAATAAAAGACTTCTGTTTTCTTCATGGAAAACCAAATATGCCTCATCATGTGGTTACCTGCCAGGCAACCTGCAGGAAAGGTAGAACTCTTCAGTCTCCTTTCTAAGTCATTGCACAGCCTCTGAAAAACGGCAGAAACAGTGCCAGGTAGTAACAACTGACCGAAGCAGAATTTCAGGCTGTATTTTGGTTTTGTTTGGTTGGCATTTTTTTTCTCCTGCAGTGTGAAGAAGAGCTCTTGTACGAATATAATTATCAGCTTCTTTCAGTTCGTGCCAAAATGCAACAGCCACAAATTAGAATAAGCCACTGTGTCCCCTCCATTGTGACGACTTGTAATAAAAGCAGGCTTTGATGCCTATCTTTGGATGTCAAATATGCTTTGCTGTAGCATACCCCACAGAATATTTATCCCCTAAACAGCAGTGCATTTGCAACATGCAATGTGTTTGAAAACTCTTATACAAGCTTTTGAAAAAATTATCATCAGCTCATTGTATCATGAGTTTTGATCTTTAAAATCTCTGCGCATACAGGCTATTCAGAAAAACATCTTGCAGGATAAATGAGCAGTAAACTACTGTTCTAAGGTACAACTCAATACCAACTACTGCAAACAATCTGTCCTGCATACATACAAAAGTGAACAGGGACAACAGGTATTTGTGGACCTGTTGAACTAAATGCATTAATTAGTCTAATGCTTACAATGTAGAAATATTATATCAGCTCTAAAACCCAACCTTGCATTTCATTTTTATAAATTACATGTGTGCCCGAAAAAAAAAATAGGTCAAACACAGTAAAACTCCCTTGTAGTATTTCACTAACACTGGTGACAAACATCAAAACTAGACCATCAAAACAGTAGACATGACTGATCTTCTAAATGCCGCTTAAGTGAAGGAGTCTTGACAGTGAGTTTGCGCCACTACACTCACGCTAATGGCAAACCATGACACATGAATCTGTAAGTATCACAGTAAGCACATTAATTTCATGATGGTCAAACCTATACTCCTTTGCAGGTGCCAATTAAATTCCTAAGACCTGTCATTTTTGCACCTGACATACGCATGTAGTTGAAAAGAGATGGTGTAAGCAATCAGAATTCAGGAACTCAGTCTAGATTACAAAATACTGAGTAGTAACAGCCAAATCCACTGAAAGGTACATGTCAATGTGTATCAGCCCTTGGGGGGATCCACACATGAAGTCTGTTCTGAGAAGCTGCTCTGGATCCTCCTCACCAGAAAAAATTACGGAAATTAAATTAGACGTGCAAGGATGAGTATGGAATACGAAAACCAGCATACAGAGGGACAAGTTCAGTCAAGGAAACATTTGCTTATGTATTAAATAACTACTATTACCACTGGAGTTTCACACGCATATCTGTGTCTTTAACTGGACAATAATTTTAAGTTCCAAATTAAAAAAAAAAAGGTAGGTTTTCTTTCTACTTCTCAGCAACCAAGTTGCTTCCAGAAACTTTAGCTAAATAATTTATAAAACTTCTGTTTTTCTGTGAATGAAAACACAGTATTTATAGGGCTCTGTTAAAAGAAAAATTACAACAAAAAGTGCTGCAACCAGGGCATCAACAACTGAATGGGATTAGATCCAATTAATTTAGTAATTCAGAGGCATTCCTACTTCAGTGCCTATGCAGAGGTCTTCACAAGAAAGCTCACAGCAACGTTAAGGGGCTGCTTTTCAAATGTACCAAAAAGAAAAACAAAACAAACCACACTGTTCAGACCGCAGTGTCAAATTATGTCACTCTGTTCATCCAGCATCAGGATGCAAAGGATCTCACCGAATTAGGAAACATGAAAATTATAACTCTTTAAAATGATGTTGATGAAATTTATGATAATTCTGCAGACTAGCTTATGATATGGTAGCATGTCTCAAGGGAAGACAGTACAGAGCACCAAAGTATGAAGCAACATTGTGTATTTGATAATACTGCGATTCGGTGCAAATTATGGGAAGATTCACTGCTTTCAGATATATACTGCTGTTTTTACACTTACAGCATTGAGATTAAAAAAAAATCCATTAAAAAAGTCAGATATATACTTGCTGGTGAAGGATGGATTCTTAAGCTAATATTCCTTCCACAGAGGTACCAATGTCCATTCCCTAAACAATTGCTAATCTCAATTACTTGATGATAAGGTCAGGTAGCGTCACAAGTACTGGCAGAACCTCAGATCTACATTGGCCTGCTGCAAACAGAACATCAATTTTTCAGGAGCTATTTATTTTTCTGAATGGGTGGAGCCACCTTGTGAACATTTTACAAAAGAAGGGTCCCTCAGTCATGAAAGCGAAATGAACCTTGGAGCACAGCAAAGTCCTCTCACTCTGCGTTGAGGCTGCCTACCTATATAGCACTAGAATTGAGGAAAGACTCAGAAGCACAGGGTAACATCTCTTCTTACTCACCAGAACTTTATTAAAAACTTCTAGGCAGTGACCTTTGAGCAAAAAATAAATTAAACAGGTATGACATTAACAGGGTGCTATATTTATTTACTGCTCTTGATTCTACTAATTATTATGTTTTCTTAATATCTTGTTGAGTTACACAGCGGTGGTTACCAACTCTTTTCTAGAGAGTTTGTGAGAGGATGAACTTTTGTGACAGGAAATATAGTCATCTATGAAATCACACAGGCTACTTTTCTGAAAATATTATGTACCTTTTACATATCAATATATATCTATAGGCTTGGAGTAGGAACAGGTGAAATTAAAGGATCACTCAAGGCTAATCACAAAATACTGTACTGGATCACTTGCTCAAAGCAGACAGAAGAACTTCTGTTCACAGGACTAGTTCTTTCGTCTTCGTTAAGTCCTTCTTCCATTGTCAGGGACACTGGCCTTTGCCTTTTGGGACAGCACTGATCCGCTCAAGGGACAGAACCTCTGCTTTGCAAAATATTTGCCTATCTTACGCACTTTCATTAAGGAAATACTCCTGCTAGGTCAGTATTCCTCCGGCTATGAAAGTAACTCATATTACAACCTAGACTTCAGTGAAAAGCTAGTCAGAAAAGCAAATTTCAGGCTAATCTTTCTTAAGAACATGAACTCCACAAGATAGAGGTCATAACACTAGGTATATGTGTGAGGCTTAAACCATTGAAATTTAGACATACCTCAGTAAATTAATGAAACGGATGCATGATCTAGATTTGCTTTACACTTCACATTTGAAGTCAGAGACTGAAATTTTATGTTTTGATACATGTCCAGCAAAAGCATTTACATGCCAAGAAAGATTGTCTCTTCTATTTCCACAAACACTTCATAAACCAACTACAATAAAGCCAAATATCAACTTCCAACACCACCAGAGGATGGGGACTAGATGGCACTGTTTTCTTCTAATGCAAGCATGTATCTTTAAGAAAATATCAAACTGTAATACTAAATGAAATATATATTAGTCTTTTCAACAATGCTTTTTTGATGCTTTTTCAGGACAGCGGGTAGAAGTGTTAAGCTCTTTAAACCAGTATTCTCAATCTGCTTTTTTTAAGTTTCTTGCTGTGTTAACCTTGTCACACTCTTGTTCCAACAGAGCATAAGGGATAAGCAAATAAAGACAAATTGTTTATTTGATTAAGTCCCCCTGAACACTTTTAGATATTATGCATTAGCACTTAGATATGTTATTAACTACGACCGCTGTAATCCTATAACGTGAAGCAAAAAAAATGACAGCACACCTTAAAGCACACAAAGCTCTTCAGATACCACAAAATATAGCTTCTACCAGCACACCAAACTAAATAATTGAGCTGAAACTGGCATGTACATGGAATTTCTGCATAAAAGAGTAAAAAAAAAAAAAAAAAAAAAAAAAAA
>Ga0065711_1048748_pt1 | contig 11650 bp, 7 predicted proteins | sample Hoacrofraction12_FD_59098 | JGI IMG/M metagenome (GOLD analysis project Ga0065711, IMG submission 59098) | Hoatzin crop microbial communities from Cojedes, Venezuela - Epithelial fraction 12 v2 (version 2) | ecosystem: Host-associated > Birds > Digestive system > Esophagus > Crop | place... | reverse complement strand
GACAAGGTCCTGTGCAGCCTGCTGTAGGTGACCCTGCTTCGGCAGGAGGGTTGGACTAGATGACCCACTGAGGTCCCTTCCAACCCCTACCATTCTGTGATTCTGTGATTCTGTGATTTTGTGGACATCACATGATAATTACCTACCTGTAACTATGCAGATTCTTACTACGGCAACACTTAAGCCTGTGAGGCACAAGCAACAGTTCTGAGATACAAAGGCTGAACCTTCATTTGGAGAATGGGTAGCGTGTCTACAAGATGATGTGATGGATTAAACCTAGGAAAGCGTGTTGCACAAGCTTGTGAACTAGCAAGAACTCTGTAGTGTATCTTTCAGTATTAAGAATAAAATATTGAGTTGGATCCTTGCAGCCGAGTAGATATGAAGTTGCCACTGTTAACAACAGGTAACAGGCTTTGTACAACTTTTCAAGGATTTAGGATTTTTCAGTTTTTTTCTGGTTTCATCTTGACCTGTCTGAATAAAATTAACTTGTTTAACCATATCATCAGTTTTCTAATGACTGGGTAATTATCATCCAATTTCTCCATTTTAATTTAGCTTTATATAGTTATGTGGTATAATATTCCTATAGATGGTAGCAGAAAGTAAATATTCTGTACAGAAGGAAATATTTATCATAGCGGTATAAAGTAATACAGGTATCATATGACAGCAACAGCCTTGAAAGGGACACTTTGCAGAGTGGAATAGTTTAGGCATATGATATGAAAGGGGTAGGAGAGGATGATATAGAAGATCCCATAGCTATAAATAACTCATCACTAGTCAATTAAGAAAATGCAGACTAGGTTGCTGGGTAAAAGCAATTTTAAGGTCAATAAAGAAAAATAAGAATAGTTATCCAACACATGTAAGATACTCTGTACATTTGGCTGTAAAGCATAATTCCAATTAGGAAAAGCAAAATGCTAAGCCTTTAATAATATTAATTTCTTTATTTTCTTCTCATTCTGTAAGAAGTAATTCTGGCCCAATAATCATTTATTAGACTCTTTAGGTTTCAATTGTATGAACAAAGATTTTTGGCTTTGCATATAAGAGTGTGTTTCCTGTTTTCTGTAACAAGGTTTTTGGTGTAACGTCCTCAGTTCCTGCCAAACATTGCACTTAACTGATTTCAGAGGAACAGTGTTGTTCTGTAGCAATTAGGAGACTGGTTTATGTTGTTAGAACTCTTCTAGAAGAGTTTTCAGTGTCAGGAGCTGACTTCTGCTGTCAATAATTTGTGTAGTCTATCTAGGCACCAATTAGGCATCTTGAGATCTCTCTGAAAACATAAAGAACACTTCCTCTCTACCTTCAGCCTTTGTTTAAAGGAGAGATAGAGCTCTTTCTTTATCATTGTATGTTCAGTTGCACAAATGCAAAAATGCTGTACTCGAGTACATGGTGAGTATATTACCATTCTATAAAAGGTCACAGCTTTGCATTAACTGCACAAAACTCAGAATTTGAACTGATCAGGCTAGTTTTGTCTGAACGTGGCCTACCTGAAGCAATTTAACAATCCCTGTTACTGCTGAAAACGTAACAACATATTACCTAATTTGTTTCAGTTTTAGCTTATCATAATTTTTTAGTGTAACACCTACTGTTACAATAATTTTGACGTGTTTCTGTAACTCATAGATACTAATTCTATTCTGCTAATACTATTACTAATAGCTAGGAATAACCAGCGCGTAGTCTGTAGCAAGTGAATTATCTATGACTCTAGAGTAATATTGTACAAGATAGACACCCTGAAAGTCTGAGCAAAAGATAAGAGCAGAGTTCCCAGGTCTGTAGAGAAATAGTCAGTGGTCAGCCACTAGGCATTAAAGAAATGCTGCCTTTGAGAGTTGGGTAGAACCAGTTTCAGAGATAGCAAAGGGAAAAAATAGCAAATGTCCAACACACCTATAACATGCAGCACTTACGTAAAAATTGTAGGTTGTGGACTAATAAAGAAAGAGGAAAACATGGAGCATATATGACCCTAAGCTGATGATAGAGTGAGTATGACATCATTCCCCTTCCAGTGAAGAACTTGGGAATACTAATGACTTGACACGAGTGTGTGTGTGTGTATGTGTTATGGGTTTTTTCATTTTGGTGTTGTTTTGGGATTTTTTTGGCTGTGTTTTGTTTTGTTATGTTTTGTTTCGTAAAAATGGAAAAACAAGAACAACACCAAAAAAACGGGCAGATACTGGACAGTTTGATCGGTTTTGACTGTACCATGAAAGGATCACAAAAGTAATTGGATACTCTGGTCTATAATTGTTACTAGGTAAGTGGACTAATAATAATTCTTTGATTAGATTGTTAACACTTTAATTACATTATCAATAGATGCTTGTTTTTCTATCTGTTTCTCTAGCCCACATAAATTTTATGATATGGTTGGTCCGGTATCAAATCTTCAGGTTTGGTGGTAGTTTGGATACAACTATGTTTTGCACCATTACATGAAGTTTTGCAAAAGCTGAGCTGAAGACTAATATGAAGGGGAAAATACAGGTGACAGAACTATTTAGGGGATTTGGGTTATTTATTTCAGATTTAGGAATTTGTTGTCCACCTAAGAATTTAAGAATTAGTTAATTATTAACAAATGCGCAGCAGTATTCCAGGGTTTGGAAGAGGATAAAATAACTCTAGCAAGCTCCATAACTGTGTTGAAGGTGACTATGATCATTTTAGTATCCGCAGTTTTAACTAGTGGGCGTGTGTGTAGCAGCTGAAGGGAAAGACATAATGGCTGCATCCACTAGTAGTAAAAACCATGACAAGCCATGGTCCTAAAAGCTAAAACTCACATGTTTTATTTGTTAAAATATTATAATAGTTCTTGATATGACTTTGGCACAGAGCTCTTTCTCAAATTAATCCCTGGCAGGATTAAAGGTTTAGCATGGATGAAGAATCTTTCCCACTTACATGAAGCCACTCCATTTTGACAGTTAAGTTTCATAACCTACACATGTATAGGATGTCCTTGTTGATCTAAAGCCTGGGGAATGGGTCACTAGCCTCCTAGTACAGCTGTAATCAGCAAGGGAACGGGTGTATTCCTGGTGATTCATAGCGCTCTTTACTGCTTTGCTTTGAAATACATGTATATACTACGTACCCATAAGTCCCATTGTATTAAATAGCATGGCATGAATTCACCTCACCCAATTTTAGATATCAAAGAGTTCTTCAGTACATATATAATCTAAAGACAACAAACCAGCCAGATTTCAGAGGAAATTAATCACCCCCTAGAGTAGTGTGATATGGTGGTGGTGGTCTTGTTTTGCCTGTACATGTAGCTTTGAACGTGTATACTGCTATGTTTTGTCAGCTGGGTAGAAGGCTCTACACACTGTTATCTACAACTGTAGTTCAATTTCAGGTGAGGACCTGATGTAGATCCTTTCCCACCTGAAGTTAGTCTGAAACAAAAAATAATTAGTAAACTATGAATTTAGGAAGCTAATTCAAGAGTACTGAAAATTAAGCTGAAATGTTTTCTGGATCAAGAAGAGGTTGATGCATATGAATGACTATTCCTCTGCACAGACAAAAGGCTCTTTTCTACATAGGAATTTTTAAATGACGGTTTGTTAAAGGCACAAATCAGTTAAGACTGGTTTTGGACAACAAAATGTGCTTTTGTACACACTGTGTTTCCAATTTTTTTTCAATTGCATTACTTAACAATGAACTGGTCTCAATCAAATAGGAATTTGTGCAAATGTCGGTCTTATTCAAAAAATTATATATTTGTAACATATTTGTGTTTGTGAGTATGTTTATAAATAAGCTACTTAATAAGGAAATTTTAAGTAGGATCCTTAACAAACAAACAAACAAAACAAACGAAACAAACGAAACAAACCCACATGGTTCTTGCAGCTATGATGCACTGCCTTTTAGGCTCCTATTTTTACATTAAGCAAGTAAGCAGTATTAGAAAAAAAGCCCATACTTCTCTCTTTCAAATTTTCAAGGTTTTTCAGCTTTTCTTTTTTCATTCTTTTTCCTTTGGATTATGTGCATTGTCTCTCCTTTGTCCCACTGGCTATGAATAACCTGTTTTGAATTAAAAACCATTAAGGAGACTCTGATTCAAATGTCAGTGTGAGTTGGCTGTGAATTCACATTGATTGCAATGTGAATGGGATACTTCAAAACAGGAAGCCTAGCAACTTAAGAAGAAATTTCTTTCTTTCATTCCCAGGTCTTTGCTGGCTTGCTTACTAATGTGCATAATCATTCGCAAAAAAAAAAAAAATAGTCTTTGCTGTTTGTCTATTGACTATTGAAGTACTCCATAGCTGCACTTTTAGATTAGCCTTAAGACTTTGAATTCAATCTGTGAATGACTGTAATACATAGAACTCTGGCATGCAACCAGCCCTCTTTGTAGTGAGGCTTTTATAAAAAAAAACAACTGCAACTTTCATCAAGTGTTTGCATGTAGCCAAGCAAGGCAGAACAGTTAAAATGTAATGAAGAAGTGATAAAAATTATGATCTCCACTGTCAAATAATCACCTGACAGAAGCAGTAATCTCCTGCTTCTGCAGCGTATTCACTGCAATATCTGTACCTGAAAGTAACAGAATTTTAGAATCAAGCAGAGATTACATGGTGTCTTCACAACTGTTTGATGTTTTCTGATGATAAAATGCAGAGACACAGTTGCTTTAACTTCACAACATTGATAGGTTTGGAAATCGTGGGGTCTTTCTCTGGTCAAACACAAGGCAAGTCTTTTGAGCGGCACAAATATTTAAAACATATGCAGTAATAAATCCTCATAAAACTGAAGTTACTGTTTAAAAAGCAGTTAATTACTTGCAGTGACCTATGTCAAATAACTTTGCCTGTTCCCAACAATCTGTAATGATGAGTTATTCAAAACTGGAATTTTTCTGTGACCTTATTATGTTATCATAAACTCTGCCAAATAATATTTTTTGTTACAACTTCAGTATGTTGGGCTTATATATTCAGCAATAGTAAATGTTATAATGGCTGAACACCGTATACTCCAGATGGTTCCTCCTACATAGCTACTGTGGAAATTCCATCACTTGTACTGTAGAGGAGTCAAAATAAAGGCCATATATTGCAGTGAGAGGCTCTTAGTCATCATACTGAGCTGCAATTAGCAGGACCCCTCTTAAAGTTTGCATATTTTCTCTGTTTTATTATGATCAATTAAATTAAATTCACCATAGAAAGTTGTAGCTTTATTTCAGCAGAAATCAAGAAGCAAAGTTATGCAAAGTTCACATACTTGTCACAACCTTGATTCGCAAAACAAAATTGCCTTCAAATATCAAAAGTATGATCTACTTTTAACAGGTTGTGGAGCCATCACATTCTATGTGTTTTGATAGCTTTCTCCTGGATAGTTCCACTGTGGTCCCATGGACTGAAAGCTCTTTAGCAGTTACTGTACATTAAATTAATTTCTAGAGCACTTCTTCAAGTTTGGTTTCATCTGAAAGGGAATAAATTCTCTCAGATACAAGGTTAACCTACAGCGAAAAACAAAAATTAAATAATAGGGATGATGAGGAAATCCTGCTTGAAAGCATCCTCCTGTTCTGAATTAAAATACTAATGTAGGCACACCCAAAGAGAAACATTTTCTTGTAAGTCCTGAGATACCTAATCGTATAGTGACATTTCTATTGTGCATATACCAGTAAGTTACAGACAAGATCATTTTACTTTGTGACTTTTATCTAAAAAAAGTACTGTAGATTTATATCCAATGAGAATAAAGAAGAAAAATGCAATTTATTGAAAGATGTGTCATAAAGGCCTCAGAATTTTTTGGCATTGAGTATAAGGTAAGACACCAGTAAGGTGAGGATAATAACAAAGTGGCTATATCCAGATTAGTGAAGTAGTGGTGGAAGCATAAGTAGATAAAGGTTTAGATGAGCCAAGAGAGTATATGTGTGTGAGTGAGAAGATTCATACGCAAAGTAGATGAAGTTAAGACATCTTTTAGGACTTTTTTGAAGCAGCTTTTTCAAGCTAGCTTTTTTCATTGTACTAAGGAATCTGTCAATGTTTTTTGAAAAGTATTTCTTACTATGCTTGCTTATTATTTTTTGCTTTGATTTTAATAATAATTTTAGCTCACAACTGGTACGTTTTCTTTTGAACATAAGTACATAATTCCAGAAATAATGTTTCCATAATTGTTCATAAGGGTTACCTAGTAATAGAATCATTTTACTTTCCACAAGTATCAAGTCAGTATAATTAGTAAGAAAGGATATCATTCTGCTTTCATTAAGGAAAATCCTAAATAATCAAGCTGTAAATGTCTCATGTGTGCAGCATTGTTGGATGAAAATTCCATTTCATCTCTCCCTGTAGTCCTTGTGTATATTTCTGTGTGAGATGTTATTGCCTGTAGAAATATTTTATGAAAAAAAAGGAAGTTTAGTTTATCATTGTGACCTTGATATTCTAGAAAAACCACGAAAGTTCTCTTCATTCCATTCAACACATCTATGAAATACAGGAAGACACCTGTTTGTCTCATTATTAATGATAGATTGATTGGTCCTTGTAATTCTATGGCCTGTATCTTGTCTCTTTTAATTTGAAATTGAAGATAAAGTAAAAAAATTAGCGGTAGGTTATAGACAACAGCATTCCCCTTTGGTATGTTATATTGAAGATTCTAAATACATTAATGAGACACATATTAAAAGAAAGTTACCTTCGTATATTATCACAGAATTACAGAATAGCTGGGGTTGCAAAAGATGTCTAGAGGTCATCTGGTTCAACTCCTCTGCTCAGGCAAGGCCACCCAAAGCAGATTTCCCAGGAACATGTCTGGACAGCTTTTTACTGTCTCCAAGGAAGGAGACTCCATTGCCTGTATGAACGATTTGGTTTTTCACTTGGTCCCCTCACATCAAAAAAGATGGAACCTATGGTGTTTCAATTATTGCCCCTTGTCTCTTGTCCTGTCACTGGATACCAGTGAAAACAGCCTGTCTCTGTCTCTTGTTGTGGGTCCAGCTGGGATGCAGTTAACTTTCATCATGGCAGACCCTATGATGCTGTCCTTTGCATTAGTGGCTAAAACAGTGTTGATAGCCTACCAGTGTTTTGACTATTACTGAACACTGTTCCTACAGCATCAAGACATTCTCTCCAACCTCCCTCCCACCTCTGCCTCTCCCAAAGGCTAGTAGACTGGGGGTGGGTAAGAGGCTGGGAGGCAGCATAGCTGGGACAGCTGATCCAAGCTGACCAAAGGGATATTCCACACTATATGACATAGTGCTCAACCCTAAATGCTGAGGGAAAGGGGGAAGATTCAGGAACTTCTGTGGTTATAGTGTTTGTCTTCCCAAACAGCCATTACCCATGCTGAGGCCTTGCTTTCCTAGGAAATGGTTGGACATCTGCATGTTGATGGGAAGCAATAAATTCCTCTCTGTTTTGCTTCCATGGGCAACTGTCTTCATCTCAATCCATGAGCTTTTCCAACTTATTTTCTCCCTCTGTCCTGTTAAGGAGGGGGAGTGAGAGAGCAGCTGGGTGAGGGTCTAGTAGCCAGCCTCCCACCACACTTTGTCTCTTCAGACATTTGTATACCTTGATGACATCCCCTCTGAGCTTTCTTTTCTCCAGGCTGAATAATCCCAGATCTCTCAGCCTTTTCTGATTGGCCTGTGTTTCTCTGGTCCTCCCTTCTTGCCCTTCTTGAATATAGGAGTGTGTTTTCTCTCCTGCAGTCCTCAGCCAAAAGTCTCAGTTTCCATGTTCATACAGTTATTAAGAGTGGCCTTGTAATGAGGTCAGCCAGCTCCCACAGCTAGCATCCCATCAGGGCCTGTGGACTTACATATGTCCGGGTTTTTAAGCATTTTCTGATCTCTTACTCCTCTGCCAAGGATACATCTTCCTTGATTCAAACTTTTCCCCTGGTCTCTGGGGGCTCAGATGTCTGAAGGCCAGTCCTGCTTGTAAAGACTGAGGAGAAGGTGGCATTCAGCACCTCAGCTTTTTCAATATCCTGTGTCACCATGGCCCCTGCACCATTCAGCAGTGGGCCCACATTTTCCCCAGCCTTTCTCTTGCCATTTATGTTCTTACAGAAGCCCTTCTTGTGGCCTTTGGCATCTTGTGCTACATTCAAATCCACCTAGGCCCTGGCTTTCTGAACTGCTTCTCTGAATGATTGGACAGTGCCTCTGTATTCCTCTCAGGTCACCTGTTCCTGTTTCCACTTTATGCATACTACCTTTCTGTGTCTTGAGTTTTGCTAGGAGCTCCTTGCTCATTCATGCAGGCCTCCTGGCATTCTTGCTTGACCTCCTACTTCTTAGGATAGACTGCTTTTGAACGTAGAGGAGATGATACTTGAATATTAACTAGCTATTTTGGGCCCATCTTCCCTTAAGGGACTTATGCCATGGGACTCTTTCAAGTATGTCCTTGAAGACACCAAATTCTGTTCTCCTGAACTTCATCATGTAATACAGTATGTGTTTCGGAAACTGTGTGACAATACCTAGAAAGGTTGTATATTACAGCAGTCTTTTCTTGCCCATAATCGGGAAAAATATATTTTTAAAAATACACCTTGAGAAATATTGGCTTTCTCAGTGCATTGAAATGGAAATCAAGTCAGAAAAAGACCTTTAAAGTAATCTTCAGGAAACATGGGCACAGAACACATGGCTCTTGTACTTGCTTTAGATGTGGGAGAAACAGATTTAAATAAATAGACTGAACTTGACAAAGGACACACTTCAGGAGAAGGTCTTGATTCCTGAGCTACTAGTTCATCTTGTTTGCTTTCAGCTTCTATTTTAAGATGATTGATTGTTATGGTTTGGCTGTGGCCGGCAACAAAAGAGCCACGCGGCCGCCCCTCCCCCCACCAGGGTGTGAAGGAGGATGGAAAGAAACAGGCAGAAACTGGTGGGTCGGGATAAGGGCAGTTTAACAGAACAGCAAACAAAGGGAACAGTAACAACAACGATACAGATAAGGGGAAAACACAACACAAACCGCACAACCCACAGAGCCATTGTCCCGGACTGGACCGGCGCCGCGTGCTCCTGAGCCGCGAGTCAATTCCCGCTGCCCAGCTCCCTCCCACAGGAACCCAGCATGACGGCACATGGTATGGAATACCCTGCTCTACCTGGCCAGGTGGGATCAGCCCGCCTGTCTGTGTCCCTTCCTGGATTCTGGTGAAAATTAACCCTGTCCTGGCCGAACCCAGGACATTTATGTTACCTGCTGGGATTATATGCTAAAGTGATCATAAGGAAGAAGGTTACCAGCTTAAAATGAATTCTTGATTTTGGACTCCTTAAGTCAAATCAGACAATTGTAGCTTTGTCTAAATGTTAGGTGGCTTTAGTAAGTGCAATACACCTTAACCTCACATCCAATATGAACAAATCGCTTGGTGGTTGTGGTAGCAAAAAAATAACTTACATTGTGAATGCTGACAGGTACAAGATGATCATGCATGTAAATGTTCAAAATTAAACTTTTAATCTGTCATGCAGAAGCTTGCTTGTTACTTGATAGCTACAATTGATAAGGGTTCACTGTAAATTTTTTTATAATATTTGGACCAAATAAAAAAGTCTTGCATCCTCCATATAATAAAAAATGAGACAGAATTATCAATTAGAAGACTCATCATATGATCTGCACATATACTACTTAGACTGAGAAAACTCTCATCTTAAAGTCCTGGAAAGAAGGTGAGGTTTTGGCTGAAGGAAAGTTCGGGAACTGGGGGAAGATTTTGGAAATCAGGGAGATATATGAAGACAAATGTCTGGTTATGTCCAGGACCTTAAATAGTAATACCTGGGACTAGTAACTGCAAGCAGCTGCACAGCAGACACTAACATGTTTATCTCCCTGATCGATAGCAGTCTCACTGATTGAGAAAGTAAAATTAGATTTAGGGAACATAGGTCTATATCCCCTCTAGGAAGAGGTATAGCCTAGTGGAGTAAAGGGTCTAATCTTGTAAATTCTGAAACTAACTTAGTATTCACATCCACTACAGGTGGTTTACTTTGTCTCATCTGTGACAGGGATTTTAGTTTTGTTCTAAAAAGAAAGAAAACAAAAAAGAAAAGGCCAACCCACAGATTCTGGATTTTTCTTACCAATATCACAGGTAAACTTTCCTGTTTGATGCATGAATGGCTTCTGTTTACTAGTTCCCAGCTACTGCTTACAACTTCCTTTCTAAGTCAGCCACTCTGTTGAACTACAACAGAGAGAAAACATATTTTTGCAGCAAGTTTTAGGGTCTATACCTAAAAAAGTGACTGTAAGGGTGACTTCTGGCTGTTAGGGATACACACAATGCTTTATGAAACAGTTCTAAAAGTATTACTTTCCTATTTTTCAGTTAATATTATTCTTATAGATTTAAGATAGTGGCATTCCTTCCTGCAGAGAAATTAATGGGGATTTTTCCTTGCTACATCCAGTTCTCCAGAGGAAAGATTAAAGTTTTTACGTTCAAGAAATACTTTTTAGTAATGGTGCTCAGTAACCTGTTACATTTAAGCTTTGAACTCAAGATGTTCAGAAGATGCTGTTGAAGACCTAGTGATACACATCGTGTTGCTAGACTACTGATTTCAAACAGTAATATGACTTAACGAATGGAAAGACATACCAAAAAATTTCCTTTGTCTTTTCCACATACTGAATATTCCTGTTTATTTATTATCCTCCTTTCATTACTTCTCCTCCGAGATAATATTTCTAATTGAGGGTTTTTCAAAATCAGTATTTTTGAGAAATTGTGAGTGTAATTTAGCCAGATATCTGACACAAGAATATGTAACACAGTTAGAAAGTATATCACTTCAAACATAGTACAGTTATTACAAGCATAAAATGTCTATTAAGATCAAGCATACTAATCTTGCCAATGACAACTTTTACAAATTCTTAGGAAGGAAAGTATGAAGGAAATACATGAACACAAGGAGGGCTGGGAGGAAAGAGAGGCTCTCTAAAACTGCTGACTAAAAACACTTCTTGAGGGAAAGAGCCAGAGATATGTTCCAAAATAAACGAAGAGAAAATACAGAAGAACATTTCAAAGAAAAATGCTCTGAAAGAGTTTACTGCCTTATGGCTAGAGATGACATTGTAAGTAGCATGGATGCAAGCTGATTAAGCTGCTGTCAACATATTTGGCCCCGGGAATCAGTTACTATTGATTTACAGCTTACAGTAAAGGAAAAAAGGCAGAAACTTATGAAAAGAGCTGTATTCAGTAAATTCTATTAGCATATTCAATGCAAAGGATAAAAAGTGGGATTAATCTAAGGAAAACTTCACATCAAAAGATGAAGGAGGATGGGGCCAAGCTCTTTTCAGTGGTGCCCAGTGACAGGACAAGGGGCAATGGGCACAAACTGAAGCACAGGAAGTTCCGTCTGAACATGAGGAAGAACCTCTTCCCTCTGAGGGTGATGGAGCACTGGAACAGGCTGCCCAGGGAGGTTGTGGAGTCTCCTTCTCTGGAGATATTCAAGACCCGCCTGGACAAGATCCTGTGCAGCCTGCTGTAGGTGACCCTGCTTCGGCAGGGGGGTTGGACTAGA
>Ga0065711_1010986_pt1 | contig 11650 bp, 7 predicted proteins | sample Hoacrofraction12_FD_59098 | JGI IMG/M metagenome (GOLD analysis project Ga0065711, IMG submission 59098) | Hoatzin crop microbial communities from Cojedes, Venezuela - Epithelial fraction 12 v2 (version 2) | ecosystem: Host-associated > Birds > Digestive system > Esophagus > Crop | place... | reverse complement strand
ATTGAGGCCGCGAGCGAGCGAGACGTCGATGCCCACCTCGGAACGCAGGCCCAGCGCCTCGACGTGCTCGATGACAAACTGCATCTCGTCGAGACCTTGCAGGCCAATGGTCGACGACGCCAGCAGATTGCGCAGCGTCGCCATTTGCGAGGCATTGTCGCCAGTGATGCCCAGCACAGGTTGCAGGGCGTCGATGGCAGTTTGCGGCAGCCCCTTCTCGAGCAGCTCGGCATTAACGTTCTCGAGGCCGATTTTGTCGATTTTGTCGATGGCCACGGTGATGTCGATTAAGCGGTCGGGAGCGCCGATGATTTCGGCAATGCCACTCAAGATTTTACGGTTGTTGAGTTTCACAGCCACGTTGATACCCAGGCGGTTGAACACGTCATCAATCATGGCCACGAGTTCCACCTCGTTGACGAGCGAAGTGCTGCCCACGATGTCGGCATCACACTGATAGAACTCGCGGTAGCGTCCACGCTGCGGGCGGTCGGCACGCCACACGGGTTGAATCTGGTAGCGCTTGAAGGGCATGGGCAGGTCGTTGCGGTGCTGCACCACAAAGCGTGCAAAAGGCACAGTGAGGTCGTAGCGCAGGCCTTTCTCGCTGATGTGCGATGCCAGGTGCAGGCTGTCGCGGGCATCGAGCAACTCGGCNGGNGCGTCCTTGAGGTAATCGCCGCTGTTGAGGACCTTAAAGAGGAGTTTGTCGCCTTCCTCGCCATATTTTCCGAGCAGGGTGGAGAGGTTCTCCATTGCTGGCGTTTCGATTTGCTGGAAGCCATAGAGTGCAAACACCTCGCGGATGGTGTCGAAAATATAATTGCGACGAGCCATTTCGATGGGACCAAAGTCGCGTGTACCTTTAGGAATTGACGGTTTCTGTGCCATTATACTGTTTTGTTTATATTGTCTGAAAAATGGGTTGCAAAGTTACAAAAAAATGCTGTAATAAGCTATTTGTCACGAAAAAAGAGTGGCCGTTTTTTGATACTGGGGGCTGGTGGCCTATTGCTCCTGCTTCTCTTGCTTCTTGTGCGAGATGGAGCGACGGCGGCGCGGACGGCTCGTGCTGCGACGTCGCGAGGACTTTTTCTCGACCTTCTTTTTCTCGGGCTTGGGTGGCAGGCTCTCGGGTCTGATGCCGTGATTTTGTGCCTCGAGGTCGGTCAGTTCGTGCCAGTAGGGCGAGGTGGTGGGGTCGAACGCGCCCGAGCGCAAGTAGCGATAGATGCGGATGCAGGCCCACGCATCGAGGGCGGCATATTGTTGCTGCGCCTCGGTGAGCGATTCGGCTTGCCAGTTGGTGAGCCGTTGACTCTTGGAGATTTTTTCGCCAAAAAGGATGGCGTAGATTTTCTGAAGACTCATCTCGGCGATTTGGAATTCCTTGGCCATTTGCTGCAATTCGACAAATCCAGCGGGTTGCACGGTGTAGTCGCGTTGCAGCATGTGGAAGTCGTCGTGCGTCGAGATGCCCACCTTGCACACGTCGGGGTCCTCGAGCAACTCAACGAGCGGGTCGGGGAGGCCTATTTTGTGAAGGCGGAACAGGAAGCAATCGTCGTCGGTAGCAAGCTGGAGCAGCGACACATGGTTGCGTTGCCCACGCTTGAACGAGGGCTTAGTTTCGGTATCAAAACCGATGACATCGCCGTGGCGTAGCGCCTCGACAGCGCTTTTCACCATCGAGATGCTGTCGATGAGATGAATGTGTCCAGCAGGCACAACCACAGGCATTTGAGCGATAGTTTCCTTATCGATTGTAACGCGATACATGCTGATTTAGGATTAAACTGCCCACAAAATTACTGCAAAATCACGTGACAACCAAATTTATCACATTCGCACTTGCCCATCCATCCCCCAAAAAAGACTCATGGCATGATTTGTGCACTATTACTTCAAAATGCAATGGTCATTCTAAAATAAATTCTTACGTTTGCAGCATGGAATTTAACCGTATGGCAAAAATTAACCCGAAGGATTATTACCAAGAGAGTACAGGACAACTCAAGGAGTCGCTGGAGCAAATCACGAAAAAGAGTTCAATGCTTCTTCTCGGAAAGTTGTTGTTCTTCTTTTTGGCGTTATCGGCTTGTGTTGTGTGGCTGTATTATTCAAAGCACACTTGGATTTGGGTATATGGCGTCATCAGCTTTATCATCTACTTGATATTGACGTATTTAGATAGGAAGGAGATGGACCGAAAACGGTTTGTTGAAAAGCAGATTGCAGTACTCGCTGATGAAATGAGCAATTTATCGGGAGTGTTTACGCACGACAATGGCGCAGCATATATCTCAACGGAACATCCCTATACTTTTGATATCGATATTTTTGGCGATAGTTCACTGTTTCAACGCATCAACAGAACCATCACCCAGGAGGGTGCCGATAAATTGGCACAGACCTTGTCCCATGTTGGGATAGAAAAAGAGGCCATACTACAGCGCCAAGCTGCCATTGCGGAATTAGAGAAAGAAAATGAGTTTAGATTGTGTTTCCAGTGCATTGGGAAAAGGAGCAATCAAATAGACGACAAGGTCCTTGCTGCTGGTCCAGCACAAGTGAATGTGACATTATTGAAGTGGATTGTGCGAATATCATGGCTCTTAACAGCAACGTCGATAATTTTGCTTTTCCTCAATATCCCGCTGAAAATCTCGGTCACGGCTTTTGCGATTGTTCTATTCATCAATGCCATGTTGACTTTTTTCTTCTTCTACCGAAGTGAGAAAATTATGCATCGCATCAACTCCATCATTGCATATACCTTGCAATATCACCCCATTGTGGAACTTTGCAATAAGCATCGATTTGACAGCGCAATTCTTCAAGACATCCAAGCCGAATTTCGGGAGCAAAAGAAATCCTATTCTAAACTAAGTTCCTTGAACGAACTGCTTAATTTCAGGCACAATCCCATCTTGTGGATGGTCGTTAATTTTCTCGCCGTTTTAGACCTCTATACTGTTCTGCAATTCTCATTATGGGAGAAACGTTACCTTTCCAGTTTACCCAAGTTATTAGATGCAATTGGGAAGTTAGATGCACTCGTCAGCCTGTCGAACTATGATTTCAACTCACCCGATACCACCATGCCTCAATTTGTGGATAAAGGAATTGATGTGCACGACATCTGTCATCCCTTCATCATGGATGGGGCTGTAGGCAACGATTACGTTCAAGATGAAAAGTCCATATCCATCATTACGGGAGCCAATATGTCGGGGAAAAGCACTTTCTTGAGGACAATCGCTGTGAATTTAGTGTTAGCCAATGCGGGCTGTAAAGTTTTTGCGAAAAGGTTCTCCTTTAACCCTCAGGTTAAGCTATTTACGAGCATGAGGACGCAAGACAATGTCGCCATTGGTAAATCCTATTTTAACGCCGAAATCGACCGATTATCCCAAGCTATTGATTATTGCTCGGCAAATGCTCCCACGTTGTTAATTTTAGACGAGGTGCTGAAGGGCACAAATTCCGAAGACAAGTTACATGGCACATTAGAACTACTGGAGTTTTTCTCTCAAAAAAATTACATGGCCATCGTTGCCACCCACGACCTGGGAGTAACCATGCTCGAGAGCAAACATGGTGATTCAAAATTCAAGAACTATTGCTTCGAGATCGAGTTAAGCGACCCTATTACATATAGTTACAAGATAAACCGAGGAATCTGCAAAAACCGGAATGCCTCGCACATCTTGTCAAACATGTTGTCGACAAAGCAATAAGCATCGACCGCTAATTCAAATCTTTTTCGTGGGGTGGGGTGGTGTGATTGCGCGGAATTATGTAACTTTGCGGCATGGAATTCCAACTTAATGCTACTGCACCTAGGAGTGCAGCACGAGCATCCCCTAAAAAAAGGAAAGCCTCGCGAATGGACGAGGGCCATCGCGAGGACTTTTCGAGACTAATCACTAAGGTTAAATTCTCACTTTCACAGCTTTGATGCCGGTAGTGGTGTGAATGTTTACGATGTAGATGCCTGGTGCAAGACCTGCGACGTTCACGCTGTTGCCGCTCGAGGTTGTAATGGTAATGCCCATCATGTTAAACAGGTTGACGCCCAAGATGTTGTCGCCATTAGCGATGAGTATGTCGCCATTGCGTAGCACCTTGATGTTGTTGTCATTGGAAACACTCAACTCGTTCACGCCCGTTTCCTGTGGACGGCTGAAGCAATTCACGATGCCAAAGCGATAGGGGTTAACAGGCATTTTGCTGGTCAGCGTGTATATGCGATTCTCGCCTAGGAAATAGTTATGAGCGCTGTAGTTGTAGATTGAAACTTCACCAGCCGAAGCAAGAACCTCGTTGGTCTTTGTGCCATCGCTCGAAATCTCGATGAGAGCCGCATCAACGTTGTTGCTACTGTAGGTGCAACCCAGCGCAGTGATATCCTTGTCAGGGAGCACAAAGTAGAGGTAGGTGCTGGCGTCGCCATTGGTGTAAATGTTTTGCCACAGCTGATTGCCTTGCTTGTCGATGGCGATAACCTCGCCGTGTAGCGTTCCAGCGTTAATGGTGTCGTTAAATGTGCCACAAATGAGTGCTGTGTTGTCCTTGCCGTTTACGTCATAGTAGGAACCACCACGCAGGTCAACGGCGCTGCCGAGCAGGCCACCCTCGTTGTTGAGAACAACGTAGAATCCGTAGTCGTACCAGTTGATTTGAGCGCGTCCAGCAGCATAGGTGTTGCCCTCGCTATCGGTCCACGACTTGTAGAACTGCAGGGGGACATCGGCGCTCACGGTTGTGATATACAGTTTGTTGCCGTTAGCATCAAACTTGCCCAATATCGAACACAGTTGATAATTTGAATTGTAATAGTAGCCCGTAACAACGATGTTGCCTTGTTGGTCAAACGCAGCCGAGTTGGGTATGAAGCCTACAGTATCGGTCTTAATAGTTTTTTGCCATTGAATCTCACCATTAGCATTCATCTTTTGAATCAATGCGCCATAGCGGTTTTGATAAGAGCCAGTTCCGTTAGCGAGACCTTGCGAAATCACGAAAAGGTCACCGCTGGCATTTTGCAGCATGTTGAAAGCCTTGGGTTGAGTGAAGTCATCGCCGTTACCATAGGTCTTGTACCACACCTTTTCGCCAGTGGGCGAGTAGCAGGTGAGGAAGTTCAAGTAAGCGTTATCGTAGTCGGTCTGATTGTCAGCATCGCGCTCATAGCCAGCGATAACGAGGTTGCCATCGGCCTGCAGAGCAATTTGACAAGGCGTGCATTGATTATAGGTTATGGGCAGCATGGTCGACCACAATTCATTACCATCGGCATCGTACTTGAACAAGACAGGTTTGTAATTGCTTTGAGCAATGACGTAGGAATTGTTTTCAGCATCGGCCACACCTGCAATGGGACTAATAGAGGGAATGTTACCAGGATTAGTAATGTTGGCCCACACTTGCGAAGTTTGACCACCCATGTTGAATTGAGCGAAGTATTGCGCATAACCATCATAATAGTTACCCGAATTCAAGTAACCATAAACCATGATTTTGTCACCATCGAAGAACGACTGGTCAAAGTAAGAATAGCTGTAGGCATAACTATCATTGATGGGGTAAGATTTCGCCGAAACTGTGTTATCGTTTTGGTCGAGTTTGGCGATATACACTTGATAGTTGTTGCCGTGACCAACAAACACAAAGTTGCTATCGTTATCCATGCCCGTGCTATAGATAAAGCTGGAGTTGAAATTGCTGTCACCAAAGTCAATCATCGGGTTCTGATGCAGAATGGTACCTTTACTGTTGAGCATGGCAAAAGCCGGGTTGTAATAGCCACGCAGTGTAACGAAGATGTTGTCATTACCATCAACGGACATGAAAGTGTAGTAATAGTTTGTCGAAATGTTTGTCTCGCGAGTCCATTCAGTTGTTAACCCGTTGTCACTAGGAACGAGGTGCATTACGCCGAGCGTGTTGTTTGCCGACTGGTAGCCCAAGGCAACGCCAGTGCTCGTGTTCTTGGCATCGTAATATTTGGTGTACTCCTTGTTGAGCGTGAAGTTGCTGGCATCGGTCAGGCTCCAGATGGCGTAGAACGTGTCGCTCATAAACAAGAGGTAGTTACCAGTGATGAGCGTGGAGTAGGGGTAGTACTCGCTTAAGCCATCATCAATGACGGCCTCGTCGGTCGAGGTGGCGTTACCATTGGCATCAATGATGCTGCGCATATAAGCAAAGGTGTTGTTATCCTTTTTTACAACATAAGTGAGCACAAATTGTTTGCCATAATTAAAAATGTTAGATACCGAACAGGCGGCATATCCTTGCGGCAACACGTTAACGCTCACTTCAGTACCATCGTTGGTGTAAATGGCAACGTAAGCGTGGTTGCGACCACCAACGAGAGTCGAACCCACGACATAAATCTTGCCATTGCTGCCTTGCGTGAGTTTTAAAGCATTGGTTGAACTTCCTGGCTGTATTTTATTTTTCCACAATGTGTTACCATTTACATCAATCTTCTTAACATAGCCAGCCGAAATCAGGCTACCATCTCCATTGGTAAAGACACCAACATAGTTACCATCGGCAGCCTTGATGAGCTTGCTGTCCTCGAAGTAGGAGAAGCCATCACTGTGGTCGGTGTTGGTTTGCCATTTCCATTGATAGGCAATAGTGTCTTGCTGGTTGCTGGGGGCTTGTGCCATTCCTGCGGGCCGCACTTGTGTCATGTGGGCGTAGGGGTCAGCAATAGCCTTGTTGTCGGTAGCCCGCTGTTGCGTTGCAGGCTGTGCATTTACGCGTGCATTCTTGAGCGAGAATGCAACTTGGTCGGCTTGAGCTGCTGTAGCACTCATCAAGAGGGCCAACGCGGCAAGCGCGCCATTGAAAAGTTGATTCTTTTTCATAACGATTTGAAGTTATTGGTTTATAATTTTTTTTGTTGATATCTCGGGGGTGAGGGCAATGTTTTTATCATCGGTAAAAAGAAGTTGATACTTACGTAACGCGCTGTCAATCATCTCGGGGGTGATAGGCTTAAGCAAGTATTCCACACAATTTACCTTGAAGGCCTTGAAAACGTAGTCCTCGTAGACCGTGGTGAAGATAATGGGTGTGTCGACCATAAGTTTCTGGAAAATGTCGAAACACGTGCCATCGTCTAGTTCCACGTCCATGAAAATCAGGTCGAGTGCTGGATTAGCGCTCAAGGAGTCAATGCTTTGCGCAACGGTTGCTGCGGTGAAAACGAGTTCACCATCGTGCAAACACTGGCTTAACACCTGCTCGAGTCGCTGCAAGTCGGCCCTATTGTTCTCTATGATTGCATAGTTCATTATCGTTAGCGTTTTGTTTGAATTTGCATCACAAAGTAATGTAATTCAAATTATTACAGAAAGTAAAAACCGACGAATTGAATAAAACAGCAACTGAAATTTCATTTTTAGGGACTGAATTGTGAGGCCTCGTGAAGTGTAGAATCCAGAATTTATGCTTACTTTTGCAACAACCTAACTATCAAAACAGCAGTATGTCGAAGCGTGTTAAAGAAATCACCCTATGGGCAATTGTAATCGTGATATACTATATCGCGTTCCAGTTGTTCTATAACATGGTTGCCTTCAAGACGCCTTATCCCTATGTGTCGTTGAAGTGGGCTGTCTATGGGGTTACGCTCAATTTTATCCCTGTTCTCACCATTTTCCTGCTGAATGCAGCCATCGTGTTTAAGTTGGTGCGCATCACCAATATCAAGAAGAAAATCCTTGTGGATGCGGTCACCAGTTATGCCGTGAGCATTCTATTTAATGTGGTGTTCTTGATGCTCAACAAGGGGCACTATGTCGACTGGGCAGGGACACTATTTAACAATACGCTCACCTTGTTGCTGCTCGAGGTCTATTATTACGTCACACGATACCTGCACACGCAAGAACAACTATCGCAGCAGCGACAAGTCGCGTTGCAATACCAGTATGACGCACTTAAGGCCCAAGTTAATCCTCATTTCTTGTTTAACTCGCTCAGCATCCTCTATGCCCTTGTGCAGCAGGACCAGAAACTCTCGTTGCAATTCATCGATGCGCTCTCGCAAATGTATCGCTACATCATGAAACAGCAAGGGAAAGAGACCGTGCCGCTGAGCGAAGAAATGGAGTTCCTCGACAACTATGTTTCGGTGCTTAAGATGAGATATGTCAACCAATTTGAGGTCGATATTGAGGGGCGTGAACACATTGGCACCAAACGCGTTGTGCCTTACACGGTGCAACTGCTGCTCGAGAATGTAACCAAGCACAACGTCATCTCATCGCGGCAGCCTATGCGAGTGAGCATTGTCATTGGCGAGGACCAGCTCACGATGACTAACCCCATTCGCCCGCGCAACACAAGTTCATCGACAGGTATCGGCCTCCGTTATCTCACTGAGTTATACCAGCTACACAATAAAGAATTCACGACCACTAACGATGGTCAATCGTTTACCGTTCAAGTTCAATACCTATGACCAACTATGCCATCATCGAGAACGAGGAATACTCGTTGCAAAACCTCAAGAGCATTGTCGAGCGTTTGCGCCCCGACTATAAATTAGTTTTCACGGCCGAGTCGGTCGAGGAAACGGTCGACTGGCTGCTGAGTTCACCGCGTGTCGACTTGATTTTCTTGGACATAGAGTTGGTCGATGGCAATTGCTTCGAGATTTTTGACCACGTCAAGGTGACCACGCCCATCATCTTCACTACAGCCTACGATACATTTGCTCTCGAGGCTTTCAAGGTCAATAGTGTGGACTACTTGCTCAAACCCATTACCGATGCCGCTGTGCAGCAGGCTCTCGACAAGCTCGAACGCGTGCGCCCAGCCACCGACTACAACCACCTTGCAAGCACGATGCAGGCTCGCACGCAACGCCCACGCATCCTCACCAGCAGTGGTGACAGCTACAGCTATGTGTCAATCGACGATGTGGCCTTTTTTGTGAGCGAGGACAAGTATGTGTTTGTCTACACCCGCGATGGCAAGCGACACATTACCGACTACCCCAGTTTGGGAGAATTGATGACGACGCTCGATGCGCAGTCGTTTTTCCAGCTTGCACGCAACATGATTACATCCATCACGGCAATCACGGGCGTTAACAAATATTTCAATGGTCGACTCAAAGTCACTGTGACAGCTGGAAATGAGAAGCAAACTGCTACCGTGAGTGCAGCGCGGAAGCGCGATTTTCTTAATTGGCTAGGTGGAGACCAGTAAAACATTGCTTTTTTCGTGGGGTGGGGTGGTGTGATTGCGCGGAATTATGTAACTTTGCGGCATGGAATTCCAACTTAATGCTACTGCACCTGGGAGTGCAGCACGAGCAGGACTCATCACCACCGACCATGGCACGATTGAAACCCCAATCTTTATGCCCGTGGGCACGGTGGGAGCCGTCAAGGCTGTGCACATGAGCGAGTTGCGCGACGACATCGGTGCGCAAATCATCTTGGGCAACACCTATCACCTATACCTGCGGCCTGGCATCGATATCATTGGCCAGGCGGGCGGGTTGCATCGTTTTAATGGCTGGGACCGTCCCATCTTGACCGATAGCGGTGGTTTCCAAGTGTTCTCGTTGGCAGCAAATCGCAAGCTCACCGACGAGGGCGTTACCTTCCGCAGCCACATCGATGGCAGCAAGCATCTGTTCACCCCCGAGCGGGTGGTCGACATCGAGCGTGCCATCGGTAGCGACATCATGATGGCCCTCGATGAGTGCCCTCCTGGAACCAGCGATTACAACTATGCCCGCCGTTCGCTCACGCTTACGCATCAATGGCTCCAGCGTGGCTGGGACCGCTACACCCACACCGAACCGCTTTACGGCTACCGCCAGGCCTATTTCCCCATTGTGCAAGGTTGCGTCTATCCCGACCTGCGACGCGAGTCGGCCAAGTTTGTAAGCGACTTGGGTGCCGATGGCAACGCCATTGGAGGCCTTGCCGTGGGCGAGCCCACCGAGAAAATGTATGAAATGATTGAGGTGGTCAACGACATCCTGCCGCAGGACCGCCCGCGTTACCTCATGGGCGTGGGAACACCTGCCAACATCCTCGAGGCCATCGACCGCGGCGTGGACATGATGGACTGCGTGATGCCCACGCGCAACGGCCGCAACGGCATGCTCTTTACGCAACATGGCGTGATGAACATGCGCAACCGCAAGTGGGCCGACGACTTCTCGCCCATACAAGAAGATGGCGCCTCGGTGGTCGACCGCATGTATTCGCGAGCCTACCTGCGCCACCTGTTTATCGCGCAAGAAATACTGGCGATGCAGATTGCCAGCATCCACAACCTCGCCTTCTACTTGTGGCTCGTCAAGGAAGCACGGAAGCACATCATCGCTGGCGACTTCAAGACGTGGAAAGAAGAAATGGTTATTAACGTGCAACGCCGCCTGTAATGTCGCTATGGAAACGACATAAAGCCGCAACTGCTGCCGACACGCCCGTGCCGGCAACCGATGCCACGCCGTCGCCGAGCGAGAACGTTGAGACCACCGAAACGACTGCAACGCAAGAAACACCCGCAACGCCCGCCGAGAAGCCAGCACGCAAGCCTTGGATTAAGCGCATCGATGTTTACATCATCAAGAACTTCCTGGGCACTTACTTCTTTGCGATATTGCTGTTGTTTGCCATCGTCATCATGTTCGACATCAACGAGAAACTTGATGCGGTGCTCAACGCTCCTCTCAAGGACACGGTGTTTAAGTACTTCTTGAACTTCCTGCCCTTTGTGCTGAGCCAGTTCAGCCCGCTGTTCACGTTCATCTCGGTGATTTTCTTCACCTCGCGCTTGGCCGACCGTTCCGAGATTATTGCGATGCTCTCGAGCGGCATCAGTTTCAAGCGATTGACGGTGCCTTACATGGTGTCGGCAGCCATCATTGCAGCCCTGTCCTACGTCCTAGCGGCTTACATCATCCCGCCCGCCACGGTGCAGCGCATCGAGTACACCAACCGCTGGGTGAAAAACAAGGCGGTGGTCTATGGCGACAACATCCAGCTGCAAGTGCGCGATGGCGTGATGGCTTACATGGCACGTTACGACAACACCGTCAAGACGGGTTACCGCTTCTCGCTCGAGCACTTCGAGGGCAAGAAACTGCTCTCGCGCTTGACGGCCGACAACATCAAGTACGACACGCTGGGACGCTGGACAATTCACAACTATGTCATCCGCGATTTCGATGGACTGAAAGAGAAAAAAACTCAGGGCGGTACCCTCGACACGCTCCTCAACCTGGAGCCGCGCGACTTCTTGATTGCCAAGAACGATGAGCAAACGCTCACCACGCCCGAACTCAAGGCCTACATCGACCAGCAGAAAGCCCGTGGTGTGGCAAATATCAAGAACTTCGAGGTCGAGTATGAACGGCGATTTGCCATGACAGGTGCGGCGTTTATCCTCACCATCATCGGCTTGTCGCTCTCGTCACGCAAGGTGCGAGGCGGCATGGGACTGAACATCGGTTTGGGCCTGTTGCTTAGCTTCTCCTACATCTTGTTTATGACCGTCACCTCGACGTTTGCGGTGTCGGGACTCACCTCACCGCGCGTGGCGATGTGGATTCCTAACATTCTCTACGCCATCATTGCGATTGTGCTTTATCGCCGTGCTT